>Ga0182743_1002786_pt1 | contig 14721 bp, 11 predicted proteins | sample eDN3rd30CKraftOP_FD_128522 | JGI IMG/M metagenome (GOLD analysis project Ga0182743, IMG submission 128522) | Enriched Organic Plus compost microbial communities from Emeryville, California, USA - eDNA 3rd pass 30_C Kraft OP (version 2) (version 2) ... | reverse complement strand
CGGGTTTTTCCGCGTCCACCTGTGGGTGCTGATGGGGATCAACACGTTCGCAGCCTTGGCGATCTACTCGCTGCGCGATCTGGACCGCTACGCCGGGCATTCGGTCTGGCGCGTGCAACTGGCAATGGCGGTTGCTGCGGCTGTAGTCAGCTATATCGGGGCCGTGATCTGGATGTATGAGCGGATCGCGGCCGGCAAGGTGGCGCTGGCGGTGGTCGCGGCGTGTGGCCTGATCGCCTCGGTTTGGCCCTTTGCGCATGGCTCGGCGGCGACGCTTGCCTGGGCGACAGCCGATCGTGTGACGGGAGGCTTGCTGCTCGGCATGGTGACAACGGCGATGCTGCTCGGGCACTGGTACCTGAACACGCCGACAATGAAGCTCGCTCCGCTGCAGCGGTTGATTTTGTTGCTGGGAGCGGCGGTCGCGTTGCGGATGGCCGTCTGCGGCGCGGGGCTCGCGCTCGACGTGAATCGTCAACTGTCCAGCGGCGTGGCGATCGCGGATAGCTGGTGGCTGTTTGTGGGACTGCGTTGGCTGTCGGGCCTGGTCGGAACGGCGGGCGCGGCGTGGCTGACGTGGCAAACGCTGAAGATTCCGAATACGCAAAGTGCGACGGGCATTCTGTATGCCGGGGTGATCGTGGCGTTTATTGGCGAACTGACCTCGCAACTTTTGTCCGCGGAAGCTGCGTATCCACTATGATGATGGAGGACTTACGAACCTGTCCGGCCGTGGGACAGCACCGTCCCGTTCGATCTCGCCATGCAAGTCACCTTTCGCTGCCCCAACTGCGACGCGACCGCGCAAGCCGAATTTGAATTCGGCGGCCAGCCGGTCGTTTGCTCCGCGTGTCAGGCGGCGCTAGGCGTAGCGGAAGCGGGCCCCGAAGGCTCGCTAAAGCAGTGCGTGGTGTGTCCGAGCAAGGAACTGTATGTCCGGAAGGATTTCTCGCAGAAGGCCGGCGTGACGATTGTCGTCCTCGGCTTTGTGTTGAGTTCCATCGCCTGGTACTACCGCCAGCCGATGCTGACGTATGGAATCCTGTTCGCGACGGCGCTCATCGACGTGGTGCTGTATGTCACGGTCGGCAACCTGCTGCAGTGTTACCGCTGCCATGCTCAGTATCGAGGCTTGGAAAAGCTCGACAGCCATGAGCCGTTCAACCTGGAAACCCACGAGCGATACCGCCAGCAGGAGCTTCGCCTCAGACGCGGCTGAGCGAAGTGTGACGGCGGCCAGAGCGACGCCGACGTAGTGACTGAATCCGCGATTACCTTCCGCTGATCCCCGACCGCTGCCAACCGAAGCAACGTAGTTCATTAGCTCCTCATGGATCCGCAGCGCGAACGCATACAAGCCGACCTGCGTGGACTGCTCACGGGCGAAGTCCAATGCGGCGATGCCTTCGTGCAGATGTACGCCACCGATGGCAGCATCTACGAAGTGCCGCCGCTGGGGGTGATTCGGCCTCGCGGTTTGCAGGATGTGCGGGCAGCCGTTCGTTACGCGGCGGAGAACATGATTCCGCTGCACGGCCGCGGAGCGGGTACGGGCCTGGCGGGGGAATCGCTCGGGCCGGGGTTGGTGGTCGACTTCTCGCACTCGATGCGGCGCGTTGTCGATATCGAGCCGACGCTGGGAACCGTCACAGTTCAGCCGGGCGTCGTGCTGGGGCAATTGAACCGCTATCTCGCAAATTTCGGTCGGCAATTTGGCCCCGATCCGGCGACGGGGGGCGTGACGACGATCGGCGGCGTGCTGGGGGTCGATAGCTCGGGGAGCAACTGGCTCAAGTTCGGCTCGGCCCGCGATCACGTCGTCAGCCTGCAGATTGTGCTGGCCGACGGCGAGACGTTTGAAGCCTCGCGGCACCGAGTAACGGACGATCCCGAAGTCGATCCCAATCCGCGGCGGCGAGAGCTGGTGCGGCGCTTGGCGGAGCTGATCCAGCGGGAAGAGTCGATCATTGCCGCCCATCGGCCGAAGACGCTCGTGAACCGCTGCGGCTATCACCTGTGGGACGTGCTGCAGGACGGCGTGCTCGACCTGGCAAAGCTGATCGTCGGTTCGGAAGGGACGCTGGCGTTCATCACGCAGGCGACGCTGAAGACTGTCCCCGTGCCGAAGCATCGAGGCCTGGTGCTGATGTTTTTCGACCGGCTGGAATCGGCGGTTCAAGCGGCGATGGAGGCCCAGGAACTTGGCGTGACCGCGTGCGACCTGATGGACCGCCGCATTTTGAGCCTCGCGCGCGATGTGGACCCTCGCTATGCGCAGAGCATTCCGCGCTCCGCCGAGGCGATGCTCATGGTGGAGCAGCAGGGCGAGGAGTCGGGCGAAGTTCTGGAACGGCTGCAGGAAGTCGCCATGCGTTGGCAACGGCGCCGGCGATTGGCTTTTGATTTTCATCTGGCGATTTCGCCGGACGAATTCGATCTGTTCCGTCGGCTTGCGCGGCGAGTGTCGCCGACGCTGCATCGCGTGCAGGGACGCGAGCGGCCAATTCCGTTTGTCGAGGACTTTGCCCTGCCCCCCGCGACCATGGCCGATGTGTTGCCGCGGTTGCAGCGGGCGCTGCAGAATCATCACGCGACTGCGTCGATCTTTGCCCACGCGGGGCACGGACAGTTTCACATCCGACCGTTCATGGACCTGAGCGATCCGCAGCATCACCGGCGGATGCAAGATTTGGCGAACGATCTGTACGCCGAAGTTTGGGCGGTGGGCGGAACGATTAGCGGCGAGCACGGCTGCGGGCTGAGCCGGACTTGGGCCGTGCGGAAACAGTACGGGCCGCTGTACGACGTGTTCCGCGAGGTGAAGCGGATTTTCGATCCCGGCAACTTGCTCAATCCGGGCAAAGTGGTTGCCGACGTTCCGCAGCCGCTCATCAAGAACCTGCGGCCCGTGTCGGGCGATGACCGCGCGGAGAGTCCGAAAGCGGAAGTGGCGGACGAAGACGGCGTCTCGAAGAAGCCGCTCGAGCTGCAACTGATCTGGCAAGGGACGTTCGCGCCGACTGCCGAAAACTGCAACGGCTGCGGCCGCTGCCGGACGCAGTCGCCCGAGATGCGAATGTGTCCGATCTTTCGCTCGGCGCCGGCCGAAGAAGCATCGCCGCGGGCCAAGGCCAACTTGATGCGGGCGGTGATCGAAGGCCAAATGGAGCCGGCCCAATTGGCGTCCGACGAGCTGAAGGCGATTGCCGATCTGTGCGTCAATTGCCACCAGTGCCGCAGCGAATGCCCAGCCGCCGTGGATGTGCCGAAGCTCATGATGGAGGCGAAGGCCCAATTCGTCGCGAGTAACGGCGTCGACGCTACGGGCTGGGTGATTACGCGACTTGAGTCGATCGCGTCTTGGATGTCGCGTTTTTCCTCCGCGTCGAATTGGGCCCTGCGTCAGCCTTGGGTGCGCTGGCTGCTCGAGAAGACGGTCGGCATTGCCCAGGGGCGAAAGCTGCCGCAGGTGGCGGCGTCGAGCTTCTTGCGGCGAGCGGAACGTTTGCAACTGACTCGTCCGTCGCGGCGAGCAGGGAACAAAGTGCTGTACTTTGTCGACGTGTACGCGAACTGGTTCGACACGCAACTGGCCGAAGCGTTTGTGCGGATTCTGCAGCACAACAACGTGAGCGTCTATGTGCATCCGGCCCAGCGGGCTTCGGGGATGGCAAAAATTTCGCTCGGCGACGCGGAGCGGGCGCGAACGCTCGCAGCCAAGAACGTCGCCGTGCTCGCCGACGCTGTGCGGCAGGGGTACACCATCGTGACGACGGAGCCGTCGGCGGCCCTCTGCCTGACGCACGAGTATCTGCATCTGCTCGACGATGATGACGCCCGGCTGGTCGCTGCCAACACGGTGGAAGCCTGCACCTATCTTTGGCGGCTGCACGAAGTTGGGCGACTGGAATTGGATCTGAAGCCACAGAATTACACGCTCGGCTACCATTTGCCGTGTCACCTGCGGGCGCTGAATGTCGGTTCGCCCGGCGAGCAGTTGCTGGGGCTGGTGCCGGGGCTTACGGTGCGAAGGATCGAACGCGGTTGCAGCGGCATGGCTGGAACATACGGTCTGAAGCGAGAGAACTATCGCAGCAGCCTTCGCGCCGGCTGGGGGCTGATTTCGGCGCTGCGCGACCCGGCGATCGAAGTCGGCGCGACGGAGTGCAGTTCCTGTAAGATGCAGATGGAGCAGGGGGGCGCGAAGCCGACCGTGCATCCGCTGAAGATTCTGGCGATGGCCTATGGGCTGATGCCGGAAGTCGAAAAGCTGATGCGGGCCCGCGTTCCGGAATTGGTCATCACCTGAGCGAAAACGGCGAGATGGTTGTCGAAGTCAAACTGTTTGCGATTGCGCGTCAGCGGGTAGGGGCTGCGGCGGTAAAGCTCGAGCTGCCGCCGGGAGCGCGCGTGCAGGACTTGCGCGCGGCGCTGGCCGCTCAATATCCGGCAATCGCCGATGGACTCGCGCAGATGCGTTTCGCCGTGAACAACGAGTACGCAGCCGACAGCGCCGTCATTCCCGCGGCTGCCGAGGTCGCCTGCATTCCGCCCGTGAGCGGAGGCTAACCGCCATGGTGGAACTGACCGAGAAGGCGATCGATACGTCGGCGGTACTTGCCCAGGTAGCGTCACCCCAGGCCGGCGCGGTGGTGCTGTTCTTGGGGACCACTCGCCAATTCACGGGCAAGCGCGAGACCTCGTCGCTCGACTATGAATGCTATCCGGAGATGGCCCAGCGGAAGTTGGCCGAGCTGGAAGCTGAGGCGCGCCGACGTTGGCCGATTGTCGAGTGTGCTATCGTCCATCGGCTGGGGCATTTGGAGCTGGGGGAGGCGAGCGTCGCGGTCGCCGTAAGCACGCCGCATCGGCGGGACGCGTTCGAAGCCGGGCAATGGCTGATCGATACGCTCAAAGAGGTTGTGCCGATCTGGAAGAAGGAAAATTGGGCGGACGGAACCACGGAGTGGGTGCATCCCGGGCTTTCCGAGAAAGGCTGATCGTCTGCGGTCGCCACGTCGCCGCACGATAGAATGGAAGTATGTTCGCAGCGCAGCCACTTATCGACCAATTTGGCCGGGTGCACACCAGCCTGCGCATTAGCGTGACCGACCGCTGCAACATTCGCTGCTTCTACTGCATGCCCAACGAGAATGTGCAGTTTCGGCCGCGGCATGAAATCCTCACGTTCGAGGAAATTGTCCGGTTCGTGCGCGTGGCGGCGTCGCTCGGAATCAATAAGCTGCGCATGACGGGTGGCGAGCCGCTGGTGCGAACCGACCTCGTGCATTTGGTGTCGGAACTGTCGCGCGTCGAAGGCATTCAAGAGATTGCCCTGACGACGAACGGCATCTTGCTTGAGGAGCACGCAGCGCCGCTGAAGGCTGCGGGGCTCACTCGCGTGAATATCAGTCTCGACACGCTGAGCGAGCAGACATTTCGCCGGATTGCCCGGCGAGATGGGCTCGATCGCGTGCTCGCAGGCATCGAGGCGGCCCGGCGGGCGGGTTTCAAACAGATTCGCCTGAACGCGGTAGCGATTCGCGGCGTCACGGAGCCAGAAATCGTTCCGCTGACCCAATACGCTCTCGAACGCGACCTGCAGATGCGGTTCATCGAGTTCATGCCGCTCGACGGCGAGCAGCAGTGGCAGCAAGAGCTGGTTCTCAGTGGAGAAGACATCCGCCGGGCGCTCGAAGAGGCGATTGGACCACTCGAACCGGAAACGCGCGCCGACGCCAGCCAACCGGCGGCCGACTATCGTTTTGAGAATGGGGCGGGGACGGTGGGATTTATCAATCCGGTTACCGAGCCGTTCTGCGGCCAGTGCAATCGCCTGCGGCTGACGGCGGAGGGACAGGTGCGGAACTGCCTGTTTTCGACCACCGAGTGGGACGCTCGGGCGCTCTTGCGTGGCGGCGCCAGCGATGACGAGATCGCCGAGCTGGTGCGCGACTGTGTACGGGCAAAGAAGCCGGGGCACGGCATCGACGAGCCCGGTTTCTTGCGGCCAGAGCGGGCCATGTATCAGATCGGTGGCTGATGCGTATTTACCTCGACAACGCAGCGACCAGTTGGCCGAAGCCGGAGAGCGTCTACGCAGCCAGTGATCGGTGGCAACGCGAAGTTGGCGCGGCCTCGGGGCGCGGAGTGACCCGCGAAGCGAACGAAACCGACCGCATCATCGCGGCGACGCGGAAGAGCGTGGCCCAGTTGATCGGTGCGGAGGATCCGCGCCGGATCATCTTTACACATAACGGCACCGACTCGCTTAATCTGGCCCTGCATGGATTGCTGAGGCCCGGCGACCATGTAGTGACGACCGTGTGTGAGCACAACTCGGTCTTGCGACCGCTGGCGTGGCTTCGGCAGACGCGCGACGTGGCCGTCACCTATGTGCCGTGCGGGACGGACGGCATCGTCGCTCCAGAGGATTTACGGGCAGCCGTTACGCCTCGCACCCGGCTCGTGGCGCTCGTGCATGCGTCGAACGTAACCGGCGCGATTCAGCCGGCGGAGGCTGTGGGGCAAATCGCCGCGGAGAAGGGGCTGCTCTATCTGCTCGATGCGGCGCAGTCGCTCGGGCACCTGCCAATCGACGTGCGGCGGATCGGCTGCCATCTCCTGGCGTCCCCAGGGCACAAAGGTTTGCTCGGCCCGCTGGGAACCGGGGTGCTGTATGTCGCCCCCGAGGCCGAGTCGCAGCTTCAGCCGGTCCGCCAGGGAGGAACCGGAACGCAGAGCGACGACGAGCATCAGCCAAACGCTCTGCCCGAACGGTACGAAAGCGGCAACTTGAACGTCCCAGGAATTGCCGGAATTGGGGCCGCCGTGGCGGAGTTGCTCAGTCGAGGCGTGGAGGAAATCGCCCGTCACCAGAGGACGCTAACGGCCAGGCTGCTGGCTGGATTGGCGGAGGTCGCGGGCGTGACCGTCTACGGGCCCGCCGAGGCCGCCCAGCGAGTGGGCGTTGTCGGATTCAATTTGGAAGGCTGGGACCCGCAAGAGCTGGCTACGCTGCTCGACACGCAGTGGTCGATCCAAACCCGGGCCGGTCTGCATTGTGCGCCCCGGATGCACGCCGCGCTCGGGACCGCGCCAGCCGGCTGCGTGCGAGCCAGCTTGGGCCCGTTCAACACGACCGAGCACGTCGATGCCCTGCTAGCCGCGCTGCGCGAACTGGCGACTGCGGCGGCATAGCTCGACGTTAGCGAGTCGACGTGGCCGATTTCGCCGGCTTGCTGGCTGCTTTTTCCGTAGCGCTCGCTTCGGTCGGCGTCTTTCCGCTGTCGGACGTCGCCAGGAAGCGGAAGCCGCTGATGAGTTCCCGATCGACCGCGGCGAATCGTTCCACCAGGCTGGCTTCGATGGTCAGCACGAGCGACGCGCGGTTGCCCGAATCGTCCGACAGGTGGTAGTAGGTCCACTGAATCGGCAGGTCAGACGCGTTACCCGACACGACGACCCGCAGCACGCGAATGCCAGACTCGGTGAGTTGCTGCGAGGCTTCGGTGATCTGACCAAAATTCTTTCCGAGCGTCTTGCGAACGTCTTCCTGGAAGCCTTCGATCGTCAACTGCTCGCCGGCGGGCAGTTGCGGCAGCCTCGACACGTTGCACTGGGCAATCAGGTCGCCCCGATCGATGAGCCGCATCACGGCGACGTCGTGCCGATCGACCATCACGCGCCAGCGGCGGTCGTGGATAATTTCGTAGCCCCCTTTTGCGGAGTGCAGTTGCAGGTAGGTGTCGCCCGGCTGGGCGTCGAGCGAGATGTCGGCCAGCGACTTGTCGCTGACTTCAACTGCGCTGGCCACCGGAGCCGCGACCAAACGGAGTTTCGTAACGGTTTCAAAGCCCGGCTGGGCGTGGCCAACCGCGCGGTTCTCGCGTAGGGCGATCGTCAGCCAGGTGACCGCCTGCTTTTGGGTGTCGAAGTTGTACTTGGCGATCAGCTCGACGTCGGACGACACGCCTTCGATGGCGCCGGCAGCCTTGCCGGTCATCGAGACCGTAGCCACTCCCTTCTCTACCCCCGTCAATTTGCAAACGATGTCCTGCTGATGGACGGCGTCCAAGCAGAGTAGCCGCGCGACGATCGCGTCTGAAAGCTTCCAGGTATCGCCTACCGACACGGTCTTGCCCGGCAACAGATCGACAAGTCGCAGTAGCGCCGCAGGCGTTTCGACGAGTTCCAGCTCTTCCCGGGTCAGCGCTCCGTGGGGCGAAAACAGCGTCGGCCGATCGGAGTCTTCGGTGAGCGCCAGATAGCGGACTTCCTCGCGGAGCGATTCGCGCAGCTCGGCTTTGCCTAGCTCGATGTCGGCGGTGGAAGTCTTGTAATACCGGATGGCGCCGTCGGAACCTTCGAGGGTCCGTTCGATGTACTGCTGCTCGGCGGCCACTTTCACGGGCAGGCGGCGGACTTCCTTGCCGTCGATGTTCGTTTTCAGCTCCCCTTGGACCTCGATCAGGGCTCGAACCTGGAGCGTCAACGGTTGGCTGGGGGGCGATAAATCGACGCGGTCTTCCGCAGCCCAGCCACGGGCTGGTTGGGTGGCGGCCGCCAAGGTGAGGGCTGCTGCGACTAGGCTCAGAAGACTTGCGGAACCTCGCATGGCGGTTCTTTCCGAGATTGGAGTATCAAAATGAGACCGTAGGCTGCCAGATTGCCAACTGCCCTGACGGTTGTGTCGACTGCAACGGGGGCAACGGTTTAGGAATTGAGCCGGCTGCCGGTTTGTGAGCTAGGCTGGATATTGCCCCATTTGGGAAGGCCGCATACGCCGTCGCCTGAATCTGGTTTTAAACAGCTCATCCTAAAACTCATCCAGATAACGCTTTGCGACGTTGCGGCGGCCCGTGTAAAAGATTCGCTCCCCACCGGTAACTAAAGAATGTTGGGCGGGGCGCGAACTTCTAGCCGTGAGTAGGCGACTTTTTTTGGCTACGTCCCTACAATCCCGGCTGGTCTGGCCCCCAAGGCACGTAATTCGCTTGATAGACAGTTGTGTCAGCGTGACTGCCACGGTTATGAACTATTGAGCACCTGAACCAGACGCGACTGTAGGGCGTAGTTCGAGTGTCTTCGATTCGGCTCAAGAGGGGCGAGCAACGGGACAAGCGTCAGCCGGGCGATGGAGTCGCAAGGAACACCGGCTGAGGCGGGGAACGAGAGGAAGAGAATCATGCACACCGGTTACCAGAATGCCATGCTGAAGCAGCTGCGGGATCAGCAGGTCCGGTTTGCGCCGCGTGAGAAGAAAATCGAGCAGGTCAATCGAGCCGAGCGGCTCTTGGCGGAGCTCGATAAGAGCCGCACCTATACCTACGAGTATTTGTGCTTCCGCATCACCGATTTCCGGCCGACGACTGGCGCCTCGACCCTCATTTCGGGGCGGGATGCGATCCACGATCTGCGGCTTTTTGTGGAAGACGTGTCAGATTCGGCCAACCTGCCGGTAGAGGATGCTGGCGAGCCCGTCCACACGGTGGAAGAGCTCAGCAAGATGTTCAACGTCTCGACCAAGACCATCTCGCGCTGGCGGGAGCAGGGGTTGGTCAGCCGGAGGTTCATCTACGACGGTCGGCGCAAGCGCGTTGGTTTTCTCCGCAGCAGCGTGGAGCGGTTCGTCAATTCGAACCACGAGCGGGTAAAGCGAGGGGAACGATTTAGTCAGTTAACAGAAGAGGAGCGGCGCGACATTGTCGATCGTGCCCGTCGGCTGGTTCAAGCGGGCGGGTGCCCGTCGGAAGTGGCCCGCCGAATCGCGAAGCATATGAATCGAAGCGTCGAAACTGTTCGATATACGTTGAAGCAATTTGACCAGCAGCACCCCGACCAGGCGGTGTTCCCCGAACGTACGGGAACCCTTTCGGAGGAGGTGAAGCAGCGGCTGTACCAGCAGTTCCGCCGAGGGGAGAGCGTCGAGGCGCTCGCCAAGCGGTACTGCCGTACTCGCACCACGATCTATCGGGTGATCAACGAGATGCGCGCGAAGCGCATCCTCGAGTTGCCGCTCGATTACATGCATCACCCCAGCTTTGAGGAGCCGGGGATTGAAGCGGAGATCATGGGGCCGATGCCGGAGAGCGAAACGCCGACCCGCAAAACGCGGGGGCCGAGCGGATTGCCCCCCTATTTGGCGTCGTTGTACGAGGTTCCGCTGCTGACGCGGGAGCAGGAGTACCACTTGTTCAGGAAGTTCAACTTCCTGAAGTACAAGGCGACGAAGCTCCGCGAAAAGCTCGATCCGGCGCGTGCTCGCACGAGCGAGATGGACCAGATCGAAAGCCTTTACGACGAAGCGGTTAAGGTCAAGAATCAGATCGTCCAGGCAAACTTGCGGCTGGTGGTTTCGATCGCCAAGCGGCACGTGAGCGGTACGGAAGATTTCTTCAGTCTGGTGAGCGACGGCAATATGTCGCTAATCCGGGCTGCTGAGAAATTCGACTATTCCCGAGGGAATAAGTTCAGTACCTACGCCAGCTGGGCGATTATGAAGAATTTCGCCCGGACCATTCCGGACGAATTCAAGCATCGTGATCGGTTCCGCACCAGCCAGGACGAAATGTTCTCGGCGAAGGCGGATCAGCGATCCGATGAGTTGGGACAAGAGAATGCTCAGAACCTGCGCGAGATGCAGGTCGAGCGGATCCTGTCGCGGCTTGACGAGCGCGAGCAAAAGATTATCATCAGTCGCTTCGGCCTGAATCACTCGAACGAACCGCTGACCTTGAAAGAGGTTGGGCACGAGTTGGGAGTGACGAAGGAACGCGTACGACAGATCGAAGCTCGGGCCCTGAACAAGCTGCGGCAAGCCGCTCAGGAAGAGCACATCGAAGTTCCTGAGTAGTGGTTTCGGTTGGTCGCGAATAGCTGCAAATCAAGAAGATCAGCCGCCTGCTTGCAGGGTGGCTGATCTTGCTTTTTTGGCAGGTTGGTCGCCATCGGATTAATGCGAACTCGTTTTGCCTGGCGGTTGTCCTAACTCGCGGGTGGGGCTGGTGGTTGCATTATTTTCCGTAGTCGTATTGCGTACTTTCTGAGGGTCACTATATTAACTGGTTTTCAACGCAGCGCGTTTAGCCATGCGTAAGCGCCAGCGTAGCTCAATTGGCAGAGCAGCTGATTTGTAATCAGCAGGTTATGGGTTCAAGTCCCTTCGCTGGCTCTGCCGTGAGAGGTGCTGGTTCGCGTGGCGCGAGTCGTGTCGGTGTGCCGGCCGCTCGGCGGCGTAAAAAGATTTCGGGGAGTTACCCAAGCGGTCAAAGGGGACAGACTGTAAATCTGTTGGCTTCGGTCTTCGTAGGTTCGAATCCTACACTCCCCACTGGGTATGGAGAAAACGGCTTTCTGCTGGCTTGGCGACGGGCTGCGGAGGGCGAGCAGATAAGCGTCGGCATGCGGGTGTAGCTCAATGGTAGAGCTCCTGCCTTCCAAGCAGGTGACGAGGGTTCGATTCCCTTCACCCGCTCTCAGTTGCTGGGTGTGGTCCGCTGTGGCGGGTTCGCTAAGCGCTGGTGAGGCTCGTTGAGCTGAGCTGCTGGCGGTTGTATCGCAACAGGAAATGGATTGGCTGCTGTAGCTCAGTCGGTAGAGCACTTCCTTGGTAAGGAAGAGGTCATGGGTTCAAGTCCCATCAGCAGCTCGTTGGATAGGTGCGTAGGACGCGCTTAGTCGAATTTGTCACCTTTACAGGCATCGATTTTCACGAAAACGCAGGTGTAGAAAGCAATGGCCAAGGAACAATTTGTGCGGACCAAGCCGCACTGCAACGTCGGCACGATCGGCCACATTGACCACGGCAAAACGACCACCACGGGTGCGCTTCTGGCTGTGCAGGCCGCCAAGGGGCTCGCTCAGTTCAAGACTTATGCGGACATCGCCAAGGGTGGTACGGTTCGCGATGCCTCGAAGACGGTGACCATTGCGGTTGCTCACGTTGAGTACGAGACCGAGAAGCGTCACTACGCCCACATCGACTGCCCCGGCCACGCCGACTTCATTAAGAACATGATCACCGGCGCCGCTCAGATGGACGGCGCGATCCTGGTCGTGTCGGCTGCTGACGGCCCGATGCCGCAGACCAAGGAACACGTGCTGCTCGCTCGCCAGGTGGGTGTGCCGGCCATCGTGGTCTTCCTGAACAAGGTTGACCTCGTTGACGATCCGGAGCTCCTCGACCTGGTCGAAATGGAAATCCGCGAACTGCTCAACAAGTACGACTTCCCGGGCGACGACACCCCGATCATCCGCGGTTCGGCCCTGCCGGCCTACCAGAACCCGAGCGATCCGGTCGCTTCGAAGTGCATCAGCGACCTGCTCGATGCGGTTGACTCGTTCATTCCGCAGCCGAAGCGCGAAGAGGATAAGCCGTTCCTCATGGCGGTCGAAGACGTGTTCTCGATTGAAGGTCGTGGTACGGTCGCCACCGGTCGTATCGAGCGTGGCGTTGTGAAGGTGGGCGACGAAGTTCAGGTCATCGGCCTGAGCAAGGAGCCGACCAAGACGACCGTTACCGGCGTCGAAATGTTCCGCAAGGAAATGACCGAAGGTCGCGCGGGTGACAACGTCGGCTGCCTGCTGCGTGGTATCAAGCGCGAAGACATCGAACGCGGCCAGGTGCTCGCCAAGCCGAACTCGATCACCCCGCACACCAAGTTCGAAGCCGAAGTGTACTGCTTGTCGAAGGACGAAGGCGGCCGTCACACGCCGTTCTTCAGCGGCTATCGCCCGCAGTTCTACTTCCGTACCACGGACGTGACCGGCACCGCCAACCTGATCGGCGCCGAAATGTGCATGCCGGGCGACAATGTTCGCCTCACGGTCGAGCTGCACAAGCCGATCGCCATGGACGATGGCGTCCGCTTCGCTATTCGCGAAGGTGGCCGCACCGTCGGTTCGGGCGTCGTCACGAAGATCATCGAGTAGTGCGACAGCCCAGGTTTGGGCCTGAAGATGAAAGTAAAGGCGAAGCAGGCTTGCTTCGCCGCGACAAATAGGTGGCAACACCACGCAGGGGTGTAGCTCAATTGGCAGAGCACCGGTTTCCAAAACCGGGGGTTGCGGGTTCGATTCCTGCCGCCCCTGCTTTTGTCCGTCGCACGACAGGTCGGCGGACATTTGTTTTTGGTGGGCTAGTCGATCGAAAACTTTGACGCTCGTTGGCAATAGACCGGGGCCGCAAGGATAGCGGGCTAGCGTTATGGCGAAGGATAAAGCGGTGGCAGCAAGCGGATTTGGTCAGATCGCTCAAGAGCTGCTCCAGGTTGGCATTTACAAGCGAAGCCAAGGGCGCATTGCGCGCCAGGTCACTTGCTTGGTCATCTGGATCGTCATGGCGATCGGCGCCTATCGGCTGTACACCGTCGGCAATTTGTCGATGCCGTATCGTTACGTCATTCCGGCCGCGGTGCTGGTCGTGGGAGCGTGGTTCGGCTATCGCATTGTGAATTATCCGCCGTTTGCGGACTTTCTCATCGCCGTTGAAGCGGAGATGAATAAAGTCACGTGGCCGACTTCGACGGAGTTGGTCCGCAGTTCGGTTGTGGTGATCGTGCTTATTGCCGGTCTGACGACCGTGTTGTTCGGTTACGACACGGTTTGGTCGGCCTTGCTGAAGTACATCCTGCAGGTAACAAAATAGTTGTTGGTGTCGCCGCTAATCGCGACGTTCAATCGGGAGAGTGCAACGTGACTGTCGAGCCAGAAAGCTCGTTCGATCCGCCAGGCGATCAGCCTGCCGAACCGCAGCAGTCTCCTGCGCAGCCCGAATTGGAGTCTGCTTCGACCGAAGGCGGTGAGCAGCAGGCCGAGGCGTCGGTGCGCGAGCCGATGGACGAGATGCTGACCGATCTCTCACCGGCCAACGCCGAGGCGGTTTCGCACGATTCCAATCGTGGCGATGCCGACGCGAGCGCTGAAGGCGCCGCGGAAGATGAGCCGGCGGACGACGAGGAAGAAGACGACGATCAACCTTTCGTGCCCGCCGAGCCGCTGGAATTCATCGACGAGTCGGCGGACGATCAAAACCTGAGCTTCGATTGGTATATCCTGAAGGTTCAGGTCAATCGTGAGGACTCCATTAAGGAGGCCTTGCTGCGAAAGGTCCGGCTGAACGGTTTGGAGCGGTACTTCAAGGAAGTCGTCGTTCCGACCGAAGACGTCGCTGAGTTCACAAAGACCGGAAAGCGTCGGGTGGTCAAGCGAAAGATCTACCCGGGCTACATCCTGGTGAACATGGCCATCAACGATGACAGTTGGTTCATCGTTCGAGAGACTCCGGGGATCGGTGATTTCACCGGCGCCGGCGGCAAGCCATCGCCCATGGATCCGAAGGACGTCGAGCGGATCTTGCGAAGCAGCAAGGTGATCGCCGACGAGGATGTTTCGGTCAAGACGGCGATTCCGTTCAAGACCGGCGACCGCGTGCGAGTGAAAGAGGGCTACTTCCAGAACTTCGAGGGTGATGTCGACGCCATTGATCAGGCCAACGGTCGCGTGACTGTGATGATCAATATCTTCGGCCGTTCCACCCCCGTCGAGCTGGAGCATTGGCAGATCGAGATGGTTTAGGTCTGCGGGCGGAAGACTCGCGAGCCGCCGCGAGAGTGAAACAAGCTGAAGCATTTAGTTTCGGGATAAACAGATATGGCAAAAGCAAAACAGGCGACCGGCCAGGCAAAGTTTCAGGTGCCTGGAGGACAGGCGACGCCTGCT
>Ga0182743_1002783_pt1 | contig 14729 bp, 12 predicted proteins | sample eDN3rd30CKraftOP_FD_128522 | JGI IMG/M metagenome (GOLD analysis project Ga0182743, IMG submission 128522) | Enriched Organic Plus compost microbial communities from Emeryville, California, USA - eDNA 3rd pass 30_C Kraft OP (version 2) (version 2) ... | reverse complement strand
CGGCTGGGCCTGCCCGATGAAGCGCGCGATTTCCCCGTCGCGGCGCGGATGCTCGCCCTGCTGGGGGTCAGTGCCATCCGGCTGATGACGAACAATCCGGCCAAAGTCGACGCGCTGGCGGCCGAAGGGGTGGCGATTGCCGAACGCGTTCCCCACGAGTTGCCGCCCAATCCGCACAACGCCCACTATCTGGCGACCAAGCGCGACCGTTCGGGGCACCTGCTGAAATAAGGCGCGATCAGGCGACCCCGCCACGCTGGCGGCTGCTAACCGGTTGCTCCCTCTCCTGCCTCCGTTTTCCTACACGGCTGCAATCTGCCATGCAGGGCCGGTGCGGGGCCGCCTGCCAATCATCGATCAACGCCATTGCCCACCTAGAAGGGGAGGCCCGCGAAAAGTCACACCGAATAGGCACAACTCTTTCAATTACAAAAGAAAATACCGGAATCCCAACCGCGTTCTGCGTCAACCTGCAAGGGCCGGAATCAGCGCTTTTCGAAGCGCTTGATGCCCGGCCCCAGCGTGTTCTGGCCGATCTCCAGCCGGTTGCCCGACCAGTCGGCGACGAAGACCGTGCTCCACGGCACTTTGGGCGCGAGACGGGCGTCGTTGCCCGCGATCACCAACCCGTCGGAACTGTTCTTGCGCTCCTCTGCGGCCACGGCGATGAGCGCCGAATGGTTCTCGTGATCGGGGCCCTGCACGAACCAGTTGTTGGTGATCTGCCCGGTGGAGCCCAGCGGCAGGTCTATCAGGTAATTGCTCCACCGCCCCTGCGAATCGTCGAAGCTGTTGCTGGCGATTTCCACCCGCGCCGCACGGCTCTTGAGATAGTGGCCGCCCGCCCCGCGCTCGAACCGGCTGCGGGTTACCCGCAGCGAACCGTATTCGCCGACATAGATCGCGTGCGAACAGCCGCCCGAATAAGCGCAGGTGCCGAGATTGGTGAACGTCGATTTGTCGATCACGATCCGGCCCCTGGGGTCCGCCGCGGTGAGAATGCCTTCCTGGCTATCCTTGAACCAGCTTTGCGCGACAGTGAGATGGCCCTTTTCCAGCCGGATGCCCGCGCCGTTGCCATCGGACGATTTCATATTCTGGAACGTGATGCCCGATACGGCGGCATTATAGCCGCGCAGCACCAGCGCCGCCTTGTCTTCGCACACCGTGCCGTCGAAAATCACCTGCCCCGGCTGCGCGGCGGAATAGGTGACATCGCCCGCTGTCTGCACCGCGCAATCGGCATAGCGGCCCGGTGCAATCGTGATCGTTCCGGTGCCGCCGCCGATGGCGTTCACCGCATCCTGCAACCGGGCAAAGCCGCGCCCCGTTTCCTTGACGGTGTAGGGATCGCCGCGTGTCTGCGCGATCAGTTCCTGCGCGGGAATCGCAGCCACGGCCACGGCCGCAAGGCAAGGGGCCAGCAGGGAAAGGCGCGCCGGACGATGGGGCCAGACCGAACGGCGGGGCGGAGAAACGGGATCGGGCGTCATCATGGCGCGATAGTATCACGCAAACTGCGGCACGCATGGCCCAATTCCGGGCCGGAATCCCACAGTGGCACATCCTCCGGCCGCCCGTTCGGGCGGATATTTCACCATGCGGCGGACCATTTTGACCGCAATCAATTTTTCTGGCCCCGTCCTGCCCTTATCTCTCCGCTCGGAGGAGAGGCGAATGATTCCCACCCGCTACGATTACTATCGCCGCCGGGCCCGCGAACACCGCGATCTGGCGCAGGGCGCCGCCAGCACGGAACAGCGTGCGATGCACGAGAAGCTGGTCAGCGCCTATGGCGAACTGGCGCGCAAATACCGCACCCGGCAGACGCTCAGCCTGAGACTCTAGGCCGGAACGCCTCATCCCGCACGGCGCGGCATAGCGGCGCGCGGGGCGCCTCAGTCGAGATTCGGCCTCAGCCAGCGTTCCGCCGCCGCCAGATCGATACCGCGCCGCCCGGCATAATCTTCCAACTGATCGCGCCCGATCCGCGCCACGCCGAAATACTGGCTTTCGGGATGGCCGAAATAGAAGCCCGAGACGGCCGAGGTCGGCAGCATCGCCTGGCTTTCGGTCAGCGTGATCCCGGCATTGGCCCCCGCGTCCAGCAGATCGAACAGGATCGGCTTCAGACTGTGATCGGGGCAGGCGGGATAGCCCGGCGCGGGGCGGATGCCGCGATATTCTTCGCGGATCAGCGCCTCGTTGGTGAACTGCTCGTCCGGCGCATAGCCCCACAGCACCATGCGGACATGCTGATGCAGCCGTTCGGCGAACGCTTCGGCGAACCGGTCGGCCAGCGCTTTCAGCAGGATATCCGAATAGTCGTCGTGGTTTTCCTTGAACCGGGCGAGATGCGGCTCGATCCCGTGGATGCCGACAGCGAACCCGCCCAGCCAGTCGCCCGCCGTATCGATGAAGTCAGCCAAGCAGAAATTGGCCCGGCCCCGGCTTTTGGGGAACTGCTGGCGCAAGAACGGCAGGCGGACATCGCGGTCGGTGAGCACCACATCGTCCCCGTCCCGGCGGCACGGCCAGAACGCGGCGACACCGCGCGCGGTCAGCCACTTTTCCTCGACGATGCGGGCCAGCATCGCCTGCGCATCGGCATAGAGGCTGCGCGCGCTTTCGCCCACCACCTCGTCCTGAAGGATCGCGGGGTACGTGCCCGCCAGTTCCCATGCGCGGAAGAACGGTGTCCAGTCGAAGCATTCGACCAGATCGGTAAGGTCCCAGTCGTCGAACCGGTGCAGCCCCGGCTGCGCGGGCGCGGCGGGCTTGTCGGCAAAATCGGGCGCGAAAGCGTTGGCCCGCGCTTCGGCCAGCGTGAGCAGCTTGGTCTGCCCCTTGCCTTCGCGCGCTTCGCGGATCTTCGCATATTCCGCCGCCGTGTTTTCGACGATGCCATCGCGCTGCGTATCGGAAAGGAGTTGCGAGGCCACGCCCACCGCGCGGCTGGCGTCGAGCACATGGATCACCGGCCCGGTGTAGGCCGGATCGATCCGCAGCGCGGTGTGAACCTTGCTGGTGGTCGCCCCGCCGATCAGCAGCGGAATATCCATCCCGGCGCGCTGCATTTCCTCGCCCACGGTCACCATCTCATCGAGCGAAGGGGTGATGAGGCCGGACAAGCCGATGATATCGGCATCGTTCTCGTTCGCGGCATCGAGGATCGTCGACCACGGCACCATGACGCCCAGGTCGATCACTTCGTAGCCGTTGCACTGCAATACCACGCCGACGATGTTCTTGCCGATATCGTGCACGTCGCCTTTCACGGTCGCCATCACGATCCGGCCCTTGGCCTTGGCGCCTTCTTCCTTTTCCGCTTCGATGAAGGGGATCAGGTGGGCCACGGCCTTCTTCATCACGCGCGCGGATTTGACGACTTGCGGCAGGAACATCTTGCCGCTGCCGAACAGATCGCCCACCGTGTTCATCCCGCCCATCAACGGGCCTTCGATCACTTCGATGGGGCGGCCGCCCCTGGCCGCGATGTCCTGCCGTGCTTCCTCGGTATCGTCGACGATATGGAGGTCGATGCCCTTGACCAGCGCATGCTCCAGCCGCCGCACCACATCCCAGCCGCGCCATTCCTCGGCGGCTTTCTCGGCCGCCTTGTCCTGCCCCTTGAAGCTTTCGGCGAGTTCGATCAGCCGCTCGGTCGCATCGGGGCGGCGCATCAGGATCACGTCCTCGCACGCATCGCGCAGCGCGGGATCGATGGTGTCGTAAACGTCGAGCTGCCCGGCATTGACAATCGCCATGTCGAGCCCGGCGGGAATGGCGTAGTAGAGAAACACCGAGTGCATCGCCCGGCGCACCGGCTCGTTCCCCCGGAAGCTGAACGACAGGTTCGACAGGCCGCCCGAAAAGTGGACATGCGGGCAGGCTTCGCGTATTTCCTTGACCGCTTCGATGAAATCGAGCGCGTACCGATCGTGCTCCTCGATCCCCGTTGCCACGGCGAAGACGTTGGGATCGAAAATAATATCCTCGGGCGGGAAGCCGATACCCGTCAGCAACTTGTAGGCGCGGTTGCAGATTTCGACCTTGCGCTCCTTTGTGTCGGCCTGGCCGGTCTCGTCGAACGCCATGACCACCACCGCTGCGCCATAGGCCATGCACTTGCGCGCCTGTTCGAGGAACGGGCCTTCGCCTTCCTTCATGCTGATCGAGTTCACGATCGGCTTGCCCGAAACGCATTTGAGCCCGGCTTCGATCACTTCCCACTTGGAACTGTCGATCATCACCGGCACGCGGGCGATATCGGGCTCCGCCGCGATCAGCTTGAGGAACGTGGTCATCGCCTCGACCGCATCGAGCAACCCTTCGTCCATGTTGACGTCGATAATCTGCGCGCCGTTCTCGACCTGCTGCCGGGCGACTTCGACCGCAGCGGTATAGTCGCCCGCCATGATCAGCTTCTTGAACCTGGCCGATCCGGTGACGTTGGTGCGTTCGCCGATATTGACGAAGCGGGAGGAGGAAAGAGTCGAGGACATGGATTTTCTCGTTGGATCAGCGGCCATACGCCGCAGGCAGCAGGAAAGCGCGGCGGCTCAGGCCGCCATGATGAAGGGCTCCAGCCCGGCCAGGCGCGTCTTGACCGTGGTTTGCGGCACTGCGCGGCCCGCTTCGCCCGCCACCATTTTCGCGATAGCGCCGATATGCGCTGGCGTGGTGCCGCAGCACCCCCCCACCATGTTGACCAGCCCTTCGCCCACCCATTCGCGGATCAGTTCCGCCGTGCGTTCGGGCAGTTCGTCATACTGGCCCAGTTCATTGGGCAGGCCCGCGTTGGGATAGGCGAGGATCAGCGCATCGCAATCCTTGGCCAGTTCGGTAAGATAAGGCCGCATCTTGTCCGCCCCGAAAGCGCAGTTGATGCCGATCGTCAGCGGCTTCAGATGGCGCAGGGCATACCAGAACGCGGTGACGGTGTGGCCGGACAGATTGCGCCCGCTCATATCGGTGATGGTGAAGCTCATCATCAGCGGCACCTCGCGCCCGGCGGCTTCCGCCGCTTCGCGCGCGGCCAGCCCGGCCACCTTGGCGTTCAGCGTGTCGAAGCACGTTTCGACCAGCAGGAAATCCACCCCGCCTTCGATCAGCGCGTCGCACTGTTCGCGGTAAGTCGCTTTCAATTCATCGAACGTCACTTCTCGGAAGCCGGGATCGTTCACATCGGGCGAGAGCGAAAGCGTCTTGTTCGTCGGCCCGATCGAACCGGTGACGAAACGGCGCTTGCCATCCCTCGCGGTCGCCGCATCGCACGCCTCACCCGCCAGCTTCGCGGCGGCCAGATTGATCTCGCGCACCAGATGTTCGCAGCCATAATCGGCCATGGCGATCCGGGTGGAACTGAACGTGTTGGTCTCGATCATGTCCGCGCCCGCATCGCAATAGGCGGTATGGATCGCGGCGATTACATCGGGCCGGGTGAGACAGAGCAGATCGTTGTTGCCCTTCTGGTCCTTCGCCAGATCGAGCCCGCCGCGATAATCCGCCTCGGTCAGCCCATATTTCTGAATCGCGGTGCCATAACCGCCATCGAACACGAGAATCCGTTCGGCAGCGGCAGCGCGAAACGCCTGTTCGGCGTCGCTGGTCGGTCCGGCAATGGTCATGCGGCATTCTCCTGTACGGCCAGAACGGGGCCAGGTCTAAGGCCCAGAAGCTGGCAGATGGCATAAGCCTGTTCCGCCCGGTTGAGCGTGTAGAAATGAAAGTCGCGCACCCCGCCCGCATAGAGGCGGCGGCACTGTTCGGCGGCCACCACCGCCGAGACCAGTGCGCGCGGGCCGGGGCGATCGTCGAGCCCGGCGAACATCGCTTCCATCCACGCGGGGATTTCGGTGTTGGCCGACATCCGGCGGATCGCGTCGAAATTGGTCACCGGCATGATCCCGGGCAGGATCGGCGCGCTGATTCCCGCCGCCAGCGCTTTGTCGAGGAAGCGGAAATAGGCGTCGTTCTCAAAAAAGAACTGCGTGATCGCGCGGGTCGCCCCGGCATCGAGCTTGCGCCTGAGATTGTCGAGATCGGCTTCGGCGCTCACCGCTTCGGGGTGCATTTCGGGATAGGCGGCGACCGAAATCTCGAAATCGTGGCGCCCGCGCAAACCGGCAACGAGATCCGCCGCGCCGGTATAGCCCTGCGGGTGGGGCACGAAACGCCCGCCGTCGCCCGGCGGTGGATCGCCGCGCAGGGCGACGATATGGCGCACGCCCGCATCCCAGTATTGATCGGCGATTTCGGCGATCTCGTCCTTGCTGGCGGCAACGCAGGTGAGATGCGCGGCGGGCACGAGAGCGGTTTCCTGCACGATCCGGCTGACCGTGGCATGCGTGCGTTCGCGCGTCGATCCGCCCGCGCCATACGTCACCGAAACGAAACTCGGGTCCAGCGGGGCCAGTTGGGTGATCGCATCCCACAGCTGCGCTTCCATCTTCTCGCTCTTGGGCGGGAAGAATTCGAAAGACACAGCGATATCGCCCGGCAGATCGGCAAACAGTGGCGCTTCGGGCAGCGGGTGGCTTGAGGACATGGAAACAGCGTCTTTCACGGGTGGATCGATTATAAGGACAGCGAGGGAATTTGGGCAGAGCCGGATGGCATGGGTTGCTTGCGCGCCGATAGCGCGCCGCGCGTAGCAGTCCAGACCTTGATTGTCAGGTCGCCGCCATCCAGCGTGCGCGGCACATGCGGGGCGAAGCCCGCTTCGGCCAGCATGTGGGCCATCGCCTCGTCCGCGAAACCAAGCCGGGCATGGGCATGGGCATCGCGCAGTTCCTCCCGCCCGTGGGGGGCAAGATCGACGATCGCGATGCGCCCGCCGGGGCGCGTCACCCGGGCGGCCTCGTCCAGCGCGCGTTCGGGCATCTGCGCATAATGCAGCACCTGATGCAGCGTTACCGTGTCGAACACGGCATCGGCAAACGGCAGAGCGGTGAAATCGCCCTGCACCAGTTCCACCCGTTCGGGCGGGAAATCCTGCAGGCGCGCCCGGGCCAGAGCCAGCATGTCATGGCTGCGGTCGAGCGCGGTGACATGGGCCGCGCGGGCGAACAGCAGTTCGGCAATCCGGCCCGTGCCCGTGCCAATATCGAGCAGTGCGCCGAGATCGCCACCCAGCGCCAGGCATAATTCCTGTTCCACCCTCACCGGATCGCACAGCAGATCGCGCAACTGGTCCCATTCCACCGCACGCGCGGCGAAATAGTCCGCCGCACGCGCCGCGCGCGCCGCGCGGATGGCTGCCAGCCGCGCCCGGTCCGCCGCGCACTGGGCGGCAAACGCGCTGTCATCCTGTTCGGCGGCGGCCAGCAGCGCGGCAGTGGTGGTGGCCAATGCGCTTCCCGGCGCGGAGCCGTGCCCGTTCAACCGGCTGCGCACATAGACCCAGCTTCCTTCGCGGTGCCGTTCGGCCAGTCCGGCATCGCAGAGAATCTTCACATGGCGGGAAATGCGCGGCTGGCTTTGCCCCAAGACCTGCACGATCTCCCCCACCGCCAGTTCCATACTGGCGAGCAGGCGCATGATCCGCAGGCGGCTGGGATCGGAAAGAGCGCGGAGGAGCGATTCAATCTGCATTAGCGCTTATATATAAAGATAACTTTATATCTGCAAGTCGAATTGAGTTTGCGCGATGCGAATCCCTGCGTTAGCATCGCGCGCCTTGCCGCCCGAGAGGCGGCCATGATGCCATTGAAGAGGGATACTGATGAAAAAGATCGTTTATGCCGCGCTCGCTTCCGCCACCGTTCTGGCGCTGTCCGCGTGCGGCAGTTCGGACAAGGCCTCGGAAGACGCACAGGCCGACACGGTCGAAATGCCGGCGGACGAAGCGATGACCGAAAACGTCCAGGAACCGGCGGCTGACCCGAATGCGACCACCGACGCCGCCCAGGCGCCGGCAGATGCAACCGCCGAAAAGACGGACGAAACCGCCGAAGCCACCGATCCGACGGAAGCCGCCGGCGCCGCAGCCGCGGCTGCGGCCGCAGATGCCGCCGCTGCTGGCGCTGCTGCCGAATAAGGCGTTTTTCCGGTTCGGCCCTCGGCCGGGCACGGAAACAGGAAGCGGGTGGAACCTTCGGGTTCGCCCGCTTTTCTTGTGCGCCACGCAGACTATGATGGGCCGATGCAACACCGCCACCCTACCACCCTTATCGCTTTTGCCATTCTCACCACCGCGCTGACCGCAGCCTGCGGCGATGCCGACAACGAGCCCGGTCCGGGCGGAGTAAGCATCGGGGAAGCGCGGGCGCTGGATGAAGCGGCGAAAATGATCGAGAGCCGCTATCCGCCCGCCAAACCGGCCACCGCCGCGGATCAGAAGCGGGATGACGTGGAAAGACCCGCTACAACGCAGTAGCAGCAGCCATTCCGTACTGAGGGAATAATCGAAACCGCCTCGGCATTGAAGGCGGGAGCAGCGCCTGACGCCCGCTTACCGGATCGCCCGCGTGCTCGCGATATGGAACACTGCCAGCGCACCGCAGGCCGTGCCGAACGAAAGCACCAGCGTGGCCATGCCGTACATGCCGAGCAGTGGATTGGCACCGCCGATCATCGGGCACAGGATCATGCCGCCCACCACGGCCCCAACCATGCCCACGGCAAGGTTGGTGGCGATTTCATAAGAGTCGTCGATCTGCCGGACGACGGATACCAGCCACCCGAGGGCCGCCCCCGTCACCACCAGCAGTATCACGGCCATCGCCATTCGCATTCTCCTTGCTTCGGAAAAACACGGTGGCGTCAAAAGTTCCGCACCGGGGGCGCATAACATAGGATATGTTGCGTTTTTACCGCAGGGTCAGCCAGCCCACCGCAAAAATACCCAGCACGATGCGATACCAGGCGAACGGCGCGAAGCCCGAGCGGCTGACATAGGCGACGAACGCACGGATCACCGCCAGCGCGACGAAGAACGACACGGTGAAGCCGATGCCCAGTTCGCTCCAGCCCACACCTTCGCCGCTGGTAAGCTGGTGCCCCTTGTCGAGCAGTTCGAGCGTGGAGGCGCCGATCATCGTCGGCACGGCGAGAAAGAAAGAAAATTCCGCCGCCGTCTTGCGGTTGATGCCCATGGCCAGCGCGCCCATGATCGTCGCGCCCGAACGGCTGACCCCGGGGATCATCGCGCAGCACTGCGCCAGACCCACGCCCAGCGCCTGCCGCATCGGCAAGTCGGCCACTTCGACATAATCGCCCGTCTTGGCGACCTTTTCGATGGCGAGGATCGCGATCCCACCCGCGATCAGCGCCCAGGCCACCACCGACGGGCTGCCCAGCATGATGTCGATATAGTCCTTCAGCGCCAGCCCCAATACCGCCGAGGGCAGGAACGCCAGCAGGATATTGCGCAGGAAAGCCAGGCCCTGCGCTTCGAGCCGGAGCACCCCCATCCCGGCCCGCCAGAATGTGCCCCAATACTGCACCACGACGGCCAGGATTGCGCCGAGCTGGATCACCACGTTGAACATCGCCCATTGCTTGGCGTCGTAATCGAACAGTTCGGTGGCGAGAATCAGGTGCCCGGTGGAAGACACCGGAACGAATTCCGTCAGCCCTTCGACGATGCCAAGCAGGATAGCGGTAAGCGTGGTGTCCATGAATCAGCCAATATTGGAGGGGAATAGGTGCGGGTAAGGCATGCGGGGAACGGGCCAGGAAAGATGGACAGGCCCGTTACCAGATATGCACGCGCTGTTCGGGCGGGAGATAGAGCGCATCGCCAGGCTGGACGTTGAATGCCTTGTACCAGGCATCCATGTTCCGCACGACGCCGTTGACGCGATATTGCTCCGGCGAATGGGGATCGGTCATCAACTGCTGACGCAGCGCATCGGGCCGGCTGGTCGAACGCCAGACCTGTGCCCAGGCGAGGAAGAAGCGCTGATCGCCGGTCAACCCGTCGATCACCGGGGCCTCCTTGCCGTTCAGCGACATACGATAGGCACGATAGGCAAGGCTGAGCCCGCCGAGATCGCCAATGTTCTCGCCCAATGTCAGTTCGCCGTTGACGCACATCTTGCCATCATCGATCGGGCAATAGCCCGCATATTGCCTGACAAGCTTCTGCCCCAGTTCCTTGAACGCAGCCATATCCTTGGGCGTCCACCAGTCGCGCAGCATCCCCGTGCCATCGGACTTGGCGCCCTGATCGTCGAAACCATGGCCGATTTCGTGGCCGATGACAGCCCCGATCGCGCCATAGTTGACCGCCGGATCGGCCGATGCGTTGAAGAACGGCGGCTGGAGGATCGCCGCCGGGAACACGATCTCGTTGACCGAGGGGTTGTAATAGGCGTTGACCGTCTGCGGCAGCATGAACCATTCGCTGCGATCCACCGGGCCGCCCAGCCGCGAAAGATCGTATTGCCAGCTCCACGCCGACGCCGCGACGCCGTTTTCCAGCGGATTGACCGGGCTGATCGTGAGCCCGTCATAAGTCTTGAACTTGTCGGGGTATCCGATCTTGGTGGTGAACAGATCGAGCTTCGCCTGCGCTTCCTTCTTGGTTTCCGCGCTCATCCAGTCGTTGTCGGCCAGGCTCTGCGCCAGCGCCTTGCGCAGATTGCCGACCAGCGCATCCATTTCCGCCTTGTTCTCCGGCGGGAAATAGCGCGCGACATATTCGCGGCCCAAGGCTTCGCCCAACTGGCCCTCGGTCGCGCTGATGGCCCGTTTCCAACGCGGGCGCTGTTCTTCCTGCCCGCGCAGGGTCTTGCCGTAGAATTCGAACGAAGCCTGATCGATATCGCGCGGCAGCACATCCGCGCTGCCGGACAGGAAACGGGCCGCGCTCCACGCCTGTAGCGTCGCCAACGGCGTTTCCGGCAGCAGCTTGAGCATCGCGGGCAATCCGCCGCCGATCTTGCTCAGCGTCGCGGCGTCGAGACCCAGCCGTTTCGCTTCTTCCGCCGTCGGCGGCAGTTGCGGGACAAGGAATTCCTGCACTTTGCCGAGGCCCGCCGCATCCAGCATCGTCTGCAACGGGAAACCGCCGGTCATCGCATCGACTTCGGCCCGGGTCAGCTTGTGATAAGTCAGATCGCGATTGCGCGAAACCGCCCGGTCCCAAGCCAGTTCGGCGAACCGGTATTCCAGCGCGTAGACGGCCGCAGCCGCTTCCTCGGGCTTCTGATAGCCCGCCTTGCCGAGCAGAAAGGCGAGGAACTTGCGATATTTATCCTGAATCTCGCGCGATTTGGGATCAGTTTTGAGATAGTAATCCCGATCAGGCAGCCCGAGCCCGCCGGCACCGAGCCCCACCGCATAGCTGTCGGGCTTTTTCTCGTCGACTTCGATCCATGCCCCCAAGGGGGACGGGAAACCCGGCTTGCCGAACAGTTCGGCCAGCTTGGCCAGACTGTCCGCGGCGGCGATTTGTGCAAGATAGGGCCGCGCCGGGGCAAGCCCCGCCGCATCGATCGCATCCTGATTGAGATACGCGTTATAGGCGTCGACGATTTTCCGGTCGAGCGAGCCCGGCTTGTGCTTTTTGGCGACCAGTTCATCCACCAGGGCGCGGACATCGTGCTGTGATTTCTCGCCCAGCATGGTGAAGGCGCCGTAACGGCTGAATTCCGCCGGAATCGGATTGTTCGCGATCCATTTCGCGTTGACGTGGCCGAAGAAATCGTCCCCCGGGCGGATCGCCGGATCGATCTGGGTCAGATCGATGCCCCAAGTGCCGAATGTCATCCGCGGAACGGCGTCCTTGTTCGCTTCCGCCTTGTTCGGATCGGATTTGCCGCTTCCCGAAGTTTTCGCGGCGGCCCCTTCCTGGGCGGCAGAGGCGGCGGCGGGGACAAGCGAAACGAGGACAAGCGCGGTGCAACAAGCCCTGAGCAAGGCATTCTGGATCATGACGGGCCCCTCATCCAAAGGAAACGCTGAACCGCGCATGAAGCCGGATGCGCGGCCCGGCTTTCACGCCGGTATTCCCTGAAACTGCAGATTGGCCAGCCGCGCGTAAAGCCCATTTGCGGCGATCAGTTCGCCGTGGCGCCCTTGCTCGACGATCTGGCCGCCTTCCATCACCACGATCCGGTCGGCGGCGCGCACGGTGGCCAGGCGGTGCGCGATGACCAGCGTGGTGCGATCGCGCATCAGGCGGTCGAGCGCCTGCTGCACCAGCCGCTCGCTTTCCGCGTCGAGCGCGCTGGTCGCCTCATCCAGCAGCAGCACCGGGGCATCGCGCAGCAGCGCACGGGCAATGGCGATACGCTGGCGCTGGCCGCCCGAAAGGCGCGCGCCACCTTCACCAAGGAATGTGTCGAGCCCTTGCGGCAGAGCCCTGAGGAAGCTTTCGGCATTGGCCGCGTGCGCCGCGTCCCAGATCGCATCGTCGCTCGCATCCCAGTTTCCGTAGCGCAGATTGTCGCGTGCGCTGGCGGCGAACAGCACCCCTTCCTGCGGAACATAGGCGATGCGGCGGCGGATTTCGGCCGGATCGGCGCTGGTCAGGGGCACCCCGTCCAGCCGCACCGTGCCGCCCTGCGGATCGTAGAACCGTTCGGCAAGCTGGAACAGCGTGGATTTGCCCGCGCCCGATGGGCCTACGATGGCCACCGTTTCCCCCGGTTCGACCACCAGCGAGAAATCCTTGAGCGCGGCGGTTTCCAGCCGCGTGGGATAGCGGAACGTGACATTCTGGAACGCCAAGCTACCGCGTGGCGGCACCGGCAGATCCTGCGGCCGGGCGGGCGGCGCGATATCGGGCTTCATGTGCAGCAGTTCGCTCAACCGGCTGGCCGCCCCTGCCCCGCGCAGCAGATCGCCCCACACTTCGGTCAGCGCGCCGAACGCGCCCGCCACGAGGCCGCCGGTAATCACGAACGCGGCAATCGTGCCGCCGGTGATCGTTCCTTCGGCAACCCCCACGGCGCCGCGCCACATCAGCAGGGTGATTGCCCCGAAGACCATGAAAATGATGATCGCGGTCATCACCGCACGAATCAGGATGCGCCGCCGGGCGGTGGCGAAAGTTCGCTCCACCGCGCCCGCGAACCGTTCGCTCTCACGCGCTTCCTGGTTGAAGGCCTGGACGATCTTCATCGCCCCCAGCAATTCCGACACGATCGCGCCGATATCGGCCACCCGGTCCTGGCTGGTGCGGGCGACGGATCGCAACCGGCTGCCGAACAGGCGCAGCGGCACCACCACCAGCGGGATCAGAATCAGCAGCCCGGCGGCCAGTTGCGGCAGAAGCACGAACAGATAGGCCGTGCCGCCGATGGCGATGATCAGATTGCGCAACGCCACCGAAACGGTGGTGCCCACCACCTGTTCGATCAGCGTGGTGTCCGCCGTCATCCGCGAGGCGATTTCGCTGGGGCTGTTTTCCTCGAAGAAGGCGGGGGCAAGGCGGAGCAGATTGGCCTGCACCTTGAGCCGGATATCGGCCACCACCCGTTCGCCCAGCCACGATACGAAATAGAACCGGCAGGCCGTGCCGATGGCCAGGACCGCCACGATGATCAGCAGGTACTGGAACCAGCGCCAGATATCCGCCGGATCGCCCCCGGCACCGAAGCCCCGGTCAATGATCAGGCGAAAGCCGGAAGGTATGGCCAGCGTCGCGGCGGCGGTGATGCACAAGGCCACGCCCGCCAGCGCCAGTTTCCCCGGATAGGCCAGCGCCGCCTGCCACACCATTTTCAGGGGCCCGAGATCGCGCGATGGCGGGGGTGCGGCCACCGCGTCCCCTTCTGCCGCGGGGTTTTCCACCGCAGGATCGCGCCGGGTCCGGGCGAAAAGCCCGCGACGTGGCGTTTTAGGCAGATTTCGCGCTGAATCCATCGTAGGCGCCAGTAAGGCCGCGCGCCTCGATAGGCAACGCCCTAAGCGTGGCCGGGACCGTTTCAGGCACAGAAAAATCGGACCTGGGGACACAAATCGCATTCTGCTGCATTGCAACACCGGCAAATTCAATGCAGAATGTCACGAATCTGGCAACGACCGGATCATGCAGGGGAATCAGCTTTTGCTCTATAACCTCTACGAACTGCAGCGCGCGTATTTCAATGGCGCCAGTGCGATCGCCTCGATCGGGGCCGAACTGCTTACCAATCCTTCCAATCCGCTGGGCTATGTCGGGGTAGGGCGCGTGGCGGCGGCGGCGCTGGATGTGTTCGCCCACGCGGCCGCGCCGCGCGGCAAACCGGCGTTCGGCATTCACCATGTCACCGTGGATGGCCAGGAACACCCGGTCAGCGAACAGGTGGTGCATACCAAGCCGTTCGGATCGTTGCTCCGCTTCCGCCATCCGGGCCTGCCGGCCAACGCCCAGAAGCTGCTGATCGTCGCCCCGATGAGCGGGCATTACGCCACGCTCCTGCGCGGCACTGTCGAACGGATGCTCGAACGGGCGGAAGTCTATATCACCGACTGGGCCGATGCCCGCACGGTGCCGCTGTCCGAAGGCCGGTTCGATCTCGACGACTACATCGACTATGTGATCGAATTCCTCGAATTCCTCGGGCCCGGCACCCACATGATGGCGGTGTGCCAGCCTTCCGTTCCCGCTCTGGCCGCCACAGCGATCATGGGTGCGGACGGTAACCCCTGCCGCCCCGCCAGCTTGACGATGATGGGCGGCCCGATCGACACCCGCGCTTCGCCGACCGTGGTCAACACGCTGGCCAAGGAACGCCCGCTGGCGTGGTTCCGCAACAACGTGATCGCCACCGTGCCGGTGCATTACCCGGGCG
>Ga0182743_1002782_pt1 | contig 14732 bp, 16 predicted proteins | sample eDN3rd30CKraftOP_FD_128522 | JGI IMG/M metagenome (GOLD analysis project Ga0182743, IMG submission 128522) | Enriched Organic Plus compost microbial communities from Emeryville, California, USA - eDNA 3rd pass 30_C Kraft OP (version 2) (version 2) ... | reverse complement strand
TGCCCGTGCTGGAAAAAATGCGGGCAATGAAGCCTCCCAAAGAGGCCGACCAACACAAAGCACCGCCGCCGCCCAAGAACTACGGTGCGGACATTTCAACACTCATCCGCATGATCGAGGCGGCGGAGCTTTGATCCCGTTTCAACCCACTTTTACGAATAGCCCAAAAAAGAACCGCGCCCGTGGGCGCGGCAGTTTTCCTGTCGTCGCTAGATGACAAGGTATCTGTGGTATGCCCCAGACAGTCGGCACATCAAAGGGTATTTACCGCTTCGCTGACCGTACGGTTGAGCGTGCGGTAAACGGTCGGGCGCGAGATTTGGAAAATCTCGGCCAGATCGCTGACGGAATGCTCGCCGGTGTCGTGCATCCGGCGAAGTTCTTTCATTTGCTTGGCCGTGAGCTTCGGCTTTTTGCCGCGCAGTTTTCCCTTGGCGCGGGCAATAGCCATGCCTTCGCGCGTCCGCATCCTGATAAGATCGGCCTCGAACTCTGCGAAGGTGGCAAGAATATTGAAAAACATCTTGCCCATTGGGTCGGTCGGATCATAGACGCTCACGCCAAGCTGCAACCGGACGCCGCGCCCGGCCAGCTCGTCGCCTATGGCGCGGGCATCGGGGACGGAACGGGCGAGGCGGTCGAGTTTAGGCACCACCAAGGTGTCACCCTGCCGGACGGCAGCAAGCGCCTGATCCAGACCAGGACGGGCGCGGTTGGTGCCCGAAAAGCCGTGATCGGTGTAGATACGATCCAGCGACACGCCGAGCTTCTGCAAGGTGTCTCGCTGCGCGGCGAGGTCCTGCTTGTCGGTTGAACACCGGGCATATCCGATCAGGGTCATGGTCACTGGCTCTTTCTGGAAACGTGGATCGGGGTGACAACGCCATCGGGCATCAGACAAACGCTGCGAGCCGGATACAAACCGCTGCCCGCTGTCGTTTTTCATAAATAGGTTCAGCACTGGCCATTGTTTTCATTGACACGCGCTTGTCACAAAAGACTTCAATACTGATCGCCAAACAGTTCGGTGCGTTGCAAAACCGTCAGACACCGGTTCAGCGCGTTGCAGGAGGCAGGATCGGTCATGGACCTGGAATCCGTTCCGAAAGGCGTGTGGCAGAAGGCCGAGGAACGGGCGGCCTTGCTTCGACCACTTGCCGCGCTCCATGAAGCACCAGCGCATCTTGTCCGCGCTGCAGCGATTGATCTGAAAATTTCCGAACGTTGGGCCTACAGGCTGATCCGCCGGCTCCGTGAAGAAAACGGCGCGGTCACCGCGCTCTTGCCGCGCGATGGCCGCGGTGCTCCGCGCAAGACGCGGATCGCGGGGGATCGGGAAGCGATCATCGGTCATGTCATCGAAGGCCACTATCTCAAACGGCAGAAGGCGCGCCCCTCGGAAATCGTGAGGGCGGTTCAGGTCGAGTGCCGCAAGGCGGGGATTTCGTCTCCTAGCGAAGCCACGATCAGGCGACGGGTTAACCTGATCGACAAGGGTGTCGCGTCACGGCTTCGCGAAGATGATCCGGACACAAAGCCGATCCTCGGCGCGACCCCGATCCCGAAATACCCGCTCGACGTCGTGCAAATCGATCACACGCCGGTCGATGTCATTTTGGTCGATCCGTTCGAGCGTCTGCCAATCGGGCGGCCATATCTGACGGTTGCGATTGACGTGATGAGCCGGATGATCGCGGGCTTCCATCTTAGCCTTGATCCCCCTTCCGCCGCGAGCGTCGGCCTGTGCCTCGCCCACGTCGCTGACGATAAGAAAACCTGGATGACAGCGCGCGGCGTTACGGATGTGGAGTGGCCGATTGCGGGAAAGCCAAAGAAGATCGGCGTAGACAATGCCGGCGAGTTCCACTCGCAGGCTTTCGAGCGCGGGTGCGCGCAACATAATATCGAGATCGAATGGCGACCGCCGGGGCAACCTCAGTTCGGTGGCATTGTAGAGCGTGTGATCGGCACCCTCATGCGGCGCATTCACAAGTTGCCGGGCACGACATTTTCCAACACGGCGCAGCGCGGCGCATACGACAGCGAAAGACAGGCCTGCCTGACCCTTGAAGAACTGGAACGCTGGCTGACGGTTGCGATTTGCAAGGATTATCACCTGTCCGGGCATCGTGGGTTGGACGGGGCCACACCTCTTGCCCGGCTGAAGGAAGGTCTCGTATCCTTGAGCCGATCTGGCGGCAGCATCGCTATCCCGCGTGACATGCGCAGCTATCTGATCGACTTCCTTCCGGTTCTGCGTAGAACGTTGCAACGCGACGGATTCACCGTAGATCATATTCGCTATTTCTCGAACGCCCTGAAACCGTGGATCGTCTCGCGCGACGTCCGGACGGAGGGACATCTGATCCTGCGCCGCGACCCACGAGACCTTTCGCGTGTTTATGTTCTCGACCCTTTCGACGGTTCCTGGCTCGAAGTGCCGTATCGCACACTCTCCCGACCGTCGATCACGCTCTGGGAACATCGGGCAGCGCGACGACGTGCCCAAGAACGCAATGCGGCGACCGTGGACGAGGACAGCATTTTCACCGCCTTCGCGGAAATGCAGGAGATCGAGCGCAACGCGGCCCGGCTCTCCAAGGGTGCCCGCCGCCGTCGGTCGCGACCGGTGCTGGATCGACAATCTCCTTTGGCGAAGCAACCAGAGGCTCTCGGCCTGGGCGAGCTCGCGCAAGATCAACCGGACGCTCCACCGCAACCATTCACCGACATTGAAGAGTGGTAGGGCAGATGGACCATCTTCGACCCGAAGCCCGACGCATCGCGGAAAAGCCTGCTATCGAACGGCTCGATTGTTTCGCAACCGACCGCTGGATCGGCTATTCCCGCGCGCAGGATGCCCTGAAACGCATGGACATGCTGTTGGCGACGCAACCCGGCCGTGTTCGACCGCAGAACATGCTGGTTGTCGGGCCGAGCAACAACGGCAAATCGACCATCGCCGAGAAATTCCAGCGCCAGCACCCCCGAAGAAGTTCGGAAGAAAGGGACCGACATATCTTTCCGGTCCTGTCGGTCCAGATGATGCCGGACGTGACCGCGCCCCGTTTCTACGCACAGTTGCTTGACGCATTGGGATCACCTCTCGGGAACATCCGAAAGACCGACCGGCGCAATGCACTGACACTGAATCTCATGCGGGCATGCGGGGTGCGGCTGCTCGTCATTGACGAGTTGCACAACCTGCTTTGCGGCCCATCATCGCGGCAGCGCGAAATTTTGGGGCTCATCCGGTATCTGGGCAACGAGCTGCGTATCCCGATTGTCGCGCTTGGGACCAAGGATGCATGGCTGGCTCTCCGGTTGGACGACCAACTCGAAAACCGCTTCCAGCCCTTTTTGCTATCGATGTGGGGTGACGATGCCGAGACCGGGCGGCTGCTGGCCAGCTTCGAGACAGTGATCCCCCTGCGCGGGCGGTCCGGTCTCGGTCTGCCTGCGTTGCGCAAGGTGATTGTGGAGCGCTCGGAGGGCCTGATCGGAGAAATGCACCAGCTTCTTTCGAGCGCAGCAGCGCATGCCCTGACGGAAGGACGGGAACGCATCGAGAGAGAAGACCTGCTGGGCTGCCCTTTCCAGGCACCCTCCTACCGGCGGCAGATGATGGAACGGGAACTTCGGGCATGACGGGGGAACCCGCATGGCCGCTGCACCCGCCCCCCAAGGAGATCGAGACTTTACGGCAATATGTGCAAAGCCTAGCCCGTCTCTATGGCGTCACCTTCGAAAGCTTCTGCTATCATGCTCTCAAGATTGCGCATGCGGATGAAGAGGCCCGCTCCTTCACGCAACCCACAGAGGATGTCTTGGAGCGCCTCGCTGTCGGGCTTGGTATTCCAATCGATGAATTGCGCGGTTTCGAGGCGCGCCGTCGCCGCAATGTCGCACGCCTATACGCGGAACTCGAAGCATGGATAGCCACGCCCGAGGGCCGACAAAGATATGAGTGGGCTTTCCCGCCAAAATCGTAACATTTGGGCACACCCGTGAGGGACGCATGAATGTGACAGCAGAAAATGTCACAAATGAGTGGCGCAACAGGCATTGTGACAGTATCAGGAATATAGCCACCCTAAAGTGACATTTCTACATGCCCAAGATCGGTTACGCCCGCGTCAGCTCAACAAGTCAGGATCTCGAAATCCAGAAAGCCAAACTGAAGGCGGCAGGCTGTGAAATTGTCCGCGCCGAAACCGGCTCTGGAGCATCCCGTGACGGTCGCACCGAACTGGCAACCGTCCTGGAGTTTTTGCGTGCAGGTGACGAGCTGGTCGTGCATCGCCTCGACCGCCTTGGGCGGTCAACCCGAGACGTTCTGAATCTGGTGCATGAGTTGGATGCGAAGGGCGCGTCGTTGCGTATCCTTGAACCCGAGGTGACGACGGCCGGCGACATGGGGCGCATGGTGATCACTGTCCTCGGCATGGTCGCTGACATGGAGCTGAAGTTCATTCGCGACCGCCAACGCGCAGGGATCAACGCCGCAAAGGGCAAGGGGATCTACAAGGGGCGGCAGAAGAAGGTCGATGACGCTGAAATTCAGAGACTGGCTGCAGCGGGCACATCCAAAGCCCAGATTGCCCGAGACCTGGGGGTTTCGCGCATGACCGTATATAGAGCGCTGGATACAGGAAGTGCCAAAGCGGACGCAGACCCGGATTAGGTCCGCTGGCTGCTATGCGGGACAAACCGGCCGTTCGCGACCGCAGCACGTAAATGTTCGCACTTGCGAAGTGAACGACCCGCCGGCGGAGAGCCGACTTGCGGCAGTGCGGCGCAGCATTGGCAACAATCTGTAATAAGCCGACATTCAGGGGCAAGATCACGAGAGACCGGCACGAGCTACTGGTCGGGCGGGATTTGAACCTACGACCTTCAGGATATGAGCAGATCAGAGGCGAAATTCGGGAACCCCGTAATTTCAGAATGTTACGCGACAATCGATTGATTTATTGCGATTTCCACGTCGACGCTCAACTGCAGTGAGCGACATCCGACGGAACAACCTGCACGAAAACTGCAGCCAAGGATTGAGGTGGCGTTGAGGTAGATGATTTTTCCAGCATCGTAAGTCCGCCAACAAAAGTGCGGCCCATGCGTTGCCAGCAAGAGAGGGCTCGCTGAGAAGAAAACTCACATTGACAACGGTCGTCATTAATTTCGTCGCCCAGATGGAAAGCCGCGTCATCTGTTTTGGACTACCCTGATCGGGCTGAAACCGAAACTTCAAACCCACACGCCGCTTCCTCAACCCTATAGCTTCACCCGTTTCAGCCGCAGCGCATTGGCGATGACCGAGACCGAGGACAGCGACATCGCCGCCGCCGCGATCATCGGCGATAGCAGCAGGCCAAAGACCGGATAGAGCAGCCCTGCCGCCACCGGGATCCCGGCTGCGTTATAGATGAAAGCAAAGAACAGGTTCTGTCGGATATTGCGCATGGTGGCCACGGCGAGCTTGCGGGCGCGGACAATGCCGGTCAGGTCGCCGCCCAGCAGGGTCAGCCCGGCGCTTTCGACCGCCACATCGGCGCCCGTGCCCATGGCGATGCCCACATCCGCCGCCGCCAGCGCCGGCGCGTCATTCACCCCGTCGCCGGCCATGGCGACCTTGCGGCCATTGGCGCGCAGCCCGTCGACCAGATCCTTCTTGCCCTCGGGCAGCATCCCGGCGCGGACTTCGTCGATGCCCAGTCTTGATGCCACGGCCTGCGCCGTGCGTTCATTGTCGCCGGTTGCCATGATCACCTTGATGCCCAGATCGTGCAGGTCATGGATCGCCGCCTCGGCGGTGGACTTGATCGGGTCGGCCACGGCGACCAGCCCCGCCAGCCTGCCATCCAGCGCCACGAACATGGCGGTCTTGCCATCGCCGCGCAGGCGGTCCGCAGTCTCCTCGCCGGTGTCGCAGTCGATACCAAGCGAGGTCATCATGGCGTTGTTGCCAAGCGCCACATCGCGGCCATCGACCTTGCCGATCACACCCTTGCCGGTGACGGCCTCGAACTCCTCGCCATTGCCAAGGCTGAGCCCACGCGCCTTGGCGCCCTCGACGATCGCCTCGGCCAGCGGGTGTTCGGATGCGCGTTCCAGTGCGGCGGCTGCGGCCAGCAACTCATCCTCGGCCACGTCGCCGAAGCTGGTCACATCGGTCAGCGCGGGCTTGCCTTCGGTCAGCGTGCCGGTCTTGTCGACGATCAGCGTGTCCACATCGGCCATCAGTTCCAGTGCCTCAGCATTCTTGACCAGTACGCCGGCCTGCGCGCCGCGCCCCGCTGCCGTGGTGATGGAAATCGGCGTCGCCAGCCCAAGCGCACAGGGACAAGCGATGATCAGCACCGAAACCGCCGAGGCAATGGCGAAGACATAGGACGGGCTGGGGCCAAAGATCAGCCAGACGACAAAGGCCAGAATGGCGATCACCACCACCGCAGGCACGAAGATCGCCGAAACCCGGTCGGCCAGCCCCTGAATAGGCGCTTTGGAGCGTCGCGCGCCGGCGACCATCTGGACGATCTGCGACAGCACCGTATCGGCGCCGACATCGGTGGCGCGGATCGCCAGCGTGCCGTTCTTATTAATCGTGCCGCCGGTCACGCGGTCGCCCTGCACCTTCTCGACCGGCACCGGCTCGCCCGTGATCATGCTTTCATCGACGGAAGAACGGCCCTCGACCACCTCGCTATCGACCGGCACGCTGTCGCCCGGCCGCACGCGCAAGAGATCGCCTGCCGTGATGTTTTCCAGCGGCGCGTCATATTCCGTGCCATCGGGCAGGATGCGCCGAGCGGTCTTGGGCGCGAGATCCATCAGCGCCCGGATAGCATCGCCGGTGCGCTCCCGCGCCCGCAGTTCCAGCACCTGCCCGACAAAGACCAGGGCGACGATCACAACCGCAGCCTCGTAATAGGTGCCGACGATGCCGCCCATTCGGTATTCCTCGGGAAAGATGCCCGGCAGGAAGGTGGCGAAGAGCGAATAGAGATAGGCCGCGCCGACACCCAGCGAGATCAGCGTCCACATGTTCGGTGAGCGGTTTTTGAAGGAATCCAACCCGCGCTGAAAGAAGGGCCGCGCCGCCCAGAGCACGATGGGCGTGGCCAGCAGGAACTCCAGCCAGACGGCGGTGCGGTGCCCGATCCAGTCACGGACCGGAATGCCCACCATCTCGCCCATCGTCAGGATCAACAACGGCACCGCAGCGGCCACGCTGACCCAGAGCCGCCGGGTGAAATCAGTCAGTTCATGGCTGGGTTCATCCGAGGGAATCATCGGCTCCAAAGCCATGCCGCAGATCGGGCAGGCGCCGGGTTCGTCGCGGACGATTTCGGGATGCATCGGGCAGGTCCATTGCGTGCCTGCCGGGGCGGATTTTTCGACCTTGGCCGCCGCGCCCGAGGCGTAGAACCACGGATCGCCGTCGAACTTCGACTGGCAACCGTCCGAGCAGAAATAGAAGGTCTGTCCCTCATAGTCGCGGTGCCGGGCCTCGGGCTTGATCGTCACCTGCATGCCGCAAACCGGGTCGATGGCCTTGCCGGGATCAGCCTGTGCCGGTGCACCACCGTGTGTCCCGTGATCGTGATGCCCATGCGAATGATCGTGATTGTGGTCCATGACTCTCTCCCGGCAAATACCTATAGGGGGTATATCAGACTTGCTCTATACCCCTTGAGGGTATAGCACAAGCCTCAGATGTTGAAGTTCGGAGCCCTCCTTGGCGCATGACAAGCAGAACCGAGACGCGATCCTGAAGCGGCTTTCCCGCCTGAACGGTCAGGTGCAGGGCGTCTCGCGCATGGTCCAGGATGGGCGCTATTGCGTCGACATCCTGAACCAGACCGCCGCCATCCGGTCTGCCCTGCGCGGCGTCGAACGCTTGCTGATCGAGGATCACGCGCGAAGCTGCATGGAAGACGCGATCCAATCCGGCGATCAGGACCGTCAGCGGGTGATGTTCCGCGAGGTCGTCGAACTGATGGAAAAGGTACGCGACTGATGCGGTTCCTGCTATCGGCACTGCTTGCCGTCATGCTGGCGGTGACGATGCCACTGGCCCTGACCGGCGCCGCCTCGGCGGAAGCATCGTCGATGGCCTCGATGGCCGAAACATCCGCGTCGCCAGTCGCGCATGAATGCTGCACCACGCAGCCGGATTCTCCACATGGCGACTGTGCGGCCTGTGCCGCCATCGGCAATGCCGAAATCACGCCCAACGCGGCCCGCTTGCCACGCCGAATCCGACACTTTCCCCCGCTGCAAGATATGAAATCGGCCAGGCCGCGCTTGCCGCTGCCCCCTCCGCGATCCGCTGCTCTCTGACGCCACATGGCCCGAGGGTCCACAAGCCGATCAACTGCGCCATGACAGGGATGAATGACCCTACGGCGCGCAATATCCTGAAAGACATCAGATATGAGCAATCATCACTTCTCGCGTCGCGGGGCGATCCTTGCGGTCGCGGCGATACTGTCGACAGCCTCTACCCTTGCCTTTGCCGCCATCGGTTCGGACGAAAAGCCGAACCTGCTGAGTGTCACCAAGGACCCCGGCTGCGGCTGCTGCGGCGCCTGGGCCGATCTGGCCATCGAGGCGGGGTTCGAGGTCGAGATCACTGAGGCCAGCGACTATGTCGGTATGAAGCGCGACGCCGCTGTGCCCGAAAACCTGTGGTCCTGCCACACGACCCGGATCAGCGGCTATATCGTCGAGGGCCATGTGCCCTTCGCGGCCATAAGGCAGCTTCTGGAACAGCGCCCCGACATTACCGGGATCGCCGTGCCGGGGATGCCCGCCGACTCGCCGGGCATGGGTGGCGGGGTCGAGGCCACCGCCGAGGTCATCGCCTGGGGCGGCATTGCCGGTGACGGTCGCGCCTTTCCGCTGGACGGGTAGCAGATGACGCGCAACGCACTCATCCTCATCGCAGCGGTCGGTCTGGCCGCTGCGATCCTGATCCTCTGGCGCGGCAGCGGGGCCACCGGAACAGCCGCGCAGGATCAGGCCGTGATCGCGCTTGGCCAGCGGCTCTACGTCGATAACTGCGCCAGTTGCCACGGCGCCGATCTGGAAGGCCAGCCGGACTGGCAGACCCCGCTCGCAAGTGGCCGCTATCCGGCGCCCCCGCATGACGAGACCGGTCACACATGGCATCACGCCGACGCGCTTCTGGTACAGATCATTCGCGACGGCACGGCCGCCGTGGTCGGCGATGGGTATAAAAGTGACATGCCCGGCTTCGGCGATGTCATGAGTGACGACCAAATCGCCGCCGTTCTGGCCTATATCAAATCTACCTGGCCTGAACGGGAACGGGCAATCCAGAGCCGCATCACCAAGGACAGCGCGCCGTAACACCCCGGCGCGACACCACCATAGCCAAGGAGTTTCCCATGAAGAAAAGAACCGCCGCCATCGCCCTGACGCTGCTCGTCCTTGCCGGATGCGCGGCCCAGGCGCCCGATATCGCTGCCGAAGCGGCCTCGCCGTATCCCATTCCGAACGAGGTCGTCGCCATCGCCGGCCCCAACCAGGACCTGACAACGGCGCGGCTGGACCCGGCGGATGATTGCTATTGGTATTATCATGTCGGGCCGGTCGAAACGACGCTGGTGCCGCTGCGGGCGGCCAACGGCAACCATATCTGCAACGCGCGTACGTCCTGACGCCCGGCCTCGCCAGAGGGCGACCGTTCAGCTGATGGCCGTCACGCTGCCCTCCGGCGAATAGAGATAGGCGGTCGCGCCGATCTGGACGCGTGGATAGAGTCCGTTGATATGGGCCATGACCATGCGGACGCAGCCGGAACTGGCGCGGCTGCCGATCGAGGTCGGAAACGGCGTGCCGTGAATGCGCAGATAGGTGTCGCGCTCGCCGAGATAGAGATAAAGCGCCCGTGACCCGAGCGCATTCCGGGGACCGGGCTCCATGCCGTTTTCATACTGCGCATAGACCTCGGGTTCGCGCTCGATCATGTTCCTTGTCGGGGTCCAGTGCGGCCATTCGGCCTTGCGCTTTATTGTATAGGTCCCCGGCTCGTAAAGATCGCCCCGGCCGATGGCCACGCCGTAACGCATCGCCGTGCCGCCCTCTTCGATGTGGTAGAGGTATCGGGCCACGGCATCGACATGGATATCGCCCGGCACCAGACCGTCATTCGCGACAATCCGCTGCGGCAGGAAACGCTGGTGCAGGCCCCAAGGATTGGGGCCGCCGGCTTCCACCTCGGCATCCCAGGCGGCCTTCTGCGCCGCGTCGGGCCAGGTCGAGGCCATAAGCGGGCTGGCGGCGGAGGCCGCGAACAGCGCCGTCGTCGTTCGGATGAAATGTCTGCGTGTCAGCATGTGATTGCTCCTCGTAATGGTTGTACCTTCAGATGAATGCGGCAAGCGCAGCGGGATCCGCGATTGCCGAACCGTATCGCATCAGCGCCCATCGACCTCGGGCGTCGCCGCTGGCCCGCCTTCCAGATCGGCGATCAGCGCCTTCATCTCCGCGATTTCCAGCGTCTGGGCCTCGATGATGCTGTCCGCCAGCGCCCGCACGCGAGGATCCGAGATATCCGCGCGGGTGGATGTCAGGATCGCAATCGAGTGATGCGGAATCATCGCCTTCATCCAGGCGGTATCATCGACCGTTGCCTGACTGCGAACCAGAAACAGGCCGAGGGCAAAGGCCAGAATTGAAAGGCCTGCGACGGTCATATTGGCGCGCTGGTTGCGATACATCCCAAGCATGAAGGCCAGCATGATCAGCGCCATGGCGCCGCCCATGTAAAGCGCCATCCACATCCGGGTCTGGCTGAAAAAGACATGATCCATCGCCCAGGTGTTCAGATACATCAGCCCGAACATGATCACCGTCGAGGTAGCGATCATCGCCGCAAAACGGCCATAGCTTCCGCCGCTCTGGCTTCCGTGGCTATTGTGTCGATCAGAATTATCCATAGCGTTGTCCTTTCGTGAAATGCTTCAATTGCCACGCGAGGCCGCAACCAGTTCGGCCAGTTCCGTTGATGAAATGGCGCCAAAGCGCGAATCCGATCCGGCGATGAAGGTGGGTGTGCCGACAAGCCCCATCGCCTCGGCCAGCGCATTGGACTGCTGGATATGTTGGGCAATCTCCGGGCCGCCCATATCGCGCTGCAACTGCTGAGTGTCTAAACCCATGGATCGCGCAACACGCAGGACGCTGGCCCTTTCGGCCCGGGGTTTCTGACTCATCAAGGCGCGATGAAAGTCGGCGTAGCGGCCCTGCTTGCGCGACGCCAGCGCCGCGCGGGCCGCGAAAACCGAACCCTCGCCAAAGACCGGCCATTCCCGCATCACCATCCGCAAGCCGGGATCGGCTCCTAACACGGCATCCACCACTGGCATCATCGCACGGCAGAACTGGCAGTTATAGTCGAAGAACTCGATCAGAGTCGCATCGCCGTCAGGATTGCCGAAGATCGGCGCATTCGCGTCATGTTCAAGCTGCCTGCGGAATTCGGGTGGAAGCGAATGACCAGCCCAAGATAGGCGCGGTGCGATGGCCATCGCCGGGGCGGTAAGGGCCAGGGTCAGGATCATGCGTCGCTGAAACATGCTGCTTCTCCTTCACGCCGAGACCGCGAACGTCGTCATCATGCCGCTGGCAAGATGCGGCATGTGGTGACAATGCAGCATCCATTCCGCCGCCTCGCCCGCATCCAGCGCCACCGTGACCATCGACATGGGCGGCACATAGACCGTGTCGCGCAATGCACCGGAAAACCGTCTGCCATTGATCGCGACGACCTGGAAATGATGGCCGTGCAGATGCATCGGATGGCCCATCATGGACATGTTGTGGAACATGATCTCGACCCGCTGGCCTGCTTTGGCCGTAACCGGAATCCGATCCTCGAACACGCGGTCATTGATGGTCCAGCGGTAGGGCTGCATCTGCCCGCCCAGCATCACCGTGGGCGCGACATCGGCAGTTCGTTCCGTCAGCGGAGCAACGGCCCGCAAGGCGGCTTCCTGCGCAAGGTCGATATCGAACGCAGGTGCCGCATCGTCGGCCATTCCGAGCATGACCGGCACCTTGGCGCCAGACGTCGCAAGGATCAGACCGGTGCGCTCATGCGAGCCTTCGCGCAGCGCAAGGACTGGCCATGCGCCGCCTGCGGGCAGGTCAAGCTCGATATCCAGACGCTGACCCATGGCCAGACCGAAGCGCTTTCCTGACAGGGGCTGCACCGGCTGGCCGTCCACGGCAACAAGCCGACCCGGGACCTCGCCGCTGTCGATCCAGAACACCGTGGCAGCAGCCCCGTTGATGACCCGCAGCAGGATACGGCCGCCCTTCTCGACCTGCACGACCTCTGGGTCGCTCAGGGTGCGGTCATTCGCCAGATAGGCATCGAAATCGAAGTCGTTCAGGTCCATCTGCATCCCGCTCATACCGGCCATGGTCATGCCACCCATTTCCGACATCCCGTTCATGGGCATGCCGCCACCCATGTCGTGACCGGCATGGGGATCGGCTGGTTGCGACATTTCGGCTTCGGCGGCCTCGTCATGCCCCTTTCCCGAGCGGATTTCTTCCAGCACCTCTTCCGGCGAGCGGAACGAAAAGTCGTGAAGGAACATGGTGACCTCTTGCCGATCAGCTCGCAGATCCTCGGGGCGGCGGACGATCAGGGGTGCGGCCAGCAACTGCATCTCCTGAATGGGCACATGGCTGTGCATCCAGTGCGTGCCTGCTGCGGCCTCAAAATCATAGGCACGCGTCTCTCCTGGCTGCAGCAGCGGCATCGGCATATCGGGAACGCCGTCTTGCGCGTTCGGCGGGATCTGTCCATGCCAATGAATGATCGTCGGCTCGGTCAGATCATTGGTCAGGTCGAGCAGGAAACGCTGGCCCGGATCCAGTATCAACCCGGGCGTTCCGTTGCCGTTGATCAGCCCGAAAACCGCGGCGGCGCGGCCATCAATGTCAAGCGTGCGCGTCGTTGCCTGCAATGCCAGCGCGGCTGGCTGCGCAAAGCCCGCGCGCGGGATGGCAAAAGCTGTGGCCATGGCAGCGGATGCGGTCAGAAAGCCGCGGCGATTCAGTGTGCAAGTCATATGAATAATCCATCAGACCCCGTAGGGCGAACCATGTTCGGCACCTTGAAAGGTGCGGCAAGCAAGTGTTCAGATGGATTTCGGAGGGCGGTATCCGGGGCCGACCAGACGGCCCTCACGTGTCACCGCTATAGAGTGCCATTTCAGCGAATGCTCGGTCTCAACAGGCGCAAATTGCGCGGCAGCAAGCCAAGGCGTAGGTGTGCCAACACATACAATCGCACAGGCATCGGTCATATCGTGCCGAGAGGTTTCCCCCGAAGAGCCGTGCTCATGCCCGCCTTTGTCGCCGGGATTGCTGATCGAAGCGACAAAGTGATCGGCCGACAGTCCGGCTGTGCCAGCACTTTGCCCATGCTGCGTCACGCCCGCGAACACGAGCAGGACCACAAGCAGAGAACATATCGCGCGGCACATCATGTGGTTGAGTTGGAACCTATGCAACTAGCTTGACAATAAGCAGGACAGGCTCTCGTTGCAATTCACGGAGTAATCAACAGAGGGTGTAGTTTTTTCCCTTCTGAGCCATTGACCGGCAGCCCTCCCCCGGGGTTCTGCCACCTTCCGCCTCCCCGCCGGTCTGAGTGGCGATATATGACTTGCCCTGCGCGCGAGGCTGAGCCTCAAGTGGGATGCAAGAAGGAGACGCTGGGTACGGTGAAACGATTGAGGTTGAACGAGAAATCAGTAAGTAAGGCGGCACCGGAACCGGGTCGGGACTACCAGATTTTTGACAGTGAGGTTCGGGGATTTGTCACCTGCATCTACCGCTCGGGCAACCGGGCCTTCACGCTGGACTACCGCTATGCCGGGCGGCGGCGGCGGATGACGCTGGGGCGTTGGCCGGAATGGTCGACGGCGGCGGCGCGGGAGCCGGCCAAGGAGTTGCGCCGCGACATAGATGCTGTGGGCGATCCGCTGGGCGTGAAGGAAGACGGGAGGGACGCGCCCGCAAGCTCAAGGGATCGAAACCAACGCCGGTGTGCGCCAACCGGGTCGGCGAGGTGCTCCGAAAGATGTTCACCTATGCGCATAGCTGGGCTGGCGTGAGGACAATCCGGCATCGGGCTTCCGCCGCCGGATCGAGAACCCGCGCGAACGGTGGCTGCCACTGGGGGATCAACAATCGTGGTCGGAAGTAAGTGGTTGCCGCCTGCCGTCAACGGGCCAACGTAAAATGCTGCGCCAAGCATGCAATGGCAGGTCTGGTGATTGCTGCAATGCAGCGACGAACCGAGCGCAGAAGGCCGCTCTGGGCCGCGCCTTCCGCTGCACCTGCGAAAATCGGGTTACGCTGCCCTTTGTCCGAATGTCGCTGAAGGGCTCCCTCAAGCCGTTCGCTGCGATCTGCGCGAACGGCTGCTTCGACGCTGCGGCCGTTCACTGAACCGTCTGTGACAGGCTGCTGAACTTATTTGTGAAAAACGACACCCGCCATCGGTATGCTTCGATTGTAACGTTAGACGCCCCATCAATGCAATAATAATCGTACTAGTTAAGGAAAGTCTGAAAAACCTGTGCGTTTCGGCGCGATCTGATAGGATTTGCGGGATGCGACGAGGAGCCCCGCCGATGCCGAAACAGCCCGCCATTCCCGGCCTGCGCGATGCGATGAAGAAG
>Ga0182743_1002780_pt1 | contig 14739 bp, 10 predicted proteins | sample eDN3rd30CKraftOP_FD_128522 | JGI IMG/M metagenome (GOLD analysis project Ga0182743, IMG submission 128522) | Enriched Organic Plus compost microbial communities from Emeryville, California, USA - eDNA 3rd pass 30_C Kraft OP (version 2) (version 2) ... | reverse complement strand
TCCTTGGTCGGCAATGCGTTCAGCGCCTTCCGCTGAAGTAGGCATTTAGCTGGTCGCGATGGTTGGGTGATCACGCAACATCCACATTCACCCGATGCCAGCCGTTGAACAGATAGCCCTTCAGGTTCCAGGGGCCCTTCTCCGGCTGCTTGTTCCCCTTGGAGTCGGTCGCGCGGACGACGAGCTGATGCTTGCCGGGCGTCAGGTCGACGGTCGCCGACCAGAGCGTCCAGACAAACGGCAGCTCCGCTTTGGGGCCACCTTCGAGCTTTGCAGGCTGCCACGTCTTGCCGCCGTCGGTCGACAGCTCGACCGATTCGATCGTGCAACCGGGCTCTCCGGTCGGCAGGGCGTAGCCGGCGATCGTGGTCTTGCCGGCCTTCAGCTTTGCGCCGTTGGCAACCGTGCAAATGGCCGAGTTGATTACGAACTCATAAATCGGATTGCGATCTTTCGATTCGGCTTCGGTTTGGACGAGCTTGTAGACGTCGGCTACGAAATGGTTCGGTGACGGCCGATCGCTGACGGTGATTTTACTGAGCCACTTCACGCTCCGCGCGCCGATGTAGCCGGGGACGACCGTTCGCATCGGGAAGCCATGCTCGGGCAAGAGCGGCTGGCCGTTCATTTGGAAGGCGATCAGGCAGAGCGCTTCGTCGTTCATGGCGAGCGCCTTTTCGAGCGGGATCGACGCGCCGAACGGAGCGGCGCCACCGCTCGAATCCTTGATCGGGTCGAGCCCTTCGAACCAGACGTGCTTCGCTCCCTCGCGCAGCTCGGCTTGCTTCAGGACGTCGGCGAGCGCGATTCCCTTCCACACGCCGTTGCCGATCGCCCCCTCCTGCCACTGTACGCCGGGGATCGGTTTGATGCGGGCCATTTCCTCGCGGCGGTTGCCGGCGCAGGTGAGCGTGGCTTCCACGGTGTGGGCCTTGTGCTTGCCCTGCAATTCGGCGACGCCCAGATCGAGCTTCTTGTGCACGAGGCCGTCGACCGTCAGGCGAACCTCATCGGCGCTGACCTGCGGAATGGGGCCGTGATTCCGCACGTAGAAGTGCTCGAGCGGCGTGATCTGGTTGGCGACCAGCTCGCTGAGTTTCGGCTCGGAGTTGAGCGGCTCGCCCGGATGGACGATCTGGTCCTTCTTTACTCGCCCGGCGGGCGCGAGCGACTTGTCCTGACTCAGACCGTAGCGCTGCAGCACGATGGCGCTGGCCAGGGCGGATGCGGAAGCGAGAAAATGACGGCGGCTGGTGAGGTTGGTACGCATGGCTTCCATTTTATCCATTGCGAAAGGTCGATCCACCCTGCGAGGGGCCTCTGGGAGAGGTTTCGCCGGGACGCTCGATTGGGCCAGAAACTTCTTGCGGCATCGGCAGTTGCGTTTGCCCCGCTGCAGTGCCGAGCGGTGGCGCCGGGGGCCGATTGTCCGCAATTCGGCCTCGGTGCGTGCTTCGCTGCTGCGAGTCAGCTCGTCACTCGCCGCCGAGGGTCGGCTGCGCGCAGCCCCAGCGACTGCGCCGCGGCGTTCCACCCGCGATTGGAGGGCAAGCACCCCGGCTGAGCGTTTCGGCGAAAGTCGCAGCCGACTCGGGAGCGGTTCGAGTGGCCTTGGACACGGGAAATATCCGATCAACAGAGGGTTCGCCGGGGGCGCGGCTCGGTGGCGGATTTGCGCCAAATACGGCCTGCTTAAAAGCTGCGGCTTGTTGCGGTAGGACCCGCACAAACGCAAAGCTCGCTTGAACTTCGGTGTTCGACGCTGCGTAGAGTCAGGCGGAAACGCGAGCGCTCAGCCGGGCCCCTGCCGGAAAACCGCCAGCCGGTCTGCCTTCTCAAGCTGGCTAGGTTTTGGTAAGTTGAGTGGTTCCTCAGGTTAAGAGTCGATAAAACGTAAATTCTGTCGAGATAAAGCAATGGCCAAGCCCCATCGTTCGCACAAGAAAGCCAACCACGGCAAGCGTCCTGCCAACGCCAAGGCCCGCCGGGCCAAGCGGAAGCTCGTTCGCACCTAACTGCCGACTGCTTGAGGAGCTGCGCTAGTTGTCGCAGCCTCCAAAATCGTTCGTTTGGGGCTCGCAGTCGTACCTCCACACAGTTCCAGGCAAAAACCTTCTTTGGCGGGAGCGATTCGTCGCACGCCTTGCGCGCAACAAGGGTCTGTTTAGTGAGCGGGAAAGATTTCCTCGTCGACCTCTCGCTGATCGACTGCGATCATCCGGTCGCCGACGTGGAGGAGATCCGCAAGTACAATCCGCAGCGCTTCGAAATGGAGCAGCTGACGACCGTTGTCTACATCAACCAGGAAGACTTTTCCTGCGTCGGCTATAAAGACATCACCGACAACGAGTTCTGGGTCCGCGGCCACATGCCGGGCATGCCCCTGATGCCCGGGGTGATGATGCTCGAAGCGGTCGCCCAGCTCTGTAGCTTCGTGACCCAGCGATACGACCTGCTCGGCAGCACGATGGTCGGCTTCGGCGGGCTCGAGGAGGTCCGCTTCCGCGATCCGGTCGTTCCTGGCGACCGCCTGTGGGTTCTCTGCAAGCTGGAGAAGGTTCGCCGCGGCCGAATGATCGTCTGCCGCTTTCAAGGCGTGGTGCAGGACCGGATCGTTGTCGAAGGCATCCTCAAAGGCGTGCCGATCCCGGTCGAAGCGCTGCAGCAACACCTCGCCGCCAAGCAAGCGGCCCGCGGCTAGGACGCGCTGATCTAGCCTTCTTGTTTGGGGAAACTGCACATGGGCCGGCGAGCGCTGCGGAAAATCGATCCCTCGCTCGATCTGAGCAAGCATTTTCGTCGGGAAGAGGACCTGCCGCCAAAGTTCGACGCGGCAGCCCTGTTCGCCGATCCGTCGCTGCCGCTCGAAGTCGAAGTTGGCACCGGCAAAGGGCTCTTTCTTAGCGGCGCCACGGCTGCCAATCCGGGGCACAACTTCCTCGGCATCGAGCTGGCCGATCGCTACGCCCAATACTCGGCTTCGCGCCTGGTGAAGCAGAACAGCCCGAACGGCCTGGTCATCTCGGGCAACGGCGTGAAGCTGTTTCACGAGTGGTTCCCCAGCGAGTCGCTCGTCGCCGTGCACGTTTACTTCCCCGATCCGTGGTGGAAGAAGCGGCATCGCAAACGCCGCGTGATGAACGAGCAGATGGTGCGCGACATCGAACGCACGCTGCTCCCCGGCGGCAAGCTCCACTTCTGGAGCGACGTCGAAGAGTATTTTCAGAGCACGCTCGAACTACTCGCAGCCGAAACGAAACTCGTCGGGCCGATCCCCGTCGAAGAGCGCCCGGCTGAGCACAATCTCGACTACCGCACCCACTTCGAACGCCGCAAGCGGCTCGATGGGCTGCCGATCTATCGGTCTGAGTTTGTCAAAAGCGGAGAGCCGAAAGCGTAAAGCGGCACATAGTCTCCGCGGCTCGTCATTCGCCGCTCTGCGCTGGTTGCTCTTCGCTGGCTAGGAACCGCGCGACGGCGCGGGCTAGCTGTTCGCCGACGGTTAAATACCCTTCGGTTGTGCTTGCCGGCGTGTTCCACGACGTCTCGACGCAGATCGACACCGCGTGGCTGGGGGCGTGCGTCATCACCCAGTTCTTGCTCATCTGCTGCCAGAGTGGATCGTAGCTTTCGTCGGTCACGCGCGTCTTGTCCGCCAGCGGGAGCGGAGCGCGAATCTCGGCGCGAGCGAGCGCGAAGAACCGATCGAGATTCCGCCGGGCCGTTTCGCTCAGGATCCGATCGGGGCAAACAAAGAAGAACGGCTGCCGGTCGTTCGGCGCCGGATTGTGCAGATCGAGAAATATCGCCAGCCGGCCCGCTTTGCTCAACTCCAACAGTCTCTGCTGGGCGGCGGCCACTTCGGGCCAATGCGGCTTGTCGGTCCAATCGCGATTGTGGTCCTGCGGCGTCGCCTCCTTGCCACCCTGCCCGGTCGCCGTGTGATCGATGTCCATGATCGGCACGACGATCAGCTCCGCGCGCTCGCGTAGCGCGCGAGCCTGGGGATCGTCGCTCGCTGCCCACTCGGCCAGGCCGCGACATACCCAGCTCGCCCCCGATTCCCACGCATGTTGCCGGGCGTGGACCCAAACGGCCGGCCGTTTGTCGTCTTTCTCTCCCGCGGGCCTCGCGCCAATGCGCACCGCTGGACACGGCCGCCCTTCGCGCGACTTGCAAAGTTCGAACGCCTCGGCTGCGTCGCACTCTTTCGCGAGTCGCTCGCAGAGCGCCGCGGCGTCGGCGGGAGTGAACGGCGGGCCCCATGCAAACCACGCGGTTGGGCCGTCGATCTTCTGCCGATAGACGGCGACGTTGTTCGCTTTCGTCGCAGGCTCGGTGTGCAGCCAGGTTTTGCCGTCGGTCGAGTAAGTCGCCCGATCGGCCAACGCCCAACCGGCAGCCAGCAGCTTTCCTTTATTCGGTCCTTCTCGCACCAGTCGGCGCTGCGATCCGCCGACTTCCAGCGTCAGCGTCTCCCCCGGCGTCACGCCGTCCACGCGAAAGTACCACCAGCACGGCCAGCCATGCGTGGGGTCCCCCGCCGAGGCGATGCGAATCGTCCGCGTGGTCTGGTCGATCGACAAAACGTCGGCTGAGGCCCCCTCGAAGTCGGTCGCCACCACCAGCTCGCCAGCCACCGCCGTCGCGCCGACGTGCAGCAGCGCGAGCGTCGCCGTCGCCAAGGTCCAGGCTCGTCGTGTGTCTTGCATCGTGGTTCCTTTCTCACTGGACGCTTGGGAGGTGCAACTCTGGCGGCTTCTCCATCGCCTTCATCTGCCGCCGCTCAGGGGCTGCCGATTTGTCGTAAGTCTCCCGATGAGTCTCGCTCACCCGCCGCGGCCCAACAAGACTTTTCACAACCTTTACTAGAGGGGCGACAACTTTTCGCGCGCGGGGCGCCTGTTTTTCTAACTCCAGGCGTCGCTGGTGATTAGGCTAAAATTCACGCCAACTTGTCGTCAATGTTCTGTCAAAGTTCACAATACCACCAGCGGGTGGGTAGGTCCGACGGTTCCTCTCTCTTGCGAAATCGACTTACGGCGACCGTCGCCCGCGCCGATCGCCCCTCTGGGAACAAGATGCGGGCGCAATCCCGGATATTGTACGAATCCGACCAGAAACAACCCGCCCGCTGCCCGTTTGCCGGTCTGCCGTCAGCCGCTGCGGCGACGTAAGTTACAATAAAAATCCTTGAATCCGATCCCGAGAACGCCGCTCCGGTGCGGCTGGTGGTGATATCGATGTCGTTTCAATTTCAGTGTCCGCAAGGGCATTTGCTCGAGGGTGATCCGTCCCAGGCGGGGCAGCAGTGCGCCTGTCCTACCTGCGGCACGCTGTTCATCATCCCCGCGCCGGTCTACGCCCCCAGCGCCGCCGCCCCCTGGGCTGGTCCCGCAGGCGCTCAGCCGACCCCCTGGGCCCCGGGGGCTCCCGCCGGGCCGGAAGCGTCGCCGCAGTCCCCCTATGCCCCAGCCGGCGCGCCCCAACAGCCTGCCACGCCCGCAGCCGAAGAGCCGAAGGAGCCTGAGCTGCTCCACATCCCCTGCCCCAACGGCCACGAGCTCGAGACGCCGCTCGACATGCTCGACCAGGACGTCCTCTGCCCGCAGTGCCAGGCCCAGTTCACCCTTCGCCGCCGGGACAGCATCGAATACAAGAAGAAAAAGGAAGAGGAAGACCGCCGCCGCGAAGCCAAGGCGAGCAAACTCGCTCTCAACGCAGCCATCGTCGCCGCCGTCCTCGTCGCCTTGCTGCTGATCGGCCTGCTCGTCATGGCCACTCTCGGCCGCACGCCCAAAGGCCCGCCGCCGAAACCAAAGAAGACCTCCGCAGCCAGCGCACCAACCCTCCCCTTCTCCCTCCGGGAGAGGTCCGGGGTGAGGGAGGCATGAAGCGCGCGGACGCCTGATTTCCACCTCACCACCTCCGTCCCGGGCTCCAGCCTGGGGCGAAGCTAACCGCGAGGCTCCGCCTCGCCAGCCGCGCGCGAGGACGGCGCCCGACGGCAGCGCTCCGTACCCAGTACTGAGTTACTCCGTACCGAGTGCCAGTCACTCCACAGCAATCGCCGGCACAATCCGTCACTCAAAGCCCCGTAGGAACCATCCACGAACCACTCCGACGCAACACAAAAGGCCGCCGATCGCTCCAAGCGATTGACGGCCTTCTGCGGAGCCTAGCACACGACGCGGAGCGTCGGAGCTTGGGTCCCACGCAGAGCGTGGGAAAAAGAAAAAACGGTTTACTTCTGCTGCAGGCCTGGCTTCAGGCGCTTCTGGATGTCGGTTTCCAGCACGCCGAAGACGGCTTCGTGGCGCTGCACGCTCAGGCTCAGGGCGTGGAGCAGGCGCTTGGCGGTGTAGTAGTTCATCACCACGCGCTGGGTGACGGCGATCGGGGCCTTCGGCACGCCGACCGGCTGCGGATTGAGACCGAAGTCGATGATCAGCTCTTCCGGCGAACCGGTGACGCGGCAGAAGTTGGAATAGGTGGCCGTGGTGTGGCTATCGTCCACGTCGACCTGCATCATCTGCGGCGCGGCGGCCTTGCCTTCTTCGGCGGGAGCGTTTTCGAGATTTTCAGCCATTCATACTTCTCCACTGGGAGCCGCTCGCTGCGGCACTGTTGAAATGGAACCGAACGTGTTCTTCTAAAGGGAACGCTGCCCCATCCGTCCCCTCTCCCTCCAGGAGAGGGCTAGGGTGAGGGAGGTGTGCAGCGCCAATGGTTTTGCTATTGCCAGTCCGTTCGGACTGACTGCTTCGATCGTTTCTTTGCCCGGCAAACGGCCGCTGTGCTTGGGGCCCCCCTCACCCCGGCCCTCTCTCGGAGGGAGAGGGAGTCGAGTGGGTTGCCCACATTGGGCCGGCGCGCGATTGCAAGTATCTACACCTATCAAACCCCCGCCGGTTGCACAATCAAAACGCCGCCTTTCAAGCGACTTTTTACAGATCGAAGTGAAAGGTTTTCGTTACGTAACGATAAATCCGGCGGCCGAGGGGCTGCCAGCCGGTATAAATTCGCGCCTGACCCTGCATGCCGACCTGCACAGAGCCCAATTTATCGGCCAGCGGAGCGCGAACCTGGTACGACGTGTTGAGCGGCCGGATCATTCCGGTAGCCGGGTCGGTGACCGTTTCCAGGCGTCCTCCGGCTTGCGTGCTGAGGCCGGCGGGGACGGCCTTCACCGCCGAGCTGGCGATTTCGACCACTTCGCTGTCGTAGGCCTTGCCGGTTTTCGATTCGAGCAGCACGCGGACCGGATTGCCTTCTTTCACGAGATCGATGTACGCCTGCTCGACGATCATCACCGCTTCGAGATCCTGGGGATTGCCGATCTGGCAAATCAAGTCGGTCGGCGTGAGCGAGGCGCCGATGTTCTTGGGATCGAACGGCGAACCGCTCCAGGTCGGCAGGCGGCCTTGGGCAGCCGCTTGCTTGTCTTGACGCTGCGGACCTGGAATGACGGTGCCGGCGATCGGCGCGACGACCGTCAGCCGTTCGACTTCGGCCTTTTTCTCCTGATACTGCCGCCTGGCGGCTTTGTACACTTCTTCAGCCGTTTCAATCTGGTGGACGGCCGACGGATCGGTGATGCTCAGAGTGCGCACGCTCTGCAGGGCCGCTTCGGCTTCGGCGACGCGCCCTTCGATGGCGAGCAATTCGAGCTGCAGGTCAGGATTGCGAAGCTGAACGAGCGGCTCACCTTTTTCGACCTTGTCGCCCGGTTTGACGAAGGTGGCTTCGAGCTGACCCGGCACCGAGGCGAACACCTGCTCGGCGCCTCGCGGCTGGATCTCGAAGACGCACTTCACCGAGTACGGCAGCGGCAGGAACAAGATCGCGGCCAGCGCGGTCGCAAGCACCGCCACCGTGGCGATCACGCGCGGCTTTTTCACTTTCGTCATCCTTCCAGGGGTGTAGAAAAACTTGAACAGCATCACGAGCGGCTGCACGACCAGGCCGACGAAGCCCGCCAAGGCGATCATCTGGCCGATGATCTTCAGGCCGTATGGCTCGAACACCTTGTTGAGGAAGAACAAAATCGAGAACACCACGATCCAGCGATAGACCACCGCGGCGACTGTGTAGAGGCCGAACAGCCAGCGGTGGCCTTGCGGCAGGAACGGATTTTCCGGCTGCTCGATCCCCAGGCAGAGATGCACCAGCCAGCGCTTGAGCACTTCGCTCGACTTCTGGCGGAGGTTGGGGATTTCGAGGAGGTCCATCAGGATGTAGTAGCCGTCGAACCGCAGCAGCGGGTTGCCGTTGAAGATGACGGTGCTCACCGAGCAGATGAACATCACGCTCAGCGCAATGTGGTTGAGCAAGCCGGGATGGCTGAACCACCAGATGAACGTCGCGATCGACGCCAAGAACAGCTCGACATACATCCCCGCCGCGCCGATTGCCGCCCGATGCCACTTGTTAGGCAGCATCCAGCTATCGGAAACGTTGCAGTAGAGCGCAGGGGTGAACACGAGCATCATGAACCCCAGCTCATGACACTCGCCGCCAAAGTGTTTGCACGACAGGCCGTGGCCGAATTCGTGCAGCACCTTCACCACGGCCATCGTGATGCCGAGGTAGAACCAGTTCTGCGGACCGAAAAACTCGTGGAACGCGGGTAGCTTCTGCGAAAAAACGTCGAATTCGACCAGCACCAACGACAGCGCCGCCAGCCCAATCAACAGATTGAACACCACGACCGGCCAGCTAAAGAACCAGCCGGTGTACTTGTAGAGCCAGTTGAGAAACCGCTCCGGATCGACGCCGCGGGCCCGGAAGGCAAAGACGTTGCTCAGCTTGCCTTTGAGCTCGCGCCATTTTTTCTCGTCGCGGCGCACGCGGAGCTGATGCCCCTGCCCGGCCGCCTCGCTGATCACCAGGCCGCTGCGATGCAGCATGCCGACGAACTGCAGCAGGTCTTGGTAGGTGATCTTCTGCGGCTGAAACTGACGCTCGAACTCGTCCTTGATTTCCTCGAGGCTCGTGCGGCCGTCGAGCATGCAGAGGATTGCGTATTCCTCTTCATGGAAGCGGAAGTAGTTGAGTCCGACCGGCTCCTTGACGACCCAGTAGCTTTGGCCGTGATACCGGTGGCGCTTCGCCGTCAGGTCGGGCCGCATGCGCAGCAGCAACGGGCGCGACGTGCTGCTAACGAGGCTTTCGGCGAGAGTGACCATGCGGCGAACGAGTCTTCAGTTGTCAGTTTTCAGTGATCAGCTTTATTCGCCGGAGCCTGGCTGCGCTCCGGAGAATCCTTGCGTGGACGATCCACTCGCTGGTCTCCGGAAGCGGTTCGCTTCCGGCGAAGTAGCTAGAAGGGACGCGTTGCCGGTTTGGCTTCCGGCTTCTCGATCTTCAGTTCTTCCACCGGAGGCGCCTTGGGCGCTTCGGTCGCGGGGGCGTCCTGCGGCGTGATCGGCTTGAGCGATTCCACCTTCTCCGCGTCGCCGCCCGGCGACGAAAGACGCGGGAAGCTGGGCGTCGTGCGGCTGCGGACCGAATCGCTCGCGGCGGGAGAGTCTTTCGGACTTTCCGCCGCGACGGGCGTGCTGCTCTCGCGCGTGTCGTTGCCGGTGGCGCGGATCGGCGGGCTGCTCGTCAGTTCGATGGTCATTTCGGCCATCGAGCCCGGCTGAATGATCCAGCGGTTGTCGGCGAACGTGTTTTCCACTTCGGCCCGCACGCGGAATTGCCGGCTGCGGCCCGAGCCTTCGACGAGCGGGCTGGCGTAGTTGATTTGTCCCTTGACGTTGTGCTCGATCATCTTCTGCGACTTGGGATCGAAGACGTGGACCGTCACGTTGGCCCGCTTCCCTTCGATCGCCCCAGCCGAAGCCTGATCGGCGTTGACGAAGCCTTCGACGTACAGCTTGTCGAGGCTGACGATCCGCATCACCGGTTCGCCGGGTTGGACCCATTCGCCTTGCTTCTTGTAGATTTCGACGACTTCGCCTTTGAGCGGCGCTTTGATCTCGCGGCGCTCCAGCTCGTTGTTGGTGGCGCTGAGCTGGGCCTTCTTCACGCCGGTGGTAAGGCCGGCGACGATGCGGTCGGTCTCAGCCACTTTGATCTGCGCGAAGGCCCGCTCCACCTGGAAGCGAGCGCGGCGGACTTCCTGTTCGCTCACCGCGCCGGGATTGGTGCGGCGGATCGATTCGAACTGGGCCAATTCCGCCTTGGCGACTTCCCAGGCCTTTTGGGCCGCTTCCAGCTCGGCTGTGCTTTCGGCCTGAGCTTCGGCGACCGACAATTCGCCCTGGGCCATCTCGCGCTTGGCGAGCGTGTCGCGATTGTCGATCACGGCGAGCACCTGCTGCTGCTCGACGTAGTCGCCTTCCTTAACCTTGATCTCCATCAGCGCGCCGGTTTCGGCAGCCGGCACTTTCACGTCGCCGATGAGCGTCACCAGGGCGTGCGGCACCTTGATGCCGAGCTGACCGCCCGCGGTGGTGACTTCCTTCGACGCCGGAGCGTTGCTGGCCTTCAGCGCCGGCGCGGGAAGCGACGACGCGCCGCTGGTGGGCGTCACCTTCGGCGTCTTGCGCTCGACGGCGAGCGGACTCGGCGATTTCGGCGCCGTGACGCTGGGGCTGAGAGCCCCCACGCCTGAGGCGGGCTGCGATTTCTCCTGCGCGCCCGTTTGCGAGCAAGCCACTCCGGCTGCGGCGAGCGTGGCCAGGACCACGCCGGCGATAAGACGTTTCATACTTTTCCCCCAACGTGTATGCGATGTTTGGTCGCGACGCCCTCCGCGGCGTCGCAAGCCGTGCGCGATTGGCCACTGGCCATCGCGCGGCATTGAGCTTGGTTGTTCGCTTAGAAGAAGACGTTCGCTTGGAGCCATTCCCACGCTTCGTGCAGGAACGCCCAGCCGAGCGGAGCCTTGCCGCAATGGACGTCGGCTGTCACGCTCGCTCCCGGGCGCAGATTGGCCACTTCGTCGTCGGTGCTCACCTTGATTCGCACCATCGAGCCGTGCTCTTCGTGCGACTCGGCGGCGGGGTGAATCTCGGTGACGGTTCCCTTGTGCGTCGTGCCCGGATCGGTCATCAGGATGTAGTCGACCTGCAGATCGCTATTGGGATCCCGGCTCTTGATGTAGTCGCGGTATTCGACGAGGTGCCGCACGCGGCGCTCGGGCATGTACAGTTCGAGTTCGTAGTCGGTGTCCTCGGCGGCGACCGACATGAGGACCTGACCCGTTTCGACCGGGCGATTTTGCAGCGTGCGCTTGGCGTCCCACGTAATCACGCGGCCGTCGATTGGGCTGCGGATCGTCAGGTTTTCCTGCCGCTCGTGCAGCAGGTTGAGCTGGGCCAGGAGGCTTTCGACCTGCGCCTGAGCCCGGGCAAAATCGGACTGGTCGCGGTTGCGTTCGGTTTCGCTGTAGTTGCCGCTGTTGGTGGTCAGCCGGGTGCGGATGGCGTTCAGTTCTTCCGTTCGGGCGTCGAGTTCACCCTGCACCTGGCTGATCTTGAGCGGCAGCTCGTCGCTGCGGAGGCGAACCAGCGGATCGCCCGCTTTGACGATGGCGCCGTTGTCGACGAGCACTTCGGTGATATGCCCCGGTTCGACAACGAACACGTCCTTCTTATCCACCGGCTGCACCGAACCCTTGGCCCGCATGTCGAAATCCCACGGGATGAGGGCGAGCGCGAGCAGAACGACGAGGATCGTCGAGCCGATGGTGATCGTTTTGGGCAGATTGCGCGCTTCGACCATCACGCGCGACTTGCCGATCGCCCGCCACACGGGCATCAGGAACAGGCTGTTGTGGTCGATGGCGTTCGCCAGGGCCCGCGAGCTGTGCTCGTAGACGAGGTCGAGGCGCGGATCGAGCACCTCGCGCGGGATGTCGCTTTCGATCTGTTCGATGATCAGCGCGCCGATGATTTCTCCCTTCGGCGCGGCGCTTTCGCCCGTGGCGTTGGCCGGCGCGTCGACCGGTTTGGTCGGTTTGCGGAGCGGGAGCACGGCGAGCGACTTGGTGTACGACTGGTCGACGTACTCTTCGAGCGCTTCTTCGATTTGCGGCGGAAAGTCTTCGGTGCTTCCCGAGTACCACAGCGGCTCGCCGGTGGCGACCACGCGCGTCGCCAGTTGGCCGAGCATCGTGACGACGTTCGAGCGGTTGTCGAGCGTGTCCTGACCGCTCACCGCTTCAACCACGCACTTGCTGCCGCGCTTGATGGCGACCGTCACGCGGTCGCAGCCGAGCATGCGGCGCCCTTCGTTGACAATCAGATACGACGTTTCGCGAACGTCGAGGCTTTCATGCACCGCGCGGGCAAATTGATCGGCCTGGGCCCACAGCGAATGACGGTCGCCGAGGTCGCGGAGCTTGCGGTTTTTGAACCATTCGCCCGCCAGCTCGCACATCTGCTGCAGGAACCGCAAATAGCCACGCTGCGTGGCCGGCTGCGTGTCGGGACGCTGGAAGATTTCGACCAGGCCGTCGACGTTGCCGTCGTGCCCCATCGGCGAGACGACGAGCAGGTGCCGCGTCGGGTTGCCCCCCATGCGCTCGTCCGAGCCGCCCGAAAGGGGCGGCACGAGCTGACCCTGCTTGCTGGCGGCGACGTAATCGAGCAGGCGATAGTGCTTGGAAGCGTCTTCCGAATCTTTGTCGAGCAGATTCGGGCTCAGATTCATCTGATACGTGAGCTGCGGGCGGTTCCCCTCCCCCATCACGTACACAGCGCCGCCGACAGCAGCCAATGCTTGCACCACGCGTTGCAAAAAGGCTGCGTAAAACTCCTCGGGCGCGAGGTCGCTCTTGGAGAGCTGCGCGATCTCGCCAACCAGGCCGCGGATTTGCTGCTTGGTTTTCTCGATCGTTTCCGAGCTGACTTGCGAATGTCCCGTTGCCATAAGCGGAGCTGTTTCAGTCGTCGTTAGGACATCCCGCCTGCGACACCCCTCGTGTCAGGTGGGAATATTTCAATGTAAGTGTCGCTTACGGTTTACGCCAATTTTTGACACGCTTGCGACTTGCGTTCTCGCAGAAAGGTCGAAAGATCCTCACGGTTGATCCAATCGCTCCGCATTGCACGACAAATCGCGTCCTCGCTATCGTCCGCATAGGCCCTTTGTTCACTTCGATTTGCAGGGCCGTTCGATCCGGCACTCCCGCCGTTCTGGCAGCCTAACCAAACCGCCCGCCCCGATGAGGCAAACGGTATGCCGCATCGAGGAGAGGTAGGAGCAAGGAGGTAAGAGGGGAGGGATAGGTGGAGGGTAGCGTTCCAAGTTCAGGCTCAGGTTTGCGGTCGAAGTCGTACCTTGGGTTAGCGACGCTTCTCTGAAGCGTTCGCCAACCAGGTTTGCGGTGCGAGCAACGCTACTAAGAAGCGTCGCTAACCGGGCGTTACCGACAACCTGGTACACCCCGAGCGAGCAACGCACTCCCGCAACTGGTTCGCCACGTACCCCTGATTCTCTCGTCTCTTCTCGTCTGCCCTTTGTTCTCTTCCCTCTTTGCTCGTATCTCCCCCTCTGCCCCATCAATCCGGCGTATCTAAGTACGGATCCTGACCCATTTCGAGTTGCAATTTCTTCCGTTCTTTTTCGTGGTGCAGCAGGATGAAACGGTCGCGCAGGTGGCGCCGCTCGACCTTCTGCTGGGCTCGCCGCAGGTACTTGGCGTACTTTTGCGGATTGACCGAGCCGGCCTCGCCGAGCGCTTTGAGCTTTTCCGCGACTTCCGGCCCGAAGCCGTTGCGGATGACGTCGTCGTCGAGCGACATGTACTGTCGGGCGCTCCCCGGATCGCCTTGACGGCCGCAGCGGCCGACGAGCTGGCGGTCGATACGGGCCGAATCGTGCAGCTCGGTGCAGATCACGTGCAAGCCGCCCGCCTCGGAGACGCTCGGCTGAAGTTTGATGTCGGTACCGCGGCCGGCCATGTTCGTGGCGACGGTCACCTTGCCCGCTTCCCCCGCATGGCTGACGATCTCGGCCTCAGTCGCCACTTCGTGGGCGTTGAGCACCTGATGAGTGATGCCCGCCTGCGTGAGCAGGCGCGAAAGAATGAGCGACTTGTCGATCGAGCGGGTGCCGATCAGCACCGGCCGACCCTTGAGGTGCATCTCGCGCGTCTCTTCGACAATCGCCTTCCACTTGTCTTCGGCGTGGGCGAAGACGCGGTCGGGTAGGATGACTCGCTGCGCCTTCTTGTTGGTCGGAATCGGGACCACGACCTTCTTGTAGACCTTGCGAAACTCCTTCGCCGCGCTCGAAGCGGTACCGGTCATGCCGGCAAGATGCGTGTAGCGCAGGAACAGGTCCTGAATCGTGATCCGCGCCGCCTGACCGGTCGGCACCGTGACTTCGATCTTTTCCTTGGCTTCGATCGCCTGGTGAATGCCGTCGCGCCACTTGCGCCCTTCGGCGAGTCGGCCCGTGTTTTCGTCGACGATCACGATCTCGCCGTTGAGCACCACGTAGTGGCGATCGATGAAGAAGTCGCGCGCGACCTTGATGGCCCGTTCGACGTACTGATACAGGTCGATCAGCCCTGCGCCGCCCAGGATTTCGGGCTTCGGCAGCGTGCGAACCAATTGTCGCCCCGCAGCCGTCAGTTCGACCTTTTTGTCGTCGTGGTCATACTCGTAGTGAACGTCTTCTTCGAATCGCGAGCAGACTTCGGCGCTCCAGCGATACATCGTCATGATGCGGTCGATCGTCTTGTCGCCGAGCGAGCCGATGATGAGCGGCGTGCGGGCTTCG
>Ga0182743_1002778_pt1 | contig 14745 bp, 14 predicted proteins | sample eDN3rd30CKraftOP_FD_128522 | JGI IMG/M metagenome (GOLD analysis project Ga0182743, IMG submission 128522) | Enriched Organic Plus compost microbial communities from Emeryville, California, USA - eDNA 3rd pass 30_C Kraft OP (version 2) (version 2) ... | reverse complement strand
CGCCGCAGCGCGATCGGCAAAGGTGACACGCCAGATGAAATCGCCACCGTTGAAAACGCCGGGCAAAGTGGGGGCGACAAGACGGCCCCTGGCGCCCGGCAAACGCTCCGTCGCTTCGCGCAGGGCCGCGCCGAACGCGTCCCGCTGTGCTTCCGCGACACCGATGACCTTGAGCAGATTATACATTGTCCAGCACTCCCAATGTTTCGGCTTCGGCCAGTGTGTAACGCTGCCGGGTCTCGATCAGCGGCGGAACGTCTTCCTGCCACCACCGGTCCACGTCTAGGTCCATGCGGGCGCTGTGCTTGGCGCCCCATACGGCGCCAGCGTGTGGCTGCGCCCAGATGAAGATCAACCTGTTGCTGCCCTCAGGCAGCCACATCGCCGGTTCGACGAGCCGATGCTGGAGAGTCATCCCCCGCGCTTCCGCGCCGGGCACGTAACGTGCCATATAGGCGTCGTAGAGCGCCTGGCCCTGTCCCGGCTTGGCCAGAATGTCGTCGATCACATAAATCATCTTCTCATGCCTCGTCCTGCATCCCCGCGCGACTATGCGCGCGCTGGATTATCATGGCGAGGACAGGCGCGCGCAGACAACCGGACATTTTCGCTCATATCCGCTTGCATCCTGAGTCCGGCAACGCTTAACCTGCGTACATGTTCGGGCTTGATCGCATCCAGGCAATGGTCGCGTTGCTGACCCGGTCCTTCGCCAGCTTTGGCCTCGAATGCGACGATATGGACGCTTTCGCCGCAGCCGAGCGACAGGGACCGACGGCCTTTGCGGACCTGTTCGGTGCGCATATGGAAAAGCTGGAACATCTCTGCTGCGCCCGCGATCAGGTGCCGCTGTTCACCCCATTGGCGGGGGAAATGATGTGCCGCGCAGTGATCAACTGCCCAGACCTGCGGGCCGTTCTCGAACGCAGCGGCCGGTTCAGCGCCATCGTTGCCGGGCAGGAGCACAGCAGCAAGCTGATGGAGGAAGGAGACCTCGTTCGCTTCGAATTCGTCTCCCGCTACACGACGAAGGACGAGGCTTCGCTGCTCAACGACATTGTCGGTCTTCTTTATCATCTGTCGCTGATGTCATGGCTGACCGGGGAAACGCTTGAGCCGGAAAGCATTGCCCTTGCCTATCCGCGTCCGCCACGCTCCAGCCCGCTGTTCCGTATTTTCGACGGTGCCTTGACGTTCGACGATCCGCGAAACGCGCTCTTGTTCAGCAAGGCCACGCTGGCGAAGCCTGTCATCCGCCGGGCGGAGGAGATCGACGGCATCATCGAACACTTGCCCTATAACGTCATTCTCGCCGCAATCGGCAATCGCGGAATGGCCGCGCGGGTCCGATCGTTCATGACCAGTGTGCTGCGGCAAGGGCAGCCGTTCCCCAGCGAGAGCGCGGTTTCCCACGCTTTCGCCATAAGCGCGGCCACCTTGCGCCGCCGCCTGCGGCAGGAAGGGGCGAGTTATCGCGCATTGCGCATGCTGCTGCTGCGCGAGGAAGCGGAACGGCTGATGCAGGATCGCGCACTCACCCTGTCATCGGTGGCGCAGCGCCTCGGCTTCTCGGATGACCGTGCGTTCCGCCGGGCCTTCAAGGCCTGGACCGGGAACAGCCCATCCGCCTTGCCGGTGCGAACCGCCTGAACGAGCCAGCGGCAGGAGAAATCATGATTCCGATGGGCGGTCCAGCCGGGCAACGCTGGTCAGGACCATGCGCACGAGATCGGCCTGCCGCGTCGCGCCGGTTCGGGCCAGCACACGTTTGCCGTAAGTGCGCGCGCTGGCCGGGGTCAGGCCCATCGCCGTGCCCGCTTCCTCCAGGGTCCGCCCGGATGCGAGCAAGGCCGCCATCCGGGCTTCGGCATGGCTGAAGCCGAACCGGCGGCGCAGCGCATCGATGCGGGGCACCGTTTGATCGGCCGGGCTGTCCAGATAGACAACATAGGCGGGGCCCGCTCCGTCCCCCTGTTCATCGCTCCACGGCCGGACCAGCAGATGCAGCGGATCGCCCGCCCTCTCACCGGCCACGATCACCTGCCCGCCCCCCGTTCCGGCCAGCGAGCGGCGCAGCGCGCCCACACTGGAACCGCGCACTTTAAGCCGGTCCCGGTCGCGGGCGATGGCCGTCCCCCGATCGAGCAGAGTATCGGCCAGGCGATTGGTGCCCACGATAGTGCCCGCCCCGTCGAGCAGAATGACGCCGACCCCAAGATCGGCCAGCGCGGCGGCATGGATCGCCGCCGCATTGCGTTCCGCCTCCAGCCGGGCGTGAATGTCCGCCGCGCGCCCGAGATGTGGCAACAAAGCCACCACGGTGGCCATTTCCCGGTCACTGAACGGCCCCCGCGTGTCATCGCGGCTGAACGACAACCATGCCCCCACCCCGCGATATTCGCCCAGGAATGCGAACAGCGCATGCACCGCGCCGATGGAGCGACAGAAGCGGAGATAGCGTTCCCCTTCCCTGTCCGAGGCAGGCGGAATCATCTGGTCGAAACCGTACACCGTGCCGACAGTCATCGGCCGATGGCAAGTGGGATCGAGATGGCGATAAACGCTGTCATACAACCGCCAGCTTTCACGCGCATCCCACCCGGCATCGAAAACGAAGCGGGTCTGGCGGTCATTCGCATGGGTACGGGCGAATTTAAACATCGTGCCCGAACAGTCCAGCGTATGCCGCAATCGCCCGGTCAGTTCCGCCCAAGGCCGGGCGGCGAGCGGCGCATCGTAGATCGCCCCGATCAGGTCGCTCTGCATCATCTCTCCACCACAAAAATCCGCGTTCCGCGCAGAATGTCCCCATCCGGGGACAGCGCCCGCACGCGCGGTGTCTTATCTCAGCAATTCTAACCCCAAGGACGAAGGGCCGCAAAGCATGAATGCCGTGACCCCGCTGATGCCCGACATCGACTTCGCCTATGATGACGTGCCCAACCTGCATACGCTGATCGACGAGTTGCGCACGCACGGCCCGGTGGTACCGGTGCGTTACCATGGATCGCCGGTCTGGCTGATCATGGATCATGGCCTGCTGAAATCCGCATTCGAAGACTACGACCATTTCGACGCAACCGCCGGCTACAAGCTGATTTCGGAACCTTCGATGGGCAAGACTCTGCAAACCATGGCGGGAGAGGAGCATCGGGTGAGCCGGGCGCTGGTGAACCCGCTGTTCATGCCGGTGAAAGTGCGATCCTATGTCGAGGCGCTGATCGAGCCCATTGCGCACGAATTGTGCGACCGGATGGAAGGGCAGCGCGAGGTCGAATTCGTCTCCGCATTCGCCCGGCCCTATCCCTTTCTCGTCATCACCCGGCTGCTCGGCATCCCGGTGGCGGAAGAAAGCCAGTTCATGGAATGGGCGATCAAGATGATCGATTTTCCGTGGGACCCGGAAGGCGCGGTCAAGGCCAAGGCCGAATTCGACGCCTATATGCAGGCGATTATCGATGCGCGGCGGGCCGATCCGGGCGATGATTTCGTCTCACGGCTGACGCAGGCCGAATACGAAGGCGAGAGCCTGAGCGACGAACGCATCCTCTCCTTCCTCGGCCTGCTGTTTCCCGCCGGATCGGACACCACGTACAAGAACGGCAGCAGCCTGTTTGCCGAACTACTCGCCAATCCCGAATTGTGTGCGCTGGCACGCGGCAGCGACAAGGACCGTGAAGCGATCGTGACCGAAGGTCTGCGTTGGCAGCCGCCCACCGCCTTGCTCCCCCGGATGGCCAGCGCCGATGTGGAATTCGGCGGGGTCCATATCGCCAAGGGGGATTGGACTCTGTTTGGCATCACCGCCGCCAACAACGACCCCACGGTCTTCCCCGATCCGCGCCGGTTCGATCCATCCCGCGACAACCGCGAAATTCTCACGTTCGGGCGCAGCAGCCATTTCTGTCTCGGCATGCATGTCGCGCGGCGCGAACTGGAAACCGCGCTGCGTGTGGTGTTCGACCGTTTCCCCGATATCCGGCTGAAACCGGGGCAGACGATAGAGCATGTCGGCGCGGTGCTGCGCGGCGTGCGCAACATGATCGTCCAGCCTTATGGAGAAGCGTAAGATGCGGGTCCGTTTCATCGATCCCGAAGGCCACGAACATCTTGTCGAAGGCGAAGCCGGCGAAAACGCGATGCGATGCGCCACGCGCGCGCTGATCCCCGGCGTGATCGGCGAATGCGGCGGCGCGATGGCCTGCGCCACCTGTCATTGCTACGCCATGCCGCCCGAAGGCGCTGCGCTGCCCGAACCCAGCTCGCAGGAACGTGACATGATCGACGGCTGCATCGATATCCAGCCGACCAGCCGCCTCACCTGCCAGGTGGTGCTGGGGCCGGAACTGGAAGGGATCACGTTCATCGTCCCCGCTTCGCAAGTGTGAGGCGATGAACGGCATTCGCATCGCGATCAGCCTCACCGGAATCGAACATCTGACGGGCGATATCGGCAGCGTGCTCGATTTCGCGCGCATGGCCGATGCGGCGGGCGCGGACCAGCTTACCGTGTCCGAACATGTGGCGATGGGGCGGGAAATCGTCGGCTACCCCTATGGGCGCTATCCCTCGACAGTGGATGCCGGCTGGTACGAACCGGTGGCGCTGCTCTCCGCCGTGGCGGCGGTGACCGCGCGGGCGCGACTTTCGACCGGCATCCTGATCGCGCCGTTGCGCCCGGCGGTGCTGCTGGCCAAACAGCTCGCCACGCTCGATCATTTGTCACGCGGGCGGCTGGAAATCGGGCTCGGCACCGGCTGGCAGAAAGCGGAATACGATGGCTGCGGCGTGCCGTTCAATGGGCGCACCGCCCTGCTCGATGAACAGGTGCAAGCAATGCGTGCGCTGTGGACATCCGCCCCGGCCCATTTTACCGGGCGCCATGTGGCGTTCGATGGGCTGTACAGCCTGCCTTTCCCACATCAGACAGGCGGTGTGCCGATCTGGTTCGGTCTCGCGCCCGGTCCACGCAACGTAGCGCGGATTGCGGATTATGGCGCGGGGTGGGCGCCGTGGTTCGGCTTGCCATCGGGCGATAGGACACATGACGTACCCCGGGCCACCGCGCTGGAACAGATCGCCGAAGGCCGTGCGCGGATTCATGCCGCACTTGCCGAACGCGGGCGCGATCCCGCCCTTTTCGCGATCCGCGCGATGCCCGAACCGGTGCCGGGAGCAAACGGCTTCGATCTCACCGCCACTCTCGCCCATGTGGGAGACTATGCCGCGGCAGGGGCGACGCATCTGGAATTCGCCCCTGGCCTGTTTTGCCGGGACAGCAGCGAACTGCCCGACGCGCTCACCGCGATCCTGGCGCTACGAGGCTGAAGGCTGCCGTCAAGCACTCAAGATCATCTTTGCTTACCGCAATTTCGGGTCAGCAGGTAAACTCCCCCTGCCTCGAAATCATTCTAGGCGAAAACGCCCGCAACGCCTTATAGGCCCTTTCATGCTCGATCGGCGTTCGACCCTTGGCGGCATCGGTGGCCTTCTCGGCTCAGCCCTGCTTTCCGGCCCGGCGGTGGCCCGTCCAGCAGCCAAGCCACCCCGGCTTCGCCCCGGCGATACCGTCGGCCTTATCGCCCCGGCCAGCCCCGATAGCGAACCGCTCCACCTCGAAGCGGTGCAGAACACCATCCGGGGCATGGGACTGGTGCCCAAATTCGGCCAGCATGCTGCGGATACGTTCGGCTATCTGGCAGGCACCGACAAGGATCGGGCCGCCGACATCCACGCCATGTTTGCCGACCGGACGGTGCGCGCAATTTTTACCCTGCGCGGCGGGTGGGGCAGCGCGCGGCTGTTGCCTCTGCTCGACTGGGGTCTGATCCGGGCCAATCCCAAGCTGCTTGTCGGTTTCAGCGATGTGACGGCGCTTCACCTCGCTTTCGCGGCGCGGGCCGGTTTTGCCACGATCCACGCGCCCAACGCCGCCAATCGCTGGGATGTGACCAGCTGGAACAGCTTCTGGCGCCTTGCTTTCAGTGGGGAAACGCCTCTGCTCGGCGGTGTGGCGGGGGATGATACGGCCCGCATCACCACGATCCGCCCGGGCGAAGCCAGCGGCCGCTTGCTGGGCGGCAATCTCACGGTCCTCTCCACGCTGATGGGCACCCCGTGGCTCCCCGATTTCGATGGCGCGATCCTGTTTCTCGAAGATGTGGGTGAAGCGGAATACCGTATCGACCGCATGCTCAACCAGCTTGCGCTGGCAGGCGTTCTGGGGAAAGTCGCCGGGGTGATTTTCGGCCGGTGTTCGCGTTGCACTATCGGCCTGCCCGATTATGCGGGTTTCACTATGCCGCAGATTCTCGACCAGTATCTCGCCCCGCTTGGCATTCCCGTCTTTGCTGACGCGAATATCGGCCATATCCGCGACCAGCTCAGCCTGCCGGTGGGTGCGCGGGTGCGGATGGACGCCGATGCCGGGACGATCCAGCTTCTCGAACCTATTGTGGCGGCCCCTTGATGGCCATAAGGCCACCTCGCCGGAGGGTTGGACCAATAAGGCAGGCGTAGAGAGATGGTGGGACAATCGGTCCGCTATCGTCATCGTGCTTGGGCTGGCAATGGCGCGCGTCAAGGAGTTTCGTCTTGTCCGTCCGCATTGCCGTATCCCTACTGTTACTGCTGGCGTTAACCGGCTGCGCGGACGACCGGCGGGAGGAACGCCTGCGCGCAGCGGGACCCCGTCCAACGCTCCAAGCCTTGCTGAAAGTGGCCGACGCCAGTGTGGGGGCGCGGAAGTTCCGCCAATGCGCGGGATGCCACACGATCAGCAAGGGCGCCCCCGATACCGGCGGCCCCAATCTCCATGGTATCTTCGGGCAAGAGTTTGGCCGGAACAGTGCCCGCTTCGGTTATACCGCCGCGCTGCGCGATACCGGCGGCCGGTGGGATGCCCAGACGCTGGATGCGTGGATGGAAAACCCACAGAAAGTCGTCCCCGGCACCACCATGCAGTTCGGTGGCATGGCCGATCCGCTCGACCGGGCGGACCTGATCGCCTATCTGCGCAGCCGTTCGGACTAGACCGGACGCCTATTCCAACGCCGCATAGTCGGTGTAGCCTTCGGGCCCCGGTGTGTAGAGCGTTGCGGGATCGAAATCCGCCAGTGGCAGATCGTGCCGCATCCGGTGCACCAGATCGGGATTGGCGATAAACGGCCGCCCGAAGGAGAAGGCTGCGGCCACCCCATCCCGCAGCAACCGTTCGGCCCGTGGACGGGTCATACCTTCGTTCAGGATGAGATTGCCCGTCCATGCCTTTCGCGCGAGCGCAAGGCTGTCGACCTGCGGATTGGGGACATCAATCAGGTGCAGATAAGCAAGGCCGAGCGGTGCAGCGGCGGCCAGCAGGCAGCCATATGTCTCCGCCGGAGCGTCATCATGGATATCGTTGAAGGGATTGCCTGGGCAGATTCGGAAACCCACTCTGTCCGCACCCACCGCACCGCACATCGCCTCCAGCGTTTCCACGATGAAGCGGATACGCGCCTGGGGCCCGCCGCCATAGCGATCCTGGCGCAGATTGGTGCCGGAAGAGAGGAACTGCGCGGGCAGGTAACCGCTGGTGCAATGCAGTTCCACCCCATCGAAGCCTGCTGTAATCGCGTTGCGCGATGCCGCGGCGAATTCCTCGATTACGCCCGGAATTTCCGCAAGCAGCAGCTCGCGCGGCTGATCGAAATCGGCCATGCCCGCGGCGGTGACTATCTGGCCCCGCGCGCGGATTGGTGACGGCGCCACCGTTTCCGCGTCCGCCCGTTTGTTCAGATGGCTGGCGATCCGGCCGACATGCATGATCTGAAGGACGATGCTGCCCCCCTCCGCATGGACGGCATCCGTAACCTCACGCCAGGCTGCAATCTGCCGCGCATCATAAATGCCCGGTGTACGGATATAGCCTTTCCCATGAGGGCTGGGATGCGTGCCTTCGCTGATGATGAGGCCAGCCGAAGCGCGCTGGCGGTAATAGTCCCGCATCAACGCAGTGGCCGCTTCATCCTCGTCGGCGCGGCTTCGGGTCATCGGCGCCATCACGATGCGATTGCGCAGCATGATGGCACCCAGTGCAACCGGTTCGAACAAAGTCACCAGCCTACTGCCCCAGCCGCCGCGCATAATGGGCGGCCCGCTCCGCCTGCTGCGCCTTGCGCTGCGCGGGGGTAACGAATTGCGTCCCCTTGGGCAGCACCTGCTTCAGCCGGGCCAGCGGCACCACCTGAGCGCTACGCACCGCATTGTCTGGCGTCCCGCCGCCAGACATGGCCTGCCAGCGGATCGCCATCAGCCCCGCGGCATGGCCTTCGGGGTCAAGCCAGTTATAGACGCCGGGATCGCGCTGCGAGACGACGAAAGTATATGTTCTATCGGCATTCGGCTTGGCCTGCGTGTTGTTCAGGCTGCTGGTGCGATTCGTGTATTCGTATGCGACGCCCCACGGATCGGTTATCTGAATCCCCAGCGATTTCGCACTTACGGCATCCAACGTTATGAGCAGCGCTTGATCGACCGCCAGATTGAAATATCCCCCGGACGACATACCCCGCCCACCGGGGCGAACCCTGGCTTGCTTTATCTGGTTCGGTTGGGCCCCATAAGTGTACTGGTTGAAATAGTTGAGCCAGTAGGGTGCCATCTGCGAAAGGATTGCCGTTGCCCGCTGTGCGATTTCATCATCGGTGCGGGCCGGACGGACAGCAGGGCCGCTGATACGTCGCACATCCAGCGCAACGGGGTTCTGCGTCCCCCAATCGGTGAACAAGTCGCGCACGATAAGCAGAAACTTTCCTTCGACCGGCATCTGCATGTGATTGGCGCGGCCATTGGCCGGGCTGCTGTCGATAGTGATGGTAAACGTTCCATCCGCGGCGATCTGCATCGTGTCATTGCTCAGAGTTGCCACCTGCTGCCCGCCTTCCGGGCCCATAGCTCCCGTACCGGGGATGGAATCACGTAATTCGAAGTGCTGCTCCACCGGGCCCTGCCGTTCGAGTCGTCCATGAATCTCGTAACGTACCGCACCGTCGACCATGAGATTACGATAAACGTTATCCGGGTTTTCAATCCCATAGGCAGAGCGCGGAAACTGGATCCCAAACCAGTCATGCGGCGCATTGATGACCCAGAACACGCCCGGACGATCGGTATCCTCTCCTACTGCATATTGGGCAGCCGTCACCGCAATGGCATGTGCCGCACGCTCGATAGTCGCTTTACCGGTAGACGTCGCGCCCTGCGGATCGGCGCTATACAAGGCTTCTACCCGCCGAATTTCGGCCTGCAACACCGGGTGTTCCATGATGCGCAGCACGTGTTTCTCGAACGCGATCTGGCTCGGCGTCGCAAGCACGCCGCCAGAAGCCGATGTCTCCGCATGCAGTGGTGCCCCCGTCAGCGCGAGGCCTCCCGAACAGATTCCCTGCAATGCAAGACCAAGAGCCAGAACTATTTTCTTATGCGACATGATCTTTCTCCCTTCAGAAGCGCAGCCCCAGAGTGACACCGTAGGTCCGCGGATCGGGGAAATAGGCGGTAATGAGATTCTGGAAGTTGGCGCCGTAGCTGATGAAGAAATTAGGATCCTTTTCATTCAGCAGGTTTTTGCCCCACAGCGATACCGAAGCGGTCGCCCCGCCGAGCGATAGCTCGCTCAATACCAGCCTTGCGTCGAGCAGCGTGCGGGTGGGCGTGCGCGTGAGCGCAGCGGCAGTTTGTGTTGGCGCCGTCGTCACCAGTGGCGATGCCGAAACATAGGATTTCGACACGAGATTGAGATCGGCGATGAGATTGAGCTTGCCCCAATCCGCCTCCAGCGCCGTCCAGTCCACGCTGGAGGACCATGTCCATTTGGGTGAATGGGTGAAGGCACGATTGTCCGCCACATCGACCCCGTTATCGATATAGCGCAGATACTTGCCGTGCAGATAGCCGACGCCCGTCTGCAATGTCAGTCGGTCGGTCGGGCGCAAGGAGGCCTCCACTTCAACTCCGCGAATCCGCGCCTTGCCCGCGTTCACCAGAATGCTAGCGGCGGAAAGGCCAGGCACGAACACCGAGAGTTGGAGATCGTCGACGTCATTCTGGAATGCAGCCACATTGAGTTGTAGTCTGTTGTTCAGCAGCCGCGACTTGAAACCGATTTCGTATGTGTTCTGGACCTGCGGCCTGAAAATGCGCTGCACATCGGCGGTCGTGCTGGCGACTGCATTAAAGCCGCCACTACGATAGCCTTGGGTATAGCGCGCATAGGCATTGAAATTGGGGCTGAATTCATAAGCCAAGGATAGAGTTGGGGAAACTTTTTTAAACTTGGCCGCCGGGGTTGCACCTTCCGGCAGATCGACAACAACCAACGGACCCGCACCGGTAAGCCGCGCCAGATAGCGTTCCACCGTCTTTTTCTCATGCGTGTAGCGCAGGCCGCCGGTCAGTGTCAGAGCGTCGGTGAGCTTGTAGTCGAACTGCGCATAGGCAGCGTAGGCCTTAGTGCTGAAGCCGAAGCGCGAGTCTGTATTCGAAGCCCCGGAGAAGAAGGACTGCGGATTGAATACGAAGCCGTCATCCTCGAAATAGTAGCCGCCCACCACGTAATTCAGCCGCCCCACCACACCGGTTAGCTGGAGTTCCTGGCTGAATTGCTTGTAGCGGGAATCACGGGAGGAGAACCCCAGTGAAGTCGGGGTACCATCGAGATCGAGCGTGTCACGATACTTTTGCTTGCGTAGCGCAGTTATCGATTTCAGCATACCCACATCGCCAAGATCAAGGGATGCCGTCAATGCATGCCCCCAATTCTTCGCATATTCGAAGTTCGGGCTGTTGAAGCTGATGCTCTTCTGGCGTTTGCGGGATGTGACATAAGGTGCAATAGAGCCAGTTCCCAGAACCGTCTGCGCGGGGTTGGCCTGCTGGTCGTTGACGCTGATATCGAACACATAATCGAGAGTCAGGGCATCGCTCGGTTCGGCCCGAACCTGAATCATTCCACTCTTGGAATCGAGTGATCCGGCATTGTCAGTGTTAGGATTGCCCAACACTTTGTAGAAGCCATCGCGCTTAGCGATCTGGCCCGACAACTTTACACTGAAAATGCCGAAGCGCGGCAGATCGAGCGTCCCACGCACACGCCGATAGTCATAGTTGCCATAGGACGCCTCGATCTTGCCGCCCAATTCTCCGCTCGGTTTCTTAGTAATGATGTTAAGCGCGCCTGCAACGGCATTACGGCCGTAAAGCGTACCTTGCGGGCCGCGTAGCACTTCGATCCGCTCGATATCGGCAACATCGAACAGCGAGCCTTGCGCCTTAGCGATATAGACTCCGTCGATATAAACACCGACCGAAGGTTCGAAATAGATTTGCGGATTGCCCTGCACCCCACCACGGATGGAGATGATCGGGGTTGTACGATTACCACCCGCCGTATCGACTTTGAGGTTGGGCGCCAACCCGCTGAGATTGGCAATCGACGTGATTTCCCGCTTTTCCAGATAGGCGGGCGAAAGTGCGGAGATCGCGATCGGCACGTCCTGCAGATTCTGTTCGCGCTTTTGTGCGGTGACGATGATTTCCTCGATGCCGCCGCCATTCTCGCTGACAGTCTGGGCATAGAGCGGCGTGCTCAAAGCCGTCGTGGCCAATGCGGCCAGCGCAATTGTTTTCGTCATATAGTCCTCCCTACCGGATCGTTGCCGGTCACATCCAATTGAAACGGTTGTAGATTCCGCGCCTTCGCGCGGCGATTTGCGCCTGCCGCCCGGCAGCGGTGATGCGCTTCACACCGGCCGGGAGCCGGGCGAACAACGCGTCATGCGGAACCAGCGTCAGTTCGACTTCGGGCAGCGTCTCGGCGAAAATCCACCGCCGCCCCATCATCCCTTCCACGAAGCCCGCCGTATCCAGCCAGTTGGGCACGCCCGGATCTTCATGAGCGACAACAGCGATCAGCTCGCCATCGTCTTCCAGCACGGCCTGATGGATGTTCGTGCCGCTCAGCCGATGGACATAATCCATGGTTTCCCACCATGGATTGTTGAATTCGATGTTCCAGTATTCGCATTTCGGCGGGCGGGTGTGCAGGATCAGCGCCTGACCCTGCGGGACGTTCCAGTAGCAGCACGCCGGATCGCCACCCGGTGTGGCATTCACCTTGTCCCCGGTCAGCGTGCGCCAGTTCACGAACTGATTCGGCGTCTTACGGAACATATCCATCGTGTCCTGCCAGAAGCGGATGGTGTTCACGATCCAGTCACCGGTTTCACGCAGGCCTGCCATGATCTGCCCAGCTGCCGGCTCGCGCGGTGGGAAAGTTTCCCCCTCCAGTTCAACCCGCACCTGCATCGGCCGTTCGTTTTCCCAGTCGCCGAAGAACTGCCGGATGGTGACGCGGAAATCGCGCGGGGACAGCTTGATCCAGTTTCCGGGATGGGGTGTCGCGCTGAGAATGATCTCAAAGCTGCCGTCCAGCTCACTTTTCAGGTCGCGCCCGAACAGCGCCGCACCCATACCACCGCCCCATGGCGTGGGCCCGCGTTCCACGGTCGTTATCGAAAGATGCCTGGCCGACCCGCGATTGCCGTAAAGGCGATAGGTGTGGGCCGCATCGACCGCGAAACCGAGGTAGAGCGCGCTCTGATTGTCCCCGCCCTGCTTGCGGTCCGGCCCCATGTAACGGAACAGTTCGGGATGCTGCGGATCGTTGTTATGGATGTGGAACGCCAGACCAAGCGACAGATTGCTGAGAATGTGCAGCAGGCCAGCCGCGCGGTCGAGCGGGCGGCGGGCAGAACTGCGCGTGAAAGCGAGATCCGCCGCTTCTTGAACCCGGTGGAGAACGGCGTTGAATTCGGCAAGCAAAGCCGCATCGCCACCCGCCGCAGTGGCAGCCTGGGCACCCGCGCTGCCGAGCAGGCCCGTCAATCCGGCAAAAGCCACTGCCCCGCCACCGGCAAATAGCCCACGGCGGGAAAGATCCCAGATATCTCCCGATGCGTCTTCCATGTTCGCTCTCCCCAGGAGCAGATAAAGACCCGCCCCTTGGGGAGAAGCTGATAGAAAAATAACTTATTAGCAAGTAGAAAATTTACCGCATGCCGTAAGGCTTGGAATCTAGCGGATTATTAGGCATAAACTCCAGAAATTTCTCAGTTTCAAAAATTCAGTTAAATTGTCAGCAATTAAATTTATCGTCCCGTGGAGCCCTGCGCCGAGTCAGGCTCATACAACCGACTTGGGCGCAACCACTCACGCTCAAAGGCAATCGCATGGCCTCACCACCCAAGCCGCGATGAGGCACGATTTGGGTATCAGCAGGCAGCATCGCCCGTCCGGGAGCCCCGGACAGGGCGCTCAGGCACCCGCCAGGAGCGGCCCCGCGCTTACGCCGCGCCCAGCACAGTCGAGCAACAAAGGTTCGGTATGCAACCGGTCAGAAACTGACCGTCAAACCCGCAGTGTAGTATTTGGGTGCCAGATTGCCCTTCAGCCTGACTTTCGGCAGCAGCGGCATCGCAACGGTCGCATAAGGGCGGGTGTGGGCACTGCTCACGCGCAGACCCGCGCCGATAGTGAGCGACGCCGGAATTGTGTAGGCGGCTTCCACGCGGCCATAGGCACGGGCGCCGCCATCGCGAAGGAATACCCCCGCACCCGGCGTCAGACTGAAGCCCGCCAGATCGAGCGCGTAGGTCACGCCAAGTTCGCTCCCCCAATGGCCGTCAGCACGCCCGTAGCCTGCCTCAACCCCGATCCCTTCGGCGTGGGCTGGCGCGGCAACGGCGCCCAATGCCGCCACGAAGGCAAGTCCTGATATGTAGAATTTCATTGATGCACCGATGCTCCTTTCCACCGATGCGGCTACGCGACCGCCTAAAGGTTAACAAGCGAGGGAAGGTGAACCGAGTCCTGACTGCGTTTGACGGAGCGGGAAGCGCCCCCTTACGGTGCAGCGGACCGCTCAGGTTCCGCCAGAAGAAACGCGATATCCGCGCCAACGCGCATATCATCCTCGGCCCCGAAGCTCCGCTTCCGCAACCGTCCCTGCCGATCGATCAGCACCAGTGTTGGCGTGCCCTGCATGCCGTAGGCCGCCATGGTCCTGGGAATAGGCCCGCTCTCGCCCGGAGTATCGACACCGATCGGGAAAGTGAGCTGATATTCATGGATGAACGCTTCGAGAGCCACCGGCGTCATCGCCTGATGGTGTTCGAAGACCGTATGCAGCCCGACGACAGCCACATGTGCGGGATCGAACAGCCGCGCGATGCGTGACGCTTGGGGCAAGCCAAGCTGGACGCATTCCGGGCAGAGCATCTGAAAGGCATGCATCGCGATCACACGGCCTCGAAAGTCGGGCGGGGAAAGAGCCCGCTCGCTGTTGAACCATTGGCTGACCTGCCATGGGGGCGCGAGCGCAAACGCAGTCTGACCCATCGAACCTCTTCCCCATCCATGGCGCTAAAGCTCGGCGACCGGAGAAAACTCTCTTGGCAGAAGAGATACCGCTTTCCCGGTACTGGCAAAAGACAATGCTTCCTGTGGCAGATCTCAAAAATTTTGCCGTCAACACAGGAGTTGTTCTATTGCCCGGCTGAACGAGAACCGGTGGGCAGTGGATAGGATGAAGTGGCATTGGGCAGTTGGGGTCATGCTTGTCCTGATACCGGTTGCCGCATCGGGGCAAACGCTCCAGCCGTTGAACGCCAAGGGATGCCTTGACGCGACGGAAGCCGGCGCCACCGT
>Ga0182743_1002776_pt1 | contig 14763 bp, 13 predicted proteins | sample eDN3rd30CKraftOP_FD_128522 | JGI IMG/M metagenome (GOLD analysis project Ga0182743, IMG submission 128522) | Enriched Organic Plus compost microbial communities from Emeryville, California, USA - eDNA 3rd pass 30_C Kraft OP (version 2) (version 2) ... | reverse complement strand
GGGAAAGCGGAAAGCGGAAAGCGGAGGGGAGACGGGCTTCTCGTTCCCGCGCTCTGCGGTGTAACGACGGGGAAGCGTCGTAGCTTGGTGCTTTGAGAGGTGCTTGGGTTGCCTCTTTTTCCTAGCTCTACCGGCGCAACCGGCAGTTCTCCCCACTCTTACCAGCCGGTTGGAAATCTTTTCCACGGTTTGAAATTTTGTACACCTGCGGCTGAGCCTCGCTGCAGGTGCAAAAGCACGCGAAAACGCCTAGCAAAACGCCATTTTCTTGAAAAGGCGAATTTCTTTCGGCGCTCTGGCACACCTCGTGCATTAAGGCAGTTCCGTTCACCTGCGAACGACAACGAGTCGCACGTCGCGGTGAACGCCTTATCCCAAAAAACGAATCTCATCTGAACAGAGCAAAGGAGTGTTTCCCATGTTGGTTCTCACACGGAAGTCGCAGGAAAAGATTCAGATCGGCGACAACATCACCATCACCATCCTGCGGGTCAAAGGCCAGACGGTTCGCGTCGGCATCGAAGCTCCGCGCAGCACGAAGGTGATCCGCGGCGAGCTGCCGCCGATCGTCGCTGGCGAGGTCTCGATCGCACAGAGCGAAGAGAGCGACAGCTTCGAGCACCACGAGCTGCCAGCCATCGAGCTGCCCGCTTCGATCATTCCGCGGAACGCGGGCGCCGACGTCGAAGACTCGGCCGACGCCGCGCCGGTTCGTCGCCGCCCCCTCGCCCGCTTCGCCGCCCCGGCAATCAAGCGGATGGGCAACTTCACGACTCAGCCGACCGCCTTGCTGACGCCCGCCCTGGCGAAGTAATCCACGCCGGGCAGGCTTCGGCCTGCCCGGGCTGTTGTCCAAGAACAGAGATTGGCGATCCGAGAGCAGGATGTAGGACCGCCGGAGGATTGGGGTGGTGAAGCTCCGGCTGTTCGGGATTGCGAAAGAACGCCTCGCTCGCATCGTTTGCCGCGATTGCAGCGGAGCGAGGTTTCCGCTGAATTGGCGATTGGCTCGATTCGCTCACAATGGAGCGACGCTGCGGTTGCCAAATCTTCTTGCCGTTCCCCGGAGCGCGTTTCGCTCCGGCTAATCTTCGGCAAGGCGTCCGATTCTTCCTCACGCTGGAAATATGCGCGAGGCGTGCAGAACACGCGTACTACTGGATGCGCTGGGGCGTGGGACCGTAGACAGGCGGCTGGTTAACCGGCATCGCATCGAGCGGCAAGCCTTGCTCGATGTGGTAGTGGACCGGCGTCGCCGTCGGCGGATTCACCGGACCGCTCGGCACAGCCGCCAGCGTGTTGGCTGGAAGTTGCATCAAGTGTTCGAGCAGAATGCGCCGCACTTCCAGCACTCCCTGCGGATGCTTGTGCACGGTCATATGATCGGCGGGGACGATCAGTTCCGATTCGACGTCGTCCATCCGTGCGCTCGCGAGCGCCACGACGCCGTCCCCTTCCGCCGAAAAGCGGCCGATCCAATCGTCCTTCGGCAGCACGCCGATGACGTTGTGATACTTCGTCACCGGCGATCGCCTGGCTGCGAGCATTGCCGGGAAAATCGGGCAGCTCGGCGAAAGCGAATCGATGCTGGTGGTCATCGTCATCAGATCGGTCGACTTGAAGAAGTCAGGATTGTCGCGGACCAGCTTGTTGTTCAGCTCCATCATGATTTCGGGGAGCGTGATCAACTTTTTGCCGAGCAGCCGCGTGTAGTCGTTGGCGAAATCACTGCCGCGATGGGGCGTGCCCATCGTGACGACGTGCTTGATCGACGGGTTTGGGCTGAAGAACACCACCTTGGCGATGGCGCGGCGCTGCTCATCGTCGACGTTCAGTTCCTCGAACGGCCTGTCGCTGATGATGTTCCAAAAGTCGTTGCCGCTCTCAATCGTCTGCATGCGCGAGACGAGGCCCCCCATGCTGTGGCCGACGAGCACGAGCTGATCGAGGTTCGGATTTTGCCGCTGGGGGTCGAGCGTTTCTCGCAGATCGGCCAGCGTGTCGCGCAGTTGCGAGGCGCTAATCCAGAACGGCTGACCGGTCGGATACTGGAAGAACCAGAACTGGAACCGGTTGCGGATTTCGGGGAAGAACCGCAGGTCGTTGAACATCTCCATCCAGGTGGTCGGGCTCGACCAGAGACCGTGCACCATGATGACCGGGATCCGCTTGGGATCGTACGGCTCGAGCATGTAGAGGCCCTTCAGCCCCTTTTCGTTGGCTTGTTCGACAAACCGCAGGCCGAGCGTAGCGTTGGTCCGCTCGCGGAAGGCGGGATCGTCGAGGAAATAAGCTAGCGGCGTGCTCAGATCGGTTTCGAGCGGCACCAGGCGGTTGCTCACCGTGATGTCGTGCGACCAGAGCGGATCGTGCAGTTCGAGCAGGCACTGATGAACGCCGGCTGCGGCGTCTTCCGGCGTGTCTGGCATCAGTCGCAAGAAGGCCGTCGTGGCGAAGCTGAGCCCCGGCGGATAGTACTTCTCTTGCGGTGACGGCGCCGCCGCCTTGCGGCGAACGGCGATCAGCGGCACGCCGAGGCCGTAGGTGTGATGGTGGTTCGTCAGGCCCGTGGCGATCTCGAAATCGTTGGTGAATTCCAGCCGCTCGAAATCTTCGTCGCGCCACTGGCCGCGCGAGGCGATTTGGATGTGCAGTTTCCGTTTGCCGGTGTCGATGACGTGCGTTTCGCCCGGCCGTAGCGGCCGCTTCTTGTTCGCGAGCCGCATGGCCGCTTCGAGGCTGCTGTTGTAGAGGTCGCAGGCCCGGCGGAATTGGGGATCGTATGGGTTGCGGAACAGGTCGAGCGACGGATCGAACAGATACAGATAGGCGTGAGCGACCGAGGCGCCGTACAGGTCGAGCGCTTCTTTCTCCTTGCCGGCCATTTCGAGCTTTTTGCCTTCGACGAACGCCAGCTCGGCGTAGGAGTAGGTCTTGTCGACCGACGGCTCCGTCTGCATCTGCTCCTGCAAGCGCGCGAGGACTTCGCCGGGCTGCTTTTCGAGCAGGTCTTCGAGCGCATAGCGCCGCAGAATTTGCTCCGTGCGCTTGCTCGGCTTCGGACCGGTGCGCGAAACGAGCTGCAACTGCCGGCTGAGCGGATTGCGCGGCACATCGCGGCGAACCAGATAGCTTTGACTGGCACAGCCGAGCGGCGCGACGCACGAGAGCAGAACGAGCGCGACGACGAGCGCCTTTTGCGCGCCGCTCCCGGCGGGCAAAGCGCCTCGCGGCGGTCGGTTGGAGTTGGTTGCGAGACCCATCATCCGTGAACGTCTCGTAGTGCGGTGTCAGTCTGGTTGTGGCGTCAAGTTGCTCGGCGTCGAACTCAGCAAGCGTGGGCTGCGATTTCCTCAGTACGTCACTCCGCCGCGGACAATAAACGTGTCGGACGGGTCGAAGTTGCCGACGTTCGACGAGTATTCCACGCTGCGGCCGAAGACGTAGCCGGCCTCCAGCCGATAGCCGGCGCCGCCGTTCAGCTTGCGTTCGATGCCGCCGAGAATGCGATAGTCGAGCAGCGTCACCTGGTCCGGCATGCCGTTTTCTCGCTCGATCGACCACGTGTTGCCGCCGAACTCCGCCGTGCCGAACACCCAGTCTTCAAAACCAGGGCCGGCGTTGTATCGCAGGGCCAGCTTGGGCTTGGGGAACAGCAGTTCGAACTTGGCCCAATCGGACGGGCACCAGATCGCCCCGCCGGCTGGCAGGAGGCGAACGTTGTCGCGATTGAGATAGAGCACGCCGACGACCAGTTGCAGCTCTTCCGGCTTCCAGTCGTAAATCCAAAGCGCCTTGCCGGTCAGGCGGAACGCCTTGTCGTGGTCGGCTTCAAAGTCGCTGAAGTAGCTCGGCGCGACGGCCAGCATGAGCGTGTGGCGATGGACGAACGTCGGCAGCCACATGAAGTCGACGTAGGCTTCGTTCAGCCGAGGGGGCAGATCCGAGCCCGGCGGTCCGTTGGGGCCGTCGAGATAGCGGACGTTGTAGCCGGGCGTAATGAGCATCGGCCATTCGCGGATCGGCGCCGGTATGGCGACGGAGAGCGCCGTGTCGATTTCCGTAATCCCCAAATCCCCTACGCCGCCGGTTCCAACCCACGCGGCGCTAAAGCTGAGCTTCTGGAAGAAGCCGCTCTTGTAGGCGCTGAGCTTCTGCGGGGCGACGACTCCTTCGTAGAAGTACTCTTCGGGATAGAGCGGGCCGATTCCGCTTTCGGGAAACGTCAAAACGGGGGGCGCTTCCACCGCCTCGGGCAGCCGCTCAAGCATCTGCGGCTCGCCAGCGGGACGCAGCATCAAGTTGCTGTTGTCGCCGCTGGAGCTATTGCGATTCTGGCCCGACGACGTGGATGAATCGGCAGCCGATGGGGCCGGCAGGAGCGGGATGGTTTCGCTTTGGCCCGAAAGCTCTGGGGGCGGTAGCAGCAGCGGCGCTTCTTGGGCTGTTACGCGGCCGAAGCCGCAAAACAGCGTGGCGAAGAAGGTCGAGCAAACGACGCAATGCCACGACCGGCGGGCAAGTCGCCGCAGCCAATCGCGTTTTCGCATCGCCTTCGCCATTTGTGCCCTGTTTTCTGTGGAGGAGTGGAGCTTCGACCTGCCATCGACCTACCAGGAGAAACCTGCGCGAACCATGAAGCTGTCCTTCAGACCGGTGTTGTCCTCCGGGTTGTAGACGTAGTACAGCTTGCGATCGAAGACGTAGCCGATTTCGCCGAAGCCCATGAAGCCGCGCGGGCCGGTGAATTCGAGGCCGATCGAGACGCGAATGTCGTTGATGTCGACGCGATCGGACGTGTCGTCGGCGCGCTTGATCGTCCATGCGCCGCCGCCGTATTCGCCGGCGACATACCACCAGACTTCGGCCCCGCCCATCGTCGACAGATACTGCGCCAGCTTCGGCTGCGGGAAGAAAATATCCCACCGCACCTGCGGCGACGGTTGCCAGACGAGCCCGCCCGCTGGCAGGATCTTGATGTCGTTGCGGTCGAGGTAGATCACGCCCAGTTTGAGCGTCAGAGTCGGCGTCAGCCGGCCGACGCCCAGCAGCAAGCCTTGCAGGCGAATGCTGTCGGTGTTGAGCGTGTCGAAATCGGTGTACACGCCAACGCGCGCTCCGAGTTCCGCGCCGATTTGGTACTGCGGATTGGTCTGATATTGAAAGTCGAGGTACGCGCTATAGGCGTTTGGCGGCAGATCGGCTGGGATGTCGCGCGGACCGTCCCACAGGTGCAATGCGAACGCGGGGCTGATGAACAGCGGCTGGCCGGTCGTCAGGAAGTTGGGCCAGGTGAACGTGACGGCTGCCTCGGTGTCGTTGATCGCCAGATCGTACGGGCTGCCATCGCCCCAGACATACGTGTGGCGCAGGCGGACGTCCTGAATCAGCCGGAGCGAGTTGTTGAAGTCGAACTGTGGTCCGCCGATGCCGTCCGGGAAAATCACGTTCGGCGCTTGTGGGTTCGGCGGCACGGGGGGACCGTAAGGCGAACCGTACGGAACGGTAGGCGGCGGCGCGTACGGCGGCGTCTGCGGCACCAGCGGCGACCCCGGCATCGGCTGCACGGGGGTGGCTGGCGCGATGGGAGAAGTCGCGGGAGTCGACCAGAACTGATGGGCGGCCGCTCCGGCGGGGGAATAGGGATCGAACGGCGCGGCGGACGGCGTCGTTACGCTCGGCAGCGTGACCGAGGGAGCGGTAAGCGTCGGCGGACTCGTCGCATTCCAGCCGCCGGCCGCTGGGGCGGGCGTGCTGGGAATGACCGGCGCCGTCGTGGTTGGAGTGCGCGGATACTGAATGGCCGGCTGCGCGCAGACGATCGACGCAGAGGCAGCGATCGCCAGCCAAACAGCGGCGGTAAGAATCCGGAATCGCACGTGACCCAAAGCTCGCAAAGTTTCGAAGCCGTCGGCTGGGAACCTTCCCCAGCGGAGGGCTAAGTATCAATTGCGGAAAAAAGGGTCAAGATCGAAGCTGCTAGCAGCCGACAGGCCGGCGAAACAGCTAGCAGGCGTATCCGGAACCTAACAGGTTCCGGAGAACGATCGAGCGATCGGGCTGCTGCAGATGGACACTTGCGTGGGGCCGAACTCGCGGTCGGCCCTTTTCGCTTTTCCTCCGGAACCTGGTTCGGTTCCGGCTAAGGGGCGGCTGGGTTAGTCCACGTACGCGTCGAAGACGCGGACGTTTTCCCAGTTTTCCTTGTTCTCTTCGATGAATTGCAGGTGCCGCGGATGGACCTGGTAGGCGTCGTGGGCGGCGCGGTCGGCGAAGACGGTCTGCAGGGCGACGTCGAAGTCCATCTGGTTGACCGGCCGGTTCAGGTCGAGAACCAAGGTGCCGACGGCGAAGAAGACGCAGCCTTCATGGCCCGTCAGGTACTTCTTGCACGCGGCAATCAGGTTCTGCACGGCCTCGGGCGAACGATCCTTGAGACGGAAATAGACCATGTGCCCGAGCATGCAAAAACCTTTCTCTGCGATGGATGTGATTCAGCGTGGAAACGAAGGTAGCTGAATTCTCCAGAGATCAGACCAGCGCCTTCTCTGGCCGAAGGGCGTCTGATGTCTGGCGAATTCAGCTACTGGGTTATTCGCGACGCGACAGTTTACTCGAAGTCGCGATTCTTTTTCAGTTGGCCAGCCGAATTATCGTTCGGGTTGTAGGCGCGAGACGCGCTGCCAAAACTGCGGCGAGCGAGGCCCGCTCGTTCGAGCAGCGATTTGCCCATGATCTGGTCGTAGTCGTTCTCGTCGCTCGGCGGCGGGCCGCTGGCGCCAAGTTCGGTTGGGTTGTACGACACTTCGTAGGTGTGCTTGGCGACCGAGAGCTTGTCTCCCGGATCGAGCCGCTTGCGCATGACGCGCGTGCCGTTCACCTTGGTGCCGTTTTGGCTCCCCATGTCCTGCACAAACCAATAGCCGCTTTCGAGCGTCAATTGGCAGTGTTTCCCGGAGACGTTGCTGAAGCGCAACACCACGTCGCAGCTTTCCCGTCGTCCGACGAGCAAAGTTTCCTTGAGGAGCGGAATTGGATCACCGCCACCTACTGGAATCAGTTCACCAAGCATACCCCTGTTCCCTTGAGCAGTCCGGCGGACCGTCCTATTATCGAAACGTCGGCTTTGCAGTGCCTCTTTTCATCGGCGCTATACTAAACGCCGACGGTAGCGAATCGTACTCACTTGCGGGCTAAGAACTGGCACGCACGGGGGGCGACTCGCTACCCTGAAAGACCGACGAGGACCGAACTTCCGGCCTCCATGTCCTGTTTCGCCACTCTATCCCCCCGACCGAACCACGTCAACTAAAACTGCCACTTCCGGCCCCACTTCCACGCCAGACGACTGGCGCTCGGCGGGGCTGCGCTATCACGCGTACAATTTTTTCCTACGGCGCAAATTTGGCGGGCGGGTGCAAAAGGTCAGCCTCGACGCCGGATTTACTTGTCCGAACGTCGACGGAACCGTCGCCATCGGCGGCTGCACGTTCTGCGACAACCGGAGCTTCAGCCCCAGCCGGCGAGTCCGGCGGCTCGACATTCTCGACCAGATCAGCGACGGCATCCGCCGGCTGAAGACCCGCTACGTCTGCGACCAGTTCATCGCCTACTTTCAGCCGGCGACGAACACCTACGCCCCGGTCGACAAGCTCCGCCGCCTGTACGAACGGGCGCTTGAGCATCCACAGGTGGTCGGCATGGCGATCGGCACCCGGCCCGACTGCGTGCCGGACGACGTGCTCGATCTGCTGCAGGAAATCGCCGGCCGGACCTATTTGTCGGTCGAGTACGGCGTGCAGACCATGCACAACCGGTCGCTCGATTGGATGAACCGCGGGCATCATTACGACGCGTTCCTCGACGCGGTGGAGCGGAGCAGGGGACGGGGCTTTGAAATCTGCGCCCACGCCATCCTCGGCCTGCCCGGCGAAACGCCCGAAGACATGCTCGCCACGGCCCGCGAACTGGCGCGGCTCGATATCGACTCGATCAAGCTGCACAATCTCTACGCGGTCAAACACACCCGGCTTGCCGATCAAGTGGAACGCGGCGAAGTGACGCTGATGGAGCGCGACGACTACATCCGCACGTTGGTCGACATCCTCGAGATTCTGCCGCCGCGGATGATTGTCGAACGCATCAGCGGCGACGCCCCGCCCGACTACTTCATCGGCCCCAGTTGGTGCCTCGATAAGCCAGGCGTGCTGCTCGCTCTGAAGCAGGAACTCGAACGCCGCGACACCTGGCAAGGCAAACGCTACCAAGCGCCAGCCGAAACCAAGAACTGATCACTGACCACTGAAAACTGAAGACTTCCAATGATTGTCGTCCTAGCCACGATCGAACTGAATCCCGGCACGCGCGAAGCCTTTCTCGCCGAGTTTCGCAAGAACCTGCCAGCCGTCCGCGCGGAGCGGGGCTGCATCGAATATTTTCCCGCGATCGACATCGGTACGAACGTGCAGATGCAGGCTGCGACGCGCGACAATATCGTGACGGTAATTGAGAAGTGGGAGAGCATCGCCGCGCTGGAAGCCCACCTCATCGCCCCCCATATGATCGCCTACCGCCAGGCCGTGAAGGACTACGTCAAAGGCGCCAGCCTGCAGATCCTCGAACCGGCCGAATAAAAGCGGGATAGAATGCGCGTGACTCTTCCCCCCCCCTCTCTCTCTCCGGGAGAGGGCCGGGGTGAGGGAGGCGTGCAGTACAAATGGCTCGGCGACTCACTCGATCTGGAACCTCGCTACACAACCGGGTTTAGCCACGGCCCAGGCCCCGGGAGCTTCCAGCCACCCTCACCCTAGCCCTTTCCCTGAGGGATGAGGGGAACACGGCTGGCTACGCCTCCCTGGCCGTCGCTCGCTGAAATCTCAACTTTGCCCAATGCGCGACCTACTCAACCAATTGCGTGCCGCCATCGACGCCGGTCGGCCGGTGGTCTACTGCCGATTGGTGGAAACTCGCGGGTCGACGCCACAAAAGGCGGGGGCGCTCATGCTCGTCTACGAAGACGGCAGCCAGGCGGGCACGCTCGGCGGCGGCTGCGTCGAAGCCGAAGTGAAGCGGCGGGCCCTCGCGCTGCTCGCGGAACGCCGGAGCGAGATCAGCACCTTTCAGCTCGATAGCGATTACGGCTGGGACGACGGCCTGATCTGCGGCGGCCGGATGAAAATCCTCGTCGAACCGATCCTCAGCGACGAAACCAAGGACTTCTATCGCGCGCTCCTCGACCGAGCCCAGCGCGGCGAAGGCCTCACCCAAGCCGTCGGCTTCGCCGACGATCGGCCAGATCTGAAATCGACTGCGAGTTTTTTGTTTGACGACGCCGGCCAGCAAATCGCGTCGCTCCGCGCTGGCGACGCCCCCGACTGGCTCAAGCAAGAACTCAAGCCGCTCGCCAATCGCCCGCGGGCGTACGCCGCGCAAGGCGTCGCCTTTCTGCCGCTTCTGCCGCGTTGCCGGCTGCTCATCGTTGGCGGCGGGCACGTCGGCAAAGCGGTCGCCGATCTGGCGGTCGATCTCGATTTTGAAGTTTGGGTCTACGACGATCGGGCCGACTACGTTTCGGAAGAGCGGTTTCCGAGAATCGAGCGGCGCATCACGGGCCCACTCGATCCGACCCTCCGCAACCTCGAAATCACCCCTAGCACCTACGTGCTCATCGTCACGCGCGGGCATCAGAACGATGAGCAAGCGCTCTACCACCTCGTGGGGCGCGGCGCTCGCTATGTCGGCCTCATCGGCAGCCGGCGCAAGATCAAGATGATCTTCGAGGACCTGCTCGACGAAGGTATTCCGCGCGAGACGCTCGCGCAAGTCTACGCCCCGCTCGGGATCTCCATCGGCAGCCAAACGGTCATGGAAATCGCCGTCAGCATCGCCGCGGAACTCGTGGCGCATCGCAACCTCGGCCATGTGCCGGGTCGGCCGCAGCCGGTCGAGATCAAGTGACGATTTCCAACGACGAAATCAAGTGAAGACGGCGAACTCCGGCGCGTAGCGAACCAGCCCGCAGCCGACGGGAATCGCTCCCTCACGCAGCGCGAGCGCCTGAAACGCGTCGCCGCCGCCGTATTCGTCGGCCAATCCAAACGCCGGCGCTGGGCGAAACCCGAAACGCTCGTAGTAGCTCGGCTCACCTAGAACAACGCACTAGGTAAAGCCGGCTTCGCGACAAGCTGCCAGTCCCGCTTCAATCAGCCGAGCGGCGATTCCTTGGCGGCGAAAACGATCCACAACCGCGACCGGCGCGAGTCCCACGCCGCCGCTCGCCCCCTCGGCTGTCACCGGACTGAAAGCGACATGGCCGACGATTTCTCCCTGAACTTCGGCGACGTAGGACAACGTCAATCGGCCGGCCGATCGCAGGCGATCGACCAATTCGGCCTCGGCTGCCGAAGGGAAACAGGCGGCGTTGAGCGCGTGGATCTTCCGCTCGTCCCCCGCTTGCTCGGGCCGAATGGTCACGGCGTCACTCATGGGTATTACCTGTGCTGCCATGCCCAAACCGGGCCGTCTTCGGGAGGCTCGACCGTGCCGTGACTTGCGTTAGCATGAAGGGAACTTGTTTCGTATTGGATAGCCAGCGGGGTTCGTATGCCAGCCTTCCGAAGTTTTGCCATCGTTCCCGCAGCCGGTAGCAGCAGCCGCATGGGAGCGCCGAAGCTCCTGCTACCCTGGGGCGAATCGACGATCATTGAGACGCTCATAGACGCGTGGAAGGCGGGCGGGGTTCGCGCCACGGTCGTCGTCGTGTCTCCCCTCGATCGCGAACTGGCCGATACCTGCTGGCACGCCGGCGCCGAAGTGGTCATTCCTCCGGTGCAACCGGCTGAGATGAAGCACTCGATCCGCTTCGCCCTGAAGCATATCGCCAAGCACCTGCGGCCGCGTGAGTCCGACGCCTGGCTCGTCGCCCCTGCCGACATGCCGCACCTCTCGCCGGCCATCGTCAGTCGGCTCCTCGAAAAGCACAATCCCGAAGAGCCCAGAATCCTGCTGCCTACGCTTGGTGGCCGCCGCGGCCATCCGACGCTCTTCCCCTGGCCACTCGCCCCGCTCGTGGACGAGCTTGGCAAGGAAGAAGGTCTTAACGCGCTCGTCGAGCGCGAATCGGCGGTGGAAATCCCGTGCGACGATATCGCGGATGCGAGCGCGTTTAGCGATGTGGATACGCCAGAGGATTATGAGCAGGGGCGCGGGGAATAGGCGTCCGCTCGCCGCCTTTTCGTCGTTCCGTCTCTTTCTCGCTTCCTAGTTCCCACGCACTTCTCTTTTCTCGTTCCCACGCTCTGCGTGGGAACGCATCGTTGGAACACAGGACGCAGAGCGTCCGCGGCTGGCGTTACGACGCAGAGCGTCGTAACGAGATACTCTGCGTCGTGACGTGGTAAACGAGGGGCGCCGAGGTTTCTAGCGCGGGGGCTTCTGTGCCCGGTTGCTCCGCTACGCCAACTTGCAGACGTAGTAGTTGTTAATAATGTCGTGCGGCAACCTGGTGGTTGTCACGTTCTTAAAGCCCGCTTCGGCGAGCATCTTTTGGGCTAGTTCTTCGCCCCATGCCGCGCCGAGGCCGGCGCCGTTTTGGGCGAGCGACACGGTCATGCAGTGCATGCACGAGATCGTGTAGATGAACGCTCCGAGCGGATGGCTGGCGTTCTTTTCCGGATGGCTCGACACGCCGATGTCTTGCATCAGGAATGTGCCGTCCGGTCTGAGCAGCCGAACGATCGACCGCAGCAGGCCGGCGGGATCGGCCTGGTCGTGGACCGCGTCGAACGCCGTGATCAGGTCGAACCGGGCCGAGCCTTCGATCTGCGTGTCGTCCTTGGCTTCGAAGGTGACGTTTGTCAGCCGTTCGTCGCGCGCGTGCTGGCGAGCCAGGGCAATTGCGTCTTCGCACAGGTCGATACCCGTGAATCGGCTATTGGGGAACGTCCGCGCGAGCATAATGATCGCCCGTCCGGCCCCGCAGCCGACGTCGAGCACGTCGATGCTGCGCTCCAGCCTCTGTCTCAGCCCTGGATCGAGAGGCAAAATGTGGTCGAGCAGGGCCCAAACCACGGTCTGGCCGCTTTCGTCAGCCATCACGTGATGGAAGCGATGGAACCGCTCGTAGCCGATGCCGCCGCCGGTGTGGAACTTCTCGACGATGTCGTCCTCCACTCCGCCGAGGACCGAAATCCACTGGGCGACGCTGGCAAAATTGTTTGGCACGGCGCTGCGGGTGAGCAGCGAGGCGTGCTCGCTCGACAGCGAATACAACTTCTCCGCCGGGTCGTAATCGATCACCTTGCCGGCCACCATCGAATTGAGCCATTCGCGCACATAGCGCTCGTTCAGGCCCGCTTCGGCGGCCACTTGTTCGCTGGTCGCCGGCGTCATCCGGGCCAGCGTGTCGAACAGGCCGGTGCGATGGCCGATCGACAGCATGAGGACCACCCCCGCCTCGTTCACGGCGCTGACCAGCCGATCGCTGAATTGGTCAGCTTTGGCCTGATCGAACTGGGGGGAACGGGACGCGACAGAATCGGTTTGCTGGGACTGCTTGTCGACAATGCTCATGGACCACTCCTAACACGACGAAAGGCGCCAACCCGGTCAGCCGCGATTGCAGCGCGAAGAATTGGTCCGGGGGGCGGAATGATAACGTCTTGTCGCGGTGTGAAAACCCCCGCAAATGTGGGTGTTGTGCGGGGGCCGGGACAAGACTACCTGAGCCCGTAAGGCGTAGGGCGGCGGGAGTTGTTACAGCAGATTTTCGCGGGCCGGGGGCGGGAATCGTCGCGGCCAGAAAGCGTAGCAATGTGGTGGGAGATGGGCTGCGATTTGTGGATTGCGCCCAAAGAGGGGGCGGGATGATTTTTCGGCTGCGGGATGGTCGAAGTGGATCGCGGGTTGGCCGAAAAATGATCTCGGCGCCTTGGGGGTGGCGTCAGCTTGGGAAACTCAAGTTTGCGCTTGGTATACAGGACGCAGAGCGTCCGCGGGGGGGCGTTACGACGCAGAGCGTCGTAACGAGGGTTAAACGAGGGGCAGGGCGTCGTTACGCGGCGCCCCTCTTTCCCGGTAGTTCTTTACAAATTTCCTTTCCGCGCTCGGCCTAGTAGGGCCCGCAGTACGCGGGTTTGGAATTCGCCGATTTCCGCTTCGGTCCAGTGCGGGCTGGCTTGCATGTTTTCCAGATATTCCTGGACGACCTCATAGGGCGTCGCCGACGCGTCGCAGTCTTGGAGGCAGGCGAGCACGTTGGCTTCCATTTTGGGAGTCAGTTTGGGATCCACGGTCAGATTCCGGTCGGCCAGGGGGAAGAAGGTCGACGCATTGTACCGCAGCCGCTCGGTGGAGAGCGAATGCGGAAACTTGACGATGTTGTGAAAAGTTGGTAATGTGTGCCGGTCCGGTTCCTTCGCTCGTTGCGGGCGTGGGGCGGTTTGCTGCTGCGCGCATGGTTTGACTCGCCTGCGGGCGGCGGTGGGTGGCGTAGGGTTGTGGAAGGGGAATTTACGGTCGGTTGTGGGAGACGCCGGCCGTTGCGAAACCCCTCTGTGGTGGTATTGTGGGTTTTCTGGGGGCAAGGTGAACAAACTGTAGCGAATTAACGACTTAGTGATGATTCCAAAATTGCGCGCCCTCTAGTAGAACCGGTTGTGGGCGGGGGCGTGCGGCTTGCTGCCTGGAAAGCGAGCGGGGTATGCTGGAGGGATTCTTATCTTGTGGAGTCTGCCTGTGACGAAGCGCTGTCGGCTGTGGATCTGGAGCTTTGCCTTGCTGGCCGCCGCCGGTCCGTCGGTTGCCTTGCTGGCTGCCGACGCGTCGGGCCCGAGGGACGCGGCCAGGCCGGCTGAGGAGTCGGCTGCGTCGGACGCCCAGATCGCCAAATTGATCGAGCAGCTTGGCGCCGCCGATTTTGCTCAGCGGGAGCAGGCCCAGGCGGAACTTTCGCGCTTCGGCTTGGAGGCGTTCGACGCCCTGCTCGACGCCGAAAAGAGCGACGACATCGAAATTCAGTTGCGCGCCCGCTATCTGGTTAGCAGTATGACGGTGCGGTGGTTCGCCGACGGAGATTCGCCGGAGGTCGTCCGCGTTCTGAAGGGGTACGAAAGCAGCACCCCGCCGGGCGAAAAGCGGGCTCGCATGGATCGGCTCGCAAAATTGCCCGACAATCAAGGGCTCGCCGCGCTTTGCCGGCTGACGCGTTTCGAAATCAAACCGGAACTGTCGAAGAAGGCCGCTCTGCTGGTGATGAACCTCGCCGAGCCGACCGACGCCGAGCAACGCGCCGCCGCAGCCAAGACGATTGTCGACACGCTCGGCAACAGCAAACGTCCGGCTGCCGCCTGGCTGCGAACCTACGCCAAGACGCTCGAGAACCCCGAATCGGCGCTTGCCGAGTGGGATTCGCTCGTTCGCGCCGAACAGGAAACGCTCGCCCATCAGCCCGATCAAACGACGCGCGAGGTCGTGAGCGACCTCTACCGCTGGCAGGTGGCGCTTTTGCAACGGCTGAAGCACGACGACGAAGCGGTCGCCGTGATCCGCCGCATGATCAACCTGCTCGACGGCACGCCGGAACAGATCGTCGACATCGTCGATTGGCTGGTGGCCCGCGAAGCCTGGGACGCCGTGCAAGAAGTCGCCGACCGCTTCCCTGGCGCGTTCAGCGAAAACGCACAGCTCCTCTATCGCCTGGCTGAGACGCAGCTCAAAACCAACCGCAAGGAACTCGCCCAGCAGACGGCCGACAAGGCGCTCGCT
>Ga0182743_1002767_pt1 | contig 14825 bp, 11 predicted proteins | sample eDN3rd30CKraftOP_FD_128522 | JGI IMG/M metagenome (GOLD analysis project Ga0182743, IMG submission 128522) | Enriched Organic Plus compost microbial communities from Emeryville, California, USA - eDNA 3rd pass 30_C Kraft OP (version 2) (version 2) ... | reverse complement strand
GTATGTCCGCGTGACGCTCGGCGGCGGAGGTGAGCTGCTGTTCTGCGGTCACCACGCGCGCCAGCACGAGGAGCGTCTGCGCGAACTCGCCGCTGACATCCACGACGAGACGGACCGCCTCTCCGTCAGGCCCGAAGTCGTCGTCGACTGATCACACCGACATCGCGGACGCCCCGGCCATCGGCCGGGGCGTCCTTGTTCATTATTCGACCAACGCAGCCCTGCCGTCTCGGCGCGCCCTGACGCTCCTCCAGCGGTCCCACAGGACTCCGGCATAGCCAAGGACCAGCGCCGCGATCACCAACGGGGTCCACCAGTGATGTTCCGGCCATCGGAGGACCTGACCGGCCAGTGCCACGATAAACAGCACCGTGACGAGGAGCAGCGGCGGCTTACGCGGTGATTCATCACCGACCGGGCGCGCCGGCCGGGCCTGCATCGGATCGAATGACCGCGGCGACATCCACTGCATCCGGATACGTTCACCACAGCGCGGGCAGCGCGACTCACCGGCCTGCAATGGATGGTCGTTCTCGCACAACGCCTGCGCCATGCAGGCAACCTAGCGTGACCCGAGACGCCCCATGTCAGGAACGTGCAGATCCGCCGGGACGGTCAGTACGTGTAGCGGTGGATCTCCTGGGACTTCCAGATCGCCTTCCAGTGCTCCAGGTACTCGTCGTAGAGCCCGGCATCGGTCGTCTCGGTCGTGACCTCGTCGCTGGCGACCAGATTCGATCCGGTCAGGGCCGCCGAGCCGGCCTGGACCAGCCGGGTCCGGACCACGCCCTTGCCGTCCGTGCGGCCGCCCCAGTTGCCGTACTCGGTGCCGTCGGCCGCCACCTCTTCGGGGTTGAGCGGGTTCCGCGTCAGCAGCGCGTCGACCAGGATCGTCTTGTCGTGGGGCTTCGCCCAGGCGGCTTCGATCCGGCGATCGGCGGTCTTGAACACGTCGAGGATCGGCTGGCACACCCGGATGTAGAGCTGGCAGTGCGCCTTGCGGTTGACCGCGAGATCATCCTCGAAGTAGACGCCCGAGACCTTGCAGCCCTGATTGGCCAGTTCGACCAGCTTGTACGCCACCGCGAGGCGGCGATACTTGAAGCGGTTCTGCTGCAGCCGGATACGGCACTGCGAATCGGGCTTGACCCGATTGAGCAGATTCAGCACCGGGTCCTTGCCGTTGGTGGGTGTCGCCTGGATCGGCGTCGGGTAGATCGTCACGTTCGCCAGATTCGAGTAGAACTGGCCCCGCCAGGCCGACTCCGAGGTGTACCCGTCGGCACCCGCACCGACATAGCCGAAGCTCGGGTACACCGACGACTTGCGCAGGTAGCCGATCATGTCGTTGCCGACCGACCGCTCCTCCCACATGGTCGGCCAGAACAGCCGCTGCATCTGGACCTGCGTCTTCTTGTCGTTGTAGACGGTCAGGCCGTTGTTGTAGGTGCGCTCGCCACTCGGTCCGCCCAGATTGGCCGACCCGGTCCAGTAGGCGGCCTTGGCCGGCTGGCCGTCGCGCGTGTAGGTCGCGGGTCCGACTTCGGCCCCGTACTTGGAGATCACCAGGATCTTGCTGTGCATGATGGCGCCGTTGACGGTGGACAGGCAGGCCTGGCTCTTGCCCTTCGCGCAGATGCGGAACTTCGCATCGCGATTGCCGCTGCCGTTCAGCGCCTTCTGCAGCGAGCGCGACTCCTTGGACTGCGAGGCCTCCCCGTGGATGACCCAGACCCGGACGCCCGCCTTCGCGGCCGCCTTGAGCTCGCGGTCGACGCGGTGCGCGTTCTCCATACGCGAGATCGTCATGTACACCAGGGTCGACTTGATCTCGGCCGAGGACCGCTTGGTGCCGTCGGGCTTCTTGTACGTACCCCGGATCAGCCGCTCGAGGTCGTTCAGCAGCGAGAAGTCGCTGTTGGCTTGCGACGAGATCGACTTGTACGGCCGGGAGAAGTTGGCCTCGACCGAGACCGGGTACTCCGCACCGTACGGGCAACCGTGCGGCGCGGCGCCGGTGGGCGTGACCGGCATGACGCAGTTGTCGTCCTCGAGGGCCTGCGTCGTGGTGTCGTCGCTGGTGAGCGACTGGGGGCCGTCGTTCTGCGTGTCCTCGGGCTGGTCCGTCGGCGCGTCAGTGGTCGGGACCACCGGGCTACCGGTCTCCTCGGCCGAGGTCGCGACGCTCAGCCCGAGAAGGACCGACGTCGAGAGCAGGACCGTGGCGAGCACGCGCGCACCACGGCGTGCTGAGTGAGCAGAGCGCACAGCAAGAACTCCCCTGGGGTCTGGTGGGTCGCGTCAGTCTAACGCAGGGCGGCCGGGACGAACGGCGTCCTGGACCGTGCCGGTGTCAGTCGAGGTAATCGCGGAGCACCTGCGAGCGCGATGGATGACGCAGCTTGCTCATCGTCTTGGACTCGATCTGGCGAATGCGCTCACGCGTGACGCCGTAGACCTTGCCGATCTCGTCGAGCGTCTTGGGCTGACCGTCGGTGAGGCCGAACCGCATCGACACGACCCCGGACTCGCGCTCGCTGAGCGTGTCGAGCACGGCGTGCAACTGCTCCTGCAGCAGCGTGAACGAGACGGCATCGGCCGGGACGATGGCCTCGGAATCCTCGATCAGATCGCCGAACTCCGAATCGCCGTCCTCACCCAGCGGGGTGTGGAGCGAGATGGGCTCGCGTCCGTACTTCTGGACCTCGACGACCTTCTCGGGTGTCATGTCGAGCTCGAGCGCCAGCTCCTCGGGGGTCGGCTCGCGGCCCAGGTCCTGCAGCATCTGGCGCTGCACGCGGGCGAGCTTGTTGATGACCTCGACCATGTGCACCGGGATGCGGATGGTGCGCGCCTGGTCGGCCATGGCGCGTGTGATGGCCTGTCGGATCCACCACGTGGCGTAGGTCGAGAACTTGAAGCCCTTGGTGTAGTCGAACTTCTCGACCGCGCGGATCAGGCCGAGATTGCCCTCCTGGATCAGGTCCAGAAACAGCATGCCGCGGCCGGTGTAGCGCTTGGCCAATGACACGACGAGGCGCAGATTGGCCTCGAGCAGGTGATTCTTCGCGCGGCGGCCGTCGAGCACGATCCAGTCGAGCTCGTCCTGCAGCTTGGCGCCGATGCGGCCGCCCTTGGACAGCTTCTCCTCAGCGAACAGCCCGGCCTCGATGCGCTTGGCGAGCTCGACCTCCTCGGCCGCGGTCAGCAGCGAGACCTTGCCGATCTGCTTCAGGTAGTCCTTGACCGGGTCGGCCGTGGCGCCTGCGACCATGACCTGCTGGGCCGGCTCATCGGTCTCGTCGGCCGAGGACAGCGTGAACGCGGCCGCCTCGTCCTCCTTGATGCTGGGATCGCTGGCGACGTCCTTGACGAACTCCTCGTCGGAGATGTCAGGGAGCACCTTCTTGCCGTTCTCGTCGACCTGAGGCGCGGGGGTCTCCAAGACCTCGGCCACGTCGATCGCGGGCGGCACCGAGGTCTCCTCGCGGTCGTCGACGGTCTTCGGGGCGGCCTTCTTCTGAGAGGGGGCGGCACTCTTCTTCGCCGCAGGCGCCTTCTTGGCGGCTGTCTTGTTGGCGGGGCTGGTGCTCGAGGTGGAGGTCTTGGTCACGGTCTCTTCTGGTTTCGGGGCCGGGGACGTCTTCGAGGTCGTCTTCGCAGCAACGGTCTTCTTGGCTGGGGACTTCTTGGCCGGGGCTTTCTGGACTGGGGACTTCTTGGCCGGAGGCTTCTGGGCGGGGGATTTCTTGGCGGTCGGGGTCGCCGCGTTCGACGCAGCCTTCTTCGCTGGTGCCTGCTTCTTGGCGGTCGTGGCCGCCTTCTTGTCCGCCGGCTTCTTGGCTGGCGCCGGCTTCTTGCCCGCCGTCGTCTTCTGGGGTGTCTTGCTGGTCGCTGCCGCGGGCTTCTCCGGCGCGTCCTTGGTACCGGCACCACGAAGTAGCTGGCTCCCTCGCTTCACGAGCTTCGCGGCGGGATTCACCGGCACGTGACACCTCGCTCAGAGTGGGAACCGCCGTGGGGCGGATGGTCTAAGGGCGCGACAAAGAGGCCTCTGGTCAACCTCTGAGTCCAGTGTGCCACGTGACCCCCAGGCGCTGGAGGTGGGTGGGCTCCGGAGTGCCGTGTCGTCAGCGGCCGGGCCAGGTGTGGACCGGATCGCCCGCATGCATCAGGTGCTCGTACGCCAACGTCGTGGCGCGCATCGCCTCGAGTCGATCGTGTTGCGTGAGGTGGTGAGCGAACTCCTCGATCAGCCAGGTCGCACCAGTGCGGCCCGCGATGCACCGTTGCTCGATGATGCCGAGCAGGAGGTCGCTCACGTCGTCGGCCACTCCCATGTCGTCCAGGCCGGCTCGGGCCAGCGGCAGCAGGTGGCGCACGACCAGTTCGCGTACCGCGACCGTGCCGACACCCGGCCAGTACTGCGTCGCCTCGATTCCCTCGCGTGCTGCGGCATGGAAGTTCTCCTCGGCGGCCTTGAACGACAGCTGCGACCAGACCGGTCGCTCGCTGCGACCGAGTGTGGTGGTGAGGCCGTAGAACAACGCGGCATTGGCCATGGTGTCGGCCACGGTCGGGCCGGCCGGCAGCAACCGGTTCTCGATCCGCAGATGGGGGCGACCGTCGACGACGTCGTAGATCGGCCGGTTCCACCGGTAGATGGTTCCGTTGTGCAGGCGCAGCTCGGGCAGGTTCGGGGTGCGCCCGGCCTCGAGCTCGACGACCGGGTCCTCGTCCTCGACGATCGGCAACAGGGCGGGGAAATAGCGCACGTTCTCCTCGAACAGGTCGAACACCGACGTGATCCACCGGTCGCCGAACCACACGCGCGGACGGACGCCCTGCGCCTTGAGTTCCTCGCTGCGCGTGTCGGTGGCCTGCTCGAACAACGCGACGCGGGTCTCGTGCCACAACTGTTGACCGAGCAGGAACGGCGAGTTCGCCCCGACGGCGACCTGCACTCCGGCGATCGCCTGGGCCGCGTTCCAGAAGGCCGCGAAGTCCTCGGGCTCGACCTGCAGATGCAGTTGCGTCGAAGTGCAGGCGGCCTCGGGGATGATCGTGTCGGCCGTGGTGGCCAGCCGGTCGACGCCCTCGATCACGATCTCGATGTCCTCGCCGCGTGCCGTCATGATCTGGTCCGACAAGAGCCGGTATCGCGGATTGGGTGAGATGGAGTCCTGTCCGAGGTGCTCGGACCGCAGGGTCGGGAGGATGCCGATCATCATCAGGTGCGCCCCGACCTCGGATGCCTTCGCCTGCGCCGCGTTCAGGTCATCGCGCAGCGTCGTCTGCAGGCGCAGCATGCCGTCGTCCGCGATCTGTGACGGGGGCACGTTGATCTCGATGTTGAACAGACCGAGCTCGGTCTGGAAATCGGGGTCGGCGATCGCGTCGAGCGCCTCGATGTTGCGCAGCGCCGGGTCGCCGGAGTCGTCGACGAGATTGAACTCGATCTCGATGCCCACCTGTGGCCGGTCGACGGAGAAGTCACGCTCCCCCAGCATCCGCGCGAATACGTCGAGGCATCGCCGCACCTTGGCGCGGTAGAGCGTGCGGTCCTCGCGCGTGAACTCGCGCGCATCGACGTCCTGACCCATGACGCCAGCGTAGGGCGAAGCCGGTCCTCGTGGGCGCTTCGAGGCGCCGCGGCGACTCAGCCGGCACGGCGCGCGAACTCCAGATCGTCCCAGGCATCGGGCGGCAGCCCCAGATCGAGGATGTCCCGCATCAGGTGCGCCAGGCTGTACTCCGGATCGATCTCGAGGGCGCGTTGTGTCGCGATCACGGCCTCGGCACCACTGCCGAGGCGCCACGCCGCGAAGGACGCCAGCGACAGCACGGCCGGCGCGAACGGCGGAAGCGCGCATCGTGAGGCATGGGTCAGCGCCGCGAGCCACTGCGATGCGTTCTCAGCCGTGATGAGCGACCAGACGGTGTCGCGCACCTCGACCGACGTGACCCAGCAGCAAAGCCGCGCGGTCTCGGTGTCGGTGAGCCGATCGCCCCGTTCGACGGTGGCGAGCACCGCGCGCAGATCGGCCAACGCCCGCGCGGCGAGCGATCCACGCGTCCGGCCCATGATGCCGAGCACGTCAGGCAATACCTGGTCGAACGCACGGGCCAGCCGAGGCATCCGGCCGCCGGTCAACGAGGCGAACCGTTGTTCCAGCACGGCGCGCGAGGACAGCACCTCTTGTCCGGCCACGACTGCCGAGACGACGGCCGCGTGGTGGTCCGACGTCTCATAGCCGATGCCCGCGTCGGGAAATCCCGGCACATCGACCCAGTACCGCTGGCCGTCGGCGCGCGCGATCGCGATCGGCTGGATCTGATCGAGATGAGACTCCACTGCAGCCAGCAGCTCCCGCGCCACCACCTGGCGCCGCGTCAGGGCGAGCACCACAGCGCCTTCGGCCCGGTGGTTGCGCAGGTGCCGCACCAGTTCTCGAGCGGCAGCGCCGATGTGCTCGGCGGCCGGGAGGTCCATGCGGACGCAGAAGCCCAGACGGCGCTGGGACCCTTCGGTCGCGACCGCGACGACCGACTCCTCGGGCCGGAAGCCAAGCAGGGTCGGCACCGTGTTGAGCAGGTCCTCGATGTCGTGCGCGGTGTAGATGTCGTCGGTCATGGGGTCAACGCTCGTCGCTAGAGGACGGTGCGTCTGCTCCCGGCTCGACCGTTGTGGAAACCGCTGTTCGCTCGACCGGCCTGTGGATGGGAATGCTTGACGCTCTATTTGTTAGTTTGCTTTACTTACTATGTGAGTCAGACCACGTCCGCCCGTCGGCGCCAACGCGCGACCGGAACCGTGCGCCCGTCGGACACTCGACGGCACCACCGTGCCCTGCTCCTCCAGCAGCTCGTCGACGCAGGCCCCATGAGCCGCGCCGACCTGGCCCGCGAGACCGGCCTGACCCGAGTCACGGTCTCGGACCTGGTCGCGGACCTGATCGCCGACGACCTGATCGCGGACATCGGCCCGCGGCCCGGCGTCCGGGTCGGCAAACCGGCCACCCTGGTCACGATCGCCGAAGACGCACCGGTCGCCATCGCGATCGATCTGACCGACGACACCCGGTTCAGCGGCGCGGTCGTCGACCTGCACGGCACCGTGCTGCATCGCGACGACGCCCCGTTCGCGACCGGCGACGCGGCGATCGATGCCGTCGCGCACCTGACCGGTCGCCTGATCGAGGCCGCACCACGCCGGGCCCTCGGCATCGGCATCGGCACGCCCGGCATCGTCTCACCCGAGGGCCACATCCTGCAGGCGCCCAACCTGGGCTGGGAAGGCGTGCGCCTGAGCCAGCTGATCACCGATCGCACCGGGCTGCCCGTCAGCGTCGGCAACGACGCGAACGTCGCCGCGGTCGCCGAATGCTCCTTCGGCGCCGGTGACGACGCCGGGCTGGTGATGATCACGATCGGCCAAGGCGTCGGCGGCGGCATCTGCGTCGATGGCACGCTGGTCACCGGTCCCCTGCTGTCGGCGGGCGAGATCGGTCACGTCGTGGTCGATCCCGACGGCCAGGCGTGTGCCTGCGGAAACCGCGGCTGCCTCGAGACCTTCCTGTCCGCGCCCGCGCTGCGTGCCGCCACCGACGACGCGTCGCTCCGACGCGCCGGCCACTACCTCGGATCGATCCTGACCCCGATCGTCACGACCCTCGGCATCGCCGACGTGGTCCTGCACGGCCCGACCGATCTGCTCGAGGGACCCGTGCTCGACGCAGCACGCGAGACCCTCGCCCGACAGACCCTCCCGTTCGTCGCCCGGAGCATCCGGATCCGACTGATCGCCCACGACGACCTCGTCCTGACCGGAGCAGCCGCTCTGGTCAGATTCCGCGAGCTCGGCGTGGTCTGAGGTGCTCCAGCGTCCCAGGGAGGGACCACTCCGGCAGCACAGCAACCCCACCCACCCATGAAGCACTGAGAGGCACACCATGAAGCTCCGCAAGCTCGCGGCCCTGGCGGCCGTGACCGCTCTCGGACTGGGCACGCTCGCCGCCTGTGGCAGCGACGACGGCTCGTCCGGTGAGGGCGGCTCCGACACCCTCACCCTGTGGCTGGCCGGCAAGGAGGACACCCCCAAGGCGGCCACCGACTGGCTGACCAAGGAGTTCGCCGCCCAGCACGAGGGCAAGACCCTCAAGATCGAACGCATCGACTGGGGCGAGTTGCTGACCCGCCTGAACACCGCGCTCCCCAGCGACAAGACGCCCGACGTCGTCGAGATCGGCAACACCCAGGCCGCCTCGTTCACCAGCATCGGCGCCTTCACCGACCTGACCGACAAGGCCTCCGATCTGGGCACGATGGGCCCGAAGTCGTTCGTCGACGCCGGCACCTGGGACGGCAAGCTGTTCGCCGTCCCGTACTACTGGGGCTCGCGCTACGTCTTCTACAGCAAGAAGGCGTTCAAGGACGCCGGCGTCGAGGTCCCCAAGACCTTGGCTGACTTCGACGCCGCCGCGCAGAAGCTCAAGGCAGCGGGCAACGCCGACTACAGCGGCTTCTGGCTGCCCGGACAGGACTGGCGCAACGGCATCAGCTGGCTGTTCGCCAACGGTGGCGACATCGCGACCCAGAGCGGTGACACCTGGACCGGCGCGCTGTCCTCGGCCGACAGCATCAAGGGCCTGAAGGAGTGGCAGACGCTCGCCCAGAAGGCGACGACCGCGCCGAAGGACGGCAAAGACGAGGAGCCCTGGACCGCGTTCAACAACGGCGAGGCCGCGATGTTCATGGCGCCGAGCTGGGCACGCTGGTCCGTCGCCAAGGAGAAGGCCGACGACCTCGGCGGCTTCGCGTTGCCGGGCGTCGACGGTGGTGCCGCGCCGGTGTTCGCAGGCGGCTCGAACCTGGCGATCTCGGCCAAGTCGAAGAACCAGGACCTGGCGTTCGATCTGTTGAAGCTGATCTACAGCGACGACTACCAGAAGCTGCTGGCCAAGAACGGTCTCGGACCGGCGAACGACGAGTTCACCTCGCTGATGGGCGACGACGAGTTCGCGCAATCCGCGATCGCCGCCGCCAGCAACTCCAAGCTCACCCCGACCTCGCCGGAGTGGTCGGCGGTCGAGACGGCCAACGTGATGGAGGAATTCTTCGGAGCGCTGGCCAATGGCAAGGACGTCGAGGCAACCGCCAAGGCGACCGACGCCAAGCTGGAGAAGATGCTCAACAAGAAGTAGGACCGAGCATCGCCGGTGCGGGGCCCGTGCCTGCCGCGGGCCCCGCACCGGACCACCACCACGACGTCGACCGCACACCTTCTCGACCTGGGAGCCATCGCCGCATGACCATCGCCAGCCCGGACGAACGGGCGCCCGTGACGCCTCGCCGGCTGCCGCTGAATCGCCGGCTCGGCCCATATGCTCTGCTGCTGCCCGCCGTCGTCGTCCTGGCCGTCGCCCTCGGCTATCCCCTGGTGCGGCAGTTGATCATGTCCTTCCAGGAGTACGGCCGCGCCCAGCAGTTCGGCCAGCCTGCCCCGTGGGTCGGCCTCGACAACTACCGCGAGCTGCTCGGTGACGGGACCATGTGGGCCGTCGTCGGCCGCTCCCTGGCGTTCTGCGCCGCCAACGTCGTCATCACGATGGCCATCGGCACCGCCCTCGCGGTCCTGCTGAACCGCGTCGGCCGGGCCGCCCGCCTCACGCTGCAGATCGCGATGCTCCTGACCTGGGCGATGCCGGTCATCGCGGCCATGACGTCGTGGCAGTGGCTGTTCGACACCCGCTACGGCCTCATCAACTGGACGTTGGAGTCGCTCGGCTTCGAGTCCTTCCATCATCACAACTGGCTCGCCGGCACCGTCTCGTTCTACTTCGTCGCCACCGTCGTGGTGGTGTGGATGAGCGTGCCGTTCGTGATGTTCACGATGTACGCAGCGCTGACCCAGGTCTCCGAGGAGACTCTGGAGGCCGGCGCGCTCGACGGCGCCGGCGCCTGGCAGCGCTTCCGCCACATCGTCTATCCGACGATCCGGCCCGTCCTGCTCATCACGATGCTGCTGCAGGTGGTGTGGGATCTGCGGGTCTTCGCCCAGATCTACTACCTGCAGAACGCCGGCGGCACACCCAGCAAGACCCATCTGCTCGGTACGTACATCTACACCCTCGGCATCGGCCAGAACGACTACGGCATGGCGTCGGCCCTGGCGATGTTCGTGCTCGTCCTGACCCTGGCGCTGACGGCCTACTACGTCCGCTCACTGCTCAAGGAGTCCGAGGCATGACGTCTCGCCCACGTCGCGTGTGGAGCGCCGCAGCCGTCGCGATCGCCCTGATCTGGGCGTTCCCCGTCTACTGGATCCTCAACAGCGCATTCCAGCCCGCCGATCGGCTGCGCTCGACCGACCCTGCCTGGTTCCCCAGGAACCTGAGCGAGTCGGGCTTCGGCCGCGTCTTCGACGACTCGTTCATCGCGTCGTTCAAGCTCAGCATCGTGGTGACGCTCATCGCGATCGTGGTCGCGGGCCTGTGCGCGTTCCTCGGAGCGCTGGCGATCTCGCGGTTCCGGTTCCGTGGCCGCATGCAGATGGTGCTGGTCGTGCTGGCGATCCAGATGATCCCACCCGAGGCCCTGTTCATCAGTCAGTACAAGATGCTCAACGAGTGGGGGCTGTTCAACACCGTGATGGGTCTGGGGCTGCTCTACATCGCGATGATCCTGCCGTTCACGCTGTGGATGCTCCGCGGCTTCGTCGACGGAGTCCCGATCGAACTCGAGGAGGCGGCGATGGTCGACGGCTGCAGCCGGACCCGCGCGTTCTTCAGCATCACGTTCCCCCTGCTCGCCCCCGGTCTTGTCGCCAGCAGTGTCTACGGCTTCCTTCAGGCCTGGAACGAGTTCACCCTCGCCGTCGTGGTGATGGATCCGTCGAATCGGACGCTGCCGCTATGGCTCAAGGGACTGACCGATGTCTCGAACGCCGCGATCGACTGGCCGGGCGTCATGGCCGGTGCCACGCTCGTGGCCGTGCCTGTGATCGTGTTCTTCATGATCGTCCAGGGCCGCATGACATCGGGTCTGGTGTCCGGGGCGGTGAAGGGCTGATGCGTGACGTCACGCGCGACGCCCATGCCGTCATGCTGGCCGCGTTCCGGGGCGCCGAGCTGCCCGCCTGGCTGCCGGACGCCTACGCGCGCGGGCTCGGAGGCATCTGTCTGTACGGCGACAACGTCGATCCCGTGCACGGCCTGGCGCCGCTGGCCCGCGCGGTCGCGGCCCTGGACCCGACCGCGGTGCTGGCGGCCGACGAGGAAGGCGGCGACGTCACCCGGTTGCACATGGCCACCGGCTCACCGTCGCCCGGCAACGCTGCGCTCGGCGTCGTCGACGATGTCACCGTGACCCGGACGATCGCGGCGGGCATCGGAGCCGAACTGCGAGCGGCCGGCATCTGGCTCGATCTCGGACCGTGCGCGGATGTCGACAGCAATCCGGCGAATCCGGTCATCGGCACGCGCTCGTTCGGCGCTGACCCGGACCTCGTGGCCCGGCATACCTCGGCGTACGTCGCCGGTCTGGCCGACGCCGGCGTGGCCGCGTCGGTCAAGCATTTCCCCGGTCATGGCGACACCACGGCCGACTCCCACATCGACCTTCCCCGGGTGACCGCCGAGCGGACGGTTCTGGACCAGCGAGAACTGATCCCCTTCCGCGCCGCCGTCGAAGCGGAAGCCGCCACGATCATGACCTCGCACGTCGTGCTCGAGGCACTCGACCCTGTGCACCCGGCGACGCTCAGCCATGCCGTCCTGACAGGCCTGCTGAGAGGCGAACTCGGCTACGACGGAGTCATCGTGACCGACGCGCTCGACATGGCCGGAGCCAGCGCCGAACTCGGCATCGACGGCGCGGCGGTCGCCTCGCTCGCGGCCGGCGCCGACCTGCTGTGCCTCGGTCCGGAGCCGTCCGACGGACCCGCAACCCTCACTCGTGTGGTCGACGCGGTCGTCCGGGCGGTCACCGACGGGTCGCTGCCCGCCGCACGCCTGGCCGAAGCAGCCGACCGAGTGGCCGCGCTGCGCAGCCGTTGGAGCTCCGCCGTACCGGCGCAGGCGGCGCTCGACCGGTTGCGCGAGCGCGGTGAGGCGGCGGCCGACGACGTGGCACGCACCGTCGTCGACCGACTCGACGTGACACCGCTCGGCGGTCCGGCGATCGTGATCCGGATCGACAGCGGCTCCAATCCCGCCGTCGGCACCACCTCGTGGGGCGACCTCGATCTGCCCGGTGGCGACCGAGTCGATCTGACGGCCGACGAACTCGAGCGCACCCCGCCGTACACCGGCCGAGTGCTGATCGTCGTGCGCAACGTGGCGGGGCGCAGCGATGTCTGGGCGTGGATCGACCGGCAGATCAAGGAGAACCCCGAGACACTCGTGATCGACCTGGGCCGGCCGGGGCCGTTCTCGACCACGGTCGAGCGGCACGTCCTACACCTGCGTGGCTCCTCACCGGCGCTCGTCGGGGCGGTCGCCGCCCGATTGCGGGGACGGCCATGACCGGCGGCGCCATGGACGACGCCCCCCTCGTGATCGGGATCGACGTGGGCGGCACGACGATCCATGCCGTCGCGGTCGATCCGGAGACGCTCGACATCGTCGCCGAGACCAAGACCCCGACGGCTCCGGGCATCGAAGGACTCCGCTCCGGCATCACCGCCACCGTCGCCGAGCTGGCCCTGGCCGGCCCGATCGCCGGCATCGGCGTGGGCTGTCCCGGCCTGATCGGCGATCACGGCGTCATCACGCATGCCGGCAATCTCGGCATCGGCGCGGAACCACTCGACCTCCCAGAGGCGCTCGGCCCGTTGACCTCCGGCCCCGTCGTGGTGGAGAACGACGTCAAGGCCGCTGCACTCGGAGCCGGGCGCTGGCTGGCCGCGAGTGAACCCGACGTTCGCGACTTCGCCCTCCTGAACGTCGGCACGGGGCTGGCGGGCGGCATCGTGCTCGATGGCGTCCTGCGCCGTGGCTGGAGTCGCCAAGGGGTCGAACTCGGGCACATCATGTTCGACCGGCGAGGCCCCGCCTGCTCATGCGGCGCTCACGGCTGCCTCGAGCTGTACGCCTCCGGGAGCGGCCTCCGCCGACGCTGGAGCGCTACCGCGGCCGATCTCTTCGAGACCGCCGCGGACGGCGATCGCGAGGCTCAGACCATCGCCGCCGACCTCGTCGACGGCCTGGCGCACGCCGTCACGCTGCTGGCCTACACGGTCGACGTCGAAAGAGTCCTGGTCACCGGCGGTGTCGTCGCGTCCACACCGGCGCTTCGGGCGGCGGTCGATCTCCGGCTCCAGCACGACGGGGCGACGCCGCTCGGCCGAGCCACTCAGGTCGCGCAACGGATCCGCTGGCTGCCGCCCGACACCACCGCTGGTGCCCTCGGCGCGGCCATGCTGGTCACCGAGAGCACGGTCATCACGGAAGGACCGTCGCGCTGATGGAGGTCGTCATCACCGGCGAGTCCGGCCGGGTGGCCGCCGAGGCCCTCGCCGTGCACCTGCGTCCGGGGGCGGTGCTCGGCCTGGCGACGGGATCGTCGCCGCTCCCGGTCTACGCCGAACTCCTGCGGCGCCAGAGGAACGCAGAGGTGTCGTTCGACGGCGTCCGCGGCTTCACCCTCGACGAGTACATCGGTCTCCCCCGCCGCCACCCCCAGAGCTATCACTCGGTGATCCGGCGCGAGCTGACCGACCCGGCCGGCTTCCCGGTCGACGGCCCCGACGGCGAGGCCGACGACATCCCCGCCGAGGCCGCGCGGTACGAGGCCGCGATCGCGGAGGCCGGTGGCATCGACGTCCAACTGCTCGGCATCGGCACCGACGGCCACATCGGTTTCAACGAACCGGGGTCGTCGCTGGCCTCACGCACCCGGGTCAAGACGCTGACCCCGCAGACCCGCGCCGACAATGCCCGCTTCTTCGCCTCGCCCGACGAGGTTCCCGTGCACGTGCTCACGCAGGGTCTCGGCACCATCCTCGAGGCGCGACACCTCGTGATGATCGCGACGGGTGCCGGCAAGGCTGACGCCGTCGCCGCAGCCGTCGAAGGCCCCGTCAGCGCCTCGTGCCCCGCTTCGGTGCTGCAGCTCCACCCCCATGTCACCGTCGTCGTCGACGAGGAGGCCGCGGCCCGGCTCGTCCATGCCGACTACTACCGCTTCGCCTCGGCGCACAAACCCTCGTGGCAATCCTGGTGAACGCCGAGCGGGAATCGGTGACCCGCCGGCCGCTGTCGGTGAGTACCGTCGACCCATGACTGTGATCGTGGAGCGGCAGTTGTTCGGGCCAGGTCCTACCAACCCGTACCCCGAAGCCACGGAAGCCCTCGCGCGGCCCCTGCTCGGGCATCTGGACCCGCTGTTCCTGCAGATCATGGACGAGACCTGCGAACGCCTCCGCACCGTCTGGGGCACGTCGAACACCCGCACGCTCCCACTGTCGGCCACCGGGTCGGCCGGCATGGAGGCGGCGTTCGTCAACATGGTGCATCCAGGTGATGTCGTGGTCGTCGCCGTCAACGGCCTGTTCGGCGAGCGCATGTGCGACGTCGCCGCACGATGCGGCGCCGACGTCGTACCGGTCGCGCACCCCTGGGGCACGCCGATCGACGTCGAGCGTGTGGTCGGGGCGCACCCGTCGCCCGCGATCATCGCCGCGGTGCACGCCGAGACATCCACCGGCGTGCTGTCCGACATCGGCGCGCTCGGTGCTGCCAAAGGCGATGCCTTGTTGCTGGTCGATGCCGTCACGTCGCTCGGCGGCATCGAGGTCCTCAGCGACGCCTGGGGCATCGACATCG
>Ga0182743_1002766_pt1 | contig 14826 bp, 12 predicted proteins | sample eDN3rd30CKraftOP_FD_128522 | JGI IMG/M metagenome (GOLD analysis project Ga0182743, IMG submission 128522) | Enriched Organic Plus compost microbial communities from Emeryville, California, USA - eDNA 3rd pass 30_C Kraft OP (version 2) (version 2) ... | reverse complement strand
CGCGGCGGCCAGGTCGGGGCGGTGGAACACGACGCGCTGGAAGAAGTGGCCCCCGTCGGGGTCGTCGGAGTACTGGTCCAGCGTGACGATGTTCGCGTTGTTGCGGGTCACCAGCGCCGTCACGGCCGCGACCAGACCCGGCTGATCCGGGCCGTCGACGATCAGGCACGCGTGATCGGTGAGCACAGGGTTGCGGAAGATCATGAGACCTCCGTCCCCTGCAGCCTCGCGATCACGCGTGCCATCACGTCCCTCCGTTCAGTCGGCGCGGTAACTGGTCCGCGCGCGCTCACTGAGCGGCGCGGGCTCCACGGTCGCGCGGATCTTGACCTGGATGTGGTCCTCGACCTGCACCTTGGACGAGGGCGTGTCCTCGCCCCACACGACGACGAGCTCGGTGCCGGGCACAGCGAGGTCGGAGTCCACGACTGCAAGCGAGAGGATCGCGCGCTCGTTGGCCGAGTACCCCGTCCAGGTGGACACACCGACGACACGGCCATCGGCGGTCTCCACTCGGTCGTAGTGGAACGTGTCGTACAGCGCCATCGGCTCGTTGAAGTACTTCGCACCCGGTCCCGGCTTGTACTTCGACCCGGCCGCCTCCGCGGTGTCGTCGCCGTTCCACACCAGCGTGACCTTCTTGCGTGCCGTGGAAGTGCCATCGGCGACCATGCGCTCGAGCGCCTCACGTCCGATGAAGTCGTGGTCGAACTTCACGATGCGCCCGTAGTCCAACTCGAACGGCGTGAGATAGTAGTCCTCGATGTTCTCCGAGTAGAAGCTGCCGCCCAGCGGCGAAGTCGTCTCGTACGCGTTCTCGGTGAGCCACCGCCGATAGTCCGCCAGCGCCTCGCCGGTGTAGATCGCGGGGAGCGGGCGAGGAAGCCAGCCCGACTCCAGCGCGTTGGTGTGATACGCGCGTCCGCCGACCTGCACCAGCCCGTGACGCTTGCCGGCCTCGAGGATCGCCGTGTGCACCGCCTCGTTGTCAGACCACGGTCCCCAGATCTCGTAGCCGGGCTCGCCCGCCATTCCGTGACGCAGCGCGCGGACCTCCTTGCCCGCGATCGTGAACCGCGTCATGTGGAAGAACTTCAGAGTCGGCGGCTCGTGGCCCGTCGCGTCGCGGACCACGTCCAGAGCGCCCGGGCCCTGGATCTGGTAACGGTACAGGAGCGGGTCGCCCTGTCGATACAGGCTGTTGTCGTCGCGCGTGATCTCGACGTCGTAGCCGCCTGTCTCCGCGTGGTAGTGCAGCCAGTTGATCGACGGCGGGATGCCCACCGCCTGGTACTCGTCCTCTGCGAGGTGGAAGAGGATGTTGTCGCCGATGACGTAACCGTCAGGGCTGACCGCGACATACTGCTTGGCCATGTCGACGGGGAAGTTCTCGACGCTGTTGACGCCCGTGTCGCGGATGAGCTTCAGCGCATCCGGGCCCTTGATGTTCAGGTCGGCCATGTGGTGGGACTGGTCATACAGGACCGCGGTGCGCCGCCACGCGAGCTGCTCGTCACGCCAGTTGCGGAACTCCGGGACCACCCGAGGCACGACCGCCGGCGGACTCTGAGACTCCCAGAGCAGGGTGTGCGGGCTACCGGCTTCCGCGATCGCCTCTTCGAGATTGCTCGGCATCATTTCCTCCTTGAATGACCGACGCTGATGTCTCGAATCAGTCTGCGATGCGGAGCATTGGCGAGTAAACCTTATATATCTCGACTTATATCTAAGTTCTTCTAAGCTGTTTGCATGGACTTCACCTTGCGCCAGCTGGCGTACTTCGAAGCGGCGGCGAGCGCGGGTTCACTCACGCGCGCAGCCGAGCAGTGCCGGGTGACGCCGTCCGCGCTGACACTCGCGATCGACGAGCTCGAACGCCATCTGGGGGTTCAGCTTCTGATCCGCCGGAAAGCCCGCGGCGTGACTTTGACGGCCACCGGGACCATGCTGCTGACGCAGGCGCGTGCGCTGCTCGGGCAGGCGAAAGCCATGGCGGACCAGGCGCTGGTGGCGACCACCTCGCTCTCGGGTCGATTCGCCATCGGGTGCTTCACGACCCTCACCCCGTTCTTCGCGCCGCGCATCGTGAGCTTCTTCCGCAGCAACCACCCCCACGTGGACGTCTCTGTGACGAGCGAAGACTCCGCGGCCATCGACGAGCAGCTGCTGCAGGGCCGCCTCGATGTCGCGTTGATGTACAGCGTGGACGTGCCCGCGTCATTGTCCTTCGAGCCCGTCCTGGACTACCGTCCGCACGTAATCGTCTCTTCCTCCCATCCGCTGGCCCAGCATGGGACCGTCTCGCTGCGCGATCTGGTGGACACACCGCTCATCGATCTGGATGTGACCCCCACACGACAGAACACACACCAGATCTTCACCGACCTCGGACTGACCCCGCGCATTGGCGAAGTGTCGACGAGCTACGAAGCCGTGCGTTGCCTCGTCGGCGCGGGACTCGGCTACGCCGTGCTGTTCCAACGGCCGGCGATCACGCATACGTACGATGGCGCCGAGGTGCGCGTGCTGGAGCTGTCTGATCCGGTTCGTCACGCGATCGTGGGACTCTCCCAACCGCACGGCGCGCCGGTCACGGCCCGATACGCCGCTTTGCGCGAGGAGCTGCGGCGGACGCGTCCCACCGGTGGCGAAGCTGCGTGACGGCGTCGGGGCCGCCTCCCTCAGGCGATGGCGCGCGCGGCACGGCGCGCGCGCTGGATCGTCGGATCCGGCACAGGCGCCGCAGCCAGCAGACCACGGGTGTAGGGATGCTGTGGATGCTCGTAGACGCGGTCGGTGTCGCCGGCCTCGACAACCTTCCCCCGCTGCAGGACGACGAGGCGGTCGGAGAGGTGACGCACGATGGTGAGGTCGTGCGAGATGAAGAGGTAGCTCACGCCGAGACTCTCCTGCAGATCTCGCAGAAGATTCACCACCTCCGCCTGGATGGACAGATCGAGAGCGCTCACCGGTTCGTCGCAGATGACGAGGTCAGGAGAGGACATGAGCGCGCGCGCGATCGCGATGCGCTGGCGTTGGCCACCGGAGAACTGCGCGGGGTAGCGCTGAGCTGCGTCAGCGCGCATGCCCACGCGCTCGAGCATTGCGACGACGCGATCACGCGCCTGCTGGCGGGTGACACCTTCGTGCAGCAGCACGGGTTCCGCGAGCGTGTACCCGATCGTCTTGGACGGGTTCATCGAGCCGAACGGATCCTGGAACACCGCTTGCAGGCGACGACCGAGCGTCCGGCGCTCAGCGCGGGATGCGCGTGACAGCGGCTCACCGGCGAAACGCACGGCACCCTCGGTGATCGGCGCCAAGCCGAGCACCGCTCTGCCGATGGTCGTCTTGCCCGACCCCGATTCGCCCACGAGCCCGACCGTCTCTCCCCGGCCGATCTGGAAGGTCACATCCTCGACGGCGCGGAATCTCTTGCGACCCGACCGATACTCGACCACCAGGCGGTCGATCTCGAGCAACGGCGCTTGCGTCTCGATCACTGGCGGACCTCCTCGGCGACTCGGGCGACGATGCAACGTGCGGTCCGGCCCGGCGCGATCTGCTCGAGGGGAACAGCGGCGTCTCGGCAAGCGGGTTGGGCAATCGGGCATCGGTCGGCGAAGCGGCAGCCACGCGGCCACTCCTGCGGCGCGGGAACCATCCCGCCGATCGTCGGCAGCCGCTCGCCCCTCGGCGTCGCATGCGGATTCGACGCGAGAAGACCGCTGGTGTACGGATGCACGGGCCGGGCGAACAGCTCTGCAGTCGCCGCCTGCTCGACGACCTGTCCGGCATACATGACGACGGTCGCGTCGGCTTGGTCCGCGATGACGCCCCAGTCATGAGTCACGATGAGGACGGCCATTGAGGTCTCCCGCTGGATCGTCACCAGAAGGTCGAGAATGCCTGCCTGCACCGTCACATCCAGAGCGGTGGTCGGCTCGTCGGCGATGAGCAGGCGCGGGCGCCCCGCGAGCGCGATCGCGATCGCGACACGCTGCGCCATGCCACCTGAGATCTGGTGCGGGAATTTCCTCGCGACCGCCTCAGGGTCCGGCAGGCGCACCTGCTCGAGCAGCGCGATCGCGCGAGCCTTCGCTTCTCTGCGCGAGCAGCGCTCGTGCGTGCGCACTGTCTCCGCGAGCTGCGCGCCGACGCGGAAGGAGGGGTCCAGGGAGGACAGCGGATCCTGGGAGATCATTGCGATCGCACTCCCCCTCAATGCGCGATACTCCCGTGGGGAGAGGCCTGTCAGCTCTCGTCCGTCGAACGTGATGGATCCGCCGCTGACCTGTACACCTGCGGGGAGGAGCCCGAGGATGGCCAATGCCGTCAATGACTTGCCGCTTCCCGATTCCCCGACCAGGCCCACGGTCTGTCCGGCCTGGATGTCGAACTCCACATCGTCGACGATCGTGACCTCGTCGTCTCCTGCCTGGTAGGAGACCGACAGACCGCGCACGCTTAGCAGCGCGCCGGGAGCCGGTGCTGCACCGGTCGAGGGCGCCCCGAGGGACCGTCGACGCGCGGGGCCGCGACGGGAGGAGCTCTTCTCAGCGTTGACGTCTCGAACGGCGTCTCCCAGCAGCCCGAGGGCGATGGTGGTGAGTCCGATGATCGCACCACTTGGCACCAGCAGCCACGGCTGCCGCTGGAAGAGCGTCATCGCCTCGGCGACCATCCCGCCCCAGGTGGGGGCCGGCGGCGGCGGCCCGAAGCCGAGGAACGCGAGGCCGGTCTGGACGCCCAGGCAGATCGCGCTGAACAGGGCTGCCTGCACGATCACCACACTCACAGCGCGGGGCAGGACATGACGCCAGAGGATCTGCGGCGTCGTGAGGCCCATGACGCGTGCGGCGCCCACGTAAAGCTCCTCACGCACGGCGAGGACGCGCCCGCGCACTGCGCGAACGAGGTTCGCAGAGCCGAGGAAGCCGAACGTGATCATCGCCGCGGCCATGCTGCTGCTGAAGATCGCAAGAACCGTGAGCGTCACCACGATCGACGGTACGGCGAGCATGATGTCGACGACGCGGTTCACGGACCGGTCGAAGGAACCGCCGATGTATCCGGCGGCCACGCCCAGGGGAACACCGACGACCAGCCACACGATGGTGGCCTGGAGCACGCCGAGAAGAGAGTCCCTGGCGCCGTAGAGCAGACGGCTCAGGACGTCTTGGCCAAGTGCGTCGGTTCCGAGCCAGTGCGCCGCGGAGGGACCCTGAAGGGTGTTTCGCAGGTCTGTGGCGGTGGGGTCATAGGGCGCCAAGGCGGGGGCGAGCACCGCCGCCAGCACGAGCAGGATGAGGAAGAGCAACGATGCCGCACCGAGCGGCTTGCGCAGCAGTCTCCCGAAAGCGCCTGGGGTCTGCGTGGCTCGAGGACGGGTTCGAATGCGCCCGGTGAGCGGAGGAATGCGGGTGGTGGTCATCGCACACGCAGCTTCGGGTTGAGCAGACCATAGGTGAAGTCCACGAGGAGATTGATGATGATCACGAAGATCGTGAAGTAGAGGCTTGCACCGAGGAGCACTGGGAGATCCTTTGTGAGCGTGGAGGAGACGGCGACCTGGCCCAGGCCGGGCAACACGAACACGTTCTCGATGAAGACTGAACCGGTCAGGGTCGCGATGGCGCCCAGGCCGATCATCGTGACCGTCGGGATCGACGCGTTACGCAGCACGTGGCGCAGCGTCACGGATGTCTCGCTGATGCCGCTCGCGCGCAAGACTCGCACGTACGGCTGATCTAGGACGTCCATCGCCGAGTCTCGCATCTGCTTGGCGACGATGGTGGCGCCGGGAAGGCTCAATGTGACGACAGGCAGCACCAGAGACTGGAGCCATCCGCTGGGGGACTTGTCGAGGGGCACGTATCCGGTCGCCGGGAAGAGTGACAGGGTGACCGCGAACGTCGCGACCAGGATGATCGCCACAAGGAACCCCGGCAACGCAAGGCCGAGGAGCGACACGGCGTCGAGCGCGCGGCCGAGCCAACCGCCGCGGAGAGCGCTCACCATGCCGAGGGTGATCCCGACCACCGAGATGACGATCGTCGAGAGGATCACCAACGACGCGCTCACGGGTATCCGCGAGTTGAGGATGCGGGTCACGTCGACGCCGGAGTAGATCGACTGCCCCAGGTCTCCGCGCAGGGCGTGCGAGAGCCAATCGATGTACCGGACGATCTGCGGCCGGTTCAGGCCGAGCTGTTCTCTGAGGGCTTCGACGGCCGCCGGCGTCGCGTTCTCCCCCAGGATGACCCGAGCCGGGTCGCCCGGGATCAGCGAGGACAGAAGGAAGACCACACCCGTGACGATCAGCAGCAGGGCGATCGCACTCACGACCCTGTAGAGGATGAGTCTGGGCACGTCTGTCATTGCGTTCTCCGCCTTCCCGGGCGACCCGTCTCCGTCGACCTCGCGTGATCAGCCCTCAGCGGGCTGCCACGCGTACTTGCGCTCCGGCCCGATCGGCACCGGGTTCGGGTTGCCCGATGACGCCTTCACGTTCGTGATCGTCGGGGCGACATAGTAGAGGTTGTCCTCGCTGAACACGGGAGCCACCCAGACGACCTCGTTGGCACGCTCGTTCAGCTGCTCGAGGATCGCGACGCGGTCGGCTCCAGACGACACCATCGACTCGTTGATCAGCCGGTCGATCTCGGCGTCCGTCACACCCCACGGGTTGAGATTGGGGCGGTCACGGATCGTTGCGACCGCTGCCGCCACGTCGTATCCGGTCACAGGCAGCACCATGGATTCGAGTTCCTTCAGCTCGCTGCGCTCGAGGAGGCGAGGAAGACCGGTCGACTCGACGACGATCTCTGCCGTGATGCCGATCTCGGCCAGGTTCGTCGCGATCGCCTGCGTGAGGATGCTCTGAGGGTCCATCGCCGGTGTGGTGCCGATGACCATTGTGAAGCCGTCGGGATAACCGGCCTCGGCGAGGAGCTCCTTCGCCCGTTCGATGTCGTACTCCTCTCCAAGCCCCTTGATCCACCCGGGGGCACCTTCGTTCACGACCTGGCCGTTCTCGACGGCATAGTCGGGCGACGATGCTGCGGCGATGAGCGCCGGGCGGTCCATGGCCATCTGGATGGCCTGGCGGACCCGCTCGTCACCGAGAGCGGGGTTGAGCTCTCCTCCGCGGTCGAGGATCTGCAGTGTGGAGATGTAGTACGGCGCGCGGACGATGTCCAGGCCGGCGCTCTTCGCGCTCTCTGCCGTGGCCGTGCCACCGTGAGCGAAGTCCACCTGCCCTGTGGTGAGCGCAGCGATAGCGGCGTTCGGGTCCTGGATGACGTTCATCTTGATGACCTCGAACACCTGGGCATCCGGCGCCCAGTATTCGGGATTCTTCTTGTAGACGTACACGGAGTCGGTGATCGTCTCCTCCGCGTCGAAGATGTACTGGCCCGTACCGTCGCTCTTCGTGAGCAGCGAGTCAGGGTCCGCGAGTCCGTCCGGTCCGATGATGGCGCCGATCTGGTAGTACTGCGTCATCGTCATGGCCGCGTTCGGGAACGGCGCCGAGTAAGTGACGCGCAGTGTGGTCTCGTCGACGGCTTCGATCTTCTCGATCGGGCCGACCTGTCGGATCATGTTGCCGCCGGCGCCGAGGAAGTAGTCCATCGACGCCTTCGCCGCGTTCGCATCGAACGGCTTGCCGCTCGCGAAGGTGACGCCTTCGCGCAGCTTCATCTCGAAGACCGTGTTGTCATCGGTGATGAATTCCCAGGACACAGCGAGGTCGGGGACGAGGTTGCCCTCCCCGTCCATGTAGATGAGCGGGTCGTAGGCGAGGTGCACATAAGGCGTGCTGCCTCCTGTCGCTGCGAGCGCGGGGTTGAGACTGACCGGCGAGCCGACGAACTGGAGGTTGAGGACCTCCGCCTTCGGCGTCGCGGAGCCTCCGCCTTCACCGGGGCTGCACGCGACCAGTGCAGTGCCGAGGAGGGCGGCGGCGATGATCGCCGTTGCGGCCCGCAGGCGGGGGACGCGGGATCGGGACATGAGCGTGCTCCTTTGCGTGTGCTCTTCGTCGACCATTGCGGACGACAATTGGGGGGTGGGTCAGAGAGACTCACGCCGGAACACGGCGTGGATGTCGCCGAGGGGGTCATCGATGACCCTGCTCTCGAGATCGAAGACCATGGTCGGTCTGCGCTCGTCGTCATATGCGGGCCACTGCGGCAGCGCCGACGTCTGCGGGCTTCCCGTGCGGACGAAGGCGATCCAGGCTTCGCTCATCTGGTCCGCCATGCGCTGAGGTTCGTCGCCGGGTCCGACGAAGCTCCGAAGGCCTTCGACGTTGTCCAGGACGAAGGGGAGGTCGAGGCAGTGAGGTGTGCGCAGGAGTCCACCTCCGACGGGGGTCTCCCATGTCACCTCGTACACATAGACGGGGGCCGGCTGATGCGACTTGAGGTCGGCCAGCACGTGCGCACGATACGAGATGTCGGAACCGCTGACGACGGAGGCGAGGTGCCCGGGAGCGTAGTGCGGATAGTGCTGCTGCGCGAGCCGGTAGATCTCGGGCCCGAATCCGTCGTACATCTGGGCCACCCCGGCTTGGACCTCCTCGGCGGAGGCGTCGACGAAGCCGGGGTCCGCCTCGCTCAGCATGTAGGTCCACTCGTCCTTGACCCACCCGGTGAGGAGGGGGACGTCCTGCGCATGTGGGCTCGCGACAGGGTCGAAGGGGTGCTCCGGCAGGACTGCGTCGTCGAGGTACGTGCGCAGAGCGGCGGCGAGGTCGACGCCCATCTGCTGGATCGTGCGGTAGCGGACCTGGCGCCCTCCTGCCGCGGCCTTGAAGGCCGCGACAGCGCGATCGCGCAGTTCCTGCGCGGGAACGGTCTCCAGCGCCCGCATGTCGCCCCATTCGATGCCGGCGGCGTCGAGGATCGTCCGCGTGTTCGCGCGGGCGACGTCACGTTCGATTCCGCGCAGCCCTGGGCCGCTCTGGATGATCGCCCGATGGAACAGTCCCCTCGCCATCGGCGAGCCCAGAAGGTGTGAGACCTTGCCTGCGCCTCCCGACTGACCCGCGATCGTCACCGAGGACGGATCGCCGCCGAACGCCGCGATGTTCTCCTTGACCCACTCGAGCGCGAGGATGATGTCTCGGATCCCGACATTCGTGTGATCGGCGAACGAGGCGTCGAATTCCGTCAGGTCCATGAAACCGAACAGATTGAGGCGGTGATTCAGGGAGACCACGACGATGTCCCCGCGACGGGCGATGTTCGCGCCGTCGTAGATCGCATCCGAGGCGGCTCCATAGGCGAATCCGCCTCCGTGCAGCCAGACGAGGACAGGCCGTGCCCCGTCGACACCAGGCGTCCACACGTTCAGGTGGAGACAATCCTCGTTCTCGAGCTTCGCGCTGACGAAGGGAGCATCGGGGATCTGTTGCGCCATCGCGAAGTCGCTCGAGGGGGCCAGCAGTTCGGGGTCCAGCCCCTGGATCGCCGGAGCTCCGAACCCGACGGCACTCTGGACGCGCGTGGACGCCTTCGGCGGCTCCGCCGTCCGGAACCGACGCGAACCGGTCGGTGCCGCGCCATATCGGATTCCTTGGAATACGCAGAGTCCATCGATCGACATGCCCTGGACGGGCCCGATCGAGGTGTCCACCACCGGGCTCGGCGAGAGGGTCTCCCCGTGCCGTCCCGAAAAGACTTCCACGGGCGGGCCCTGACGGACACTTGTCGTACCTGCACTCATGCGGACCTCGTTTCAACAACCACATCGTCGTTGCATGCTCCCTCATCGGAGCATGTAATTATCTACTTACTTACAATACTGTCCATGCAACCGCATGGCAAGCATGTGCCGTGGGGCGCCGACCCTCGTCAGGTGGCTAGGCTCTCTAGACGAACGGCGAGACAGGAGCGCATTGTGGCGAACACTCGGGGGCTATCCACCGAAACGAGGATCCTGGACACCGCGATCGCATCCTTTGTCCTTCATGGGTTCTCGGGTACGCGTGTGCAGAACATCGCAGACGAGGCCGACGTCAACATCCGGATGATCTACCACTACTTTGGCAGCAAGAAGGGCCTGTTCCGCGCCGCGCTGCACGAAGTGTCCCGGCGCCGCGCCGCCCTCATGACGGAGCTCATGGAGGACCCCCCGCGGACGCTGCCCGAACTCGCGCTCGTTCTCTACGACTCCTACAACACGGACAGCGACTGGGTGCGGCTTCTCCAATGGGAGACCCTCGAGACGGAGCTCATCGCCGACGAAGGGCAATGGGTGAACGCCGACGAGAGGCGAACCGCGGTGGCCGACCGCATCCAGATCATCCGCGCGATGCAGACCCGTGGTGACCTCGATCCGAGCATCGATCCGGCTGCCCTGTATGTCATCCTCGTCGGCGCCGCGCTCGCGCCCGCCGCGTTTCCGGCGACGGTCGACAGCACGGCGTCCGCCGTCGGCGGAGGCCCAGACTTCGCCGGCCGCTACCGCGACACTCTGGCGCAGGTCGCTGCGTTGATCACCCGTCCCGCGCAAGGCTGATCGCGGTGCAGGATGCGGTGGCGTGTTCGGGTCACGCCACCGCTTCCCGGGTCATCGCGGAAGGGAGATCTTGAGGAGCAGCGTCTCCTCCGTCGCATCGATCGAAGCGGACTCGCTGCCGAAGAGCCGGAAGGCCGCCCGCTCAACGTAGGGCGCACCTGCCTGGCCGGTCAGCGCAGCCCGTCCCGAACCCGACAGCACGAAATAGAGGGTCGTCGGAGCGCCGTCTGCGACGACCTCCACGCTCGCCCCGGCTTCGATCCGCAACTGGGAGATCCCCAAACGTCGTTCGGTGAACGTCCCGAGGTGGCGCTCAGCCAGACCCTCGCCGAGGGCGACGAATCCAAAACGTTCGGGATCCATGATCACAGGCTCGTCGAAGCGGGGCTCGAAATACTCGACCGGTCGCCCGCACACGCTCTCCCAGACCGCCTCGAAGCCGTCTTTGGGCTCGGCCCCCTCCTCTGGCGGGTAGTACAAGCCGTTGCGGAACTCACCCTTCTCGGCGAGAGCCGCCGCGGCGGCTCGAGTGGCGGCCGGTGCCAGGTACGGATCGCGGCCCGCTCCCTCGCACTGCAGGAACAGATGAGTATTGGGGCCGACGGAATGCTGCTGGTAGTACATCCCTGCGGGGAAGTACGCGATCGTGCCCTCCGGCTGAATCCGGTCCCCGAATCCGAACGCGCCATCGAGCATGATTCGAACCTGATCGAAGTTGTGACGGTGGCGCGGCGTCGAGTACTCATCGATGTTCGTGAGCGTAAACCAGTAGTTGTCGGGCTCGCCTCCGGGGTTTCCGATGAAGATCGTCTTGAACCGGACGCCACCGTCGCGATGCGCAGCCGCTCCCTCCCAGTCCAGCGCCGACGTGTCGACGATCTCGAGTGTGCGTGTCATAGCGAATCCTTTCCGGGTGTCTGGCTGTCAGGTGCTGCGGGATGTGCGTAGGGATGCGCCATGTCTCCCGGCACGATCCCGAGTCGTTCGATCTCCTGGCTGGCGCGATCCATCACCGCAAGCAGCGCGTCCTCCTGCGCGTAGTCGAAGGCATCGGCCAGTTGCGGCTCGACCGCGACGCCGCGGGAGGGGTCCTCGAGGAACCACTGCACCGTGCGGGTCAATCCGGTCCGGGTCGGCACGAGCTGGAGCCGGAACGCGTCGAGTGCCGATGTGTCGAGGATGTGGTGGCCGGTCGTGGTGGGGAAGCGCGCATAGGGCCAGGACGGCGCTGCGAGCGCCGTCGGCACCGAGACGAGCTCCACCTCCGGTCGGCCCGCAGCCTCGGCGATCCACCGAACCCACCGCCGGACGGTCAGCGGGTCGCGATCCGCGCAGTTCAGCACGGCGCCCGCGGCGATCTCAGGGTGATCGACACACGCGAGGGCGATGCGTGCCGCGTTCTCAGCGTAGAGGACGCTATGCGCGGCGAGCCCGGCGTCCGGGAGGATGATCCGCTCCCGGCCTTCCAGGAGTCGCCGCACGATGCTCCACTCCGCTGCGCCCGGCTGACGCGGCCCGTACACGCGCGGGTACCGAAGGAGCGTAACGGCGAAGTCGCCGCGCAGGTGGTGCCAGCGCAGCGCCTGATCGGTCTCGACCACCCTTGCGCCGAATCGCCCCACAGCCTCCAGTGGAACCGTCTCGGCCACAGCCTCGGCGCCGTCGAAGTAGCGGACCGTCCAGTCCTTCTTCTCCCCGGTCTCCGCCGCGGGCCGGGTCGTCGCGGCCGGGTCGATCCAGCCCGGGTAGAACATCCCGCCGAGCGCGATGAATCGCTCGGTCCGTCCCGCGAGAAGGTCCGCGATCAGCCGGACACGGCCGTACTGCGCGAAGACGAGGTCGAAGTCGCGTCCCGCGAGGGCCTCGGCAAGGGAGTCCTCGAAATGTGGATCGGCGACGATCAGCTCGACATCGCCCTCGAACTCCATCTGCCTGCGCCCCGAGTTGAGTACCGCGACCTCGTAGCCGCGCGCGAGCAAACCGTCGACGACCGGCTTGCCCGTCGGGCCACCGCCGCCGATGAACAGGACTCTTCGGGCGCTCACGCGTGCTCTCCCTCAGCCGATCGGAATCCGGAGCGACGTATCTCGGCGGCATCCGCGTTCTCGGGTCGGCCCGCGAACCGCATCTGCGCAGGAGTCCGCGCGAACCGCGCGAAGACGTTGGCGACCTTGATCGACCCGAGATCGTCATCGGGCAGCTCCACGAACACCTCCCGCTCGCGGAAGTGGCGATCAGCCAGGAGGTCGCCCATCGAATACACCGGCCCGACCGCCGCACCCGTCTCCTCGAGCGCAGCCAGCGCCTCAGCGCGGGTGCGCTCCGCCGCCCAGCCGCCGATGATCGCATCGATCTCGTCATATCGCTCGACTCGCGCCTCGTTCGTGCGGAACCCCGGATGATCGTTGAGGTCCGCTCGCCCGATCGCCTCGAAGATGCGGCGCGCACCCGCCGGAGTCGCGCCGCTGATCGCGAACCAGCCGCCGTCCGCGCAGCGATAGGCGCCGCGAGGTGCCGCGAACTCCAGGCGGTTGCCATGGCGCTGCGGCTCGCGCCCCGTGAACTGGTAGTCCAGGAACTGCGGCGCGAGGCAGCTGAACAGGGGCTCCAGCAGCCCGACGTCGATGATGTCCCCCTCCCCCGTCTTCTCCCGACGGTGAAGCGCGGCCAGCACCGCGACCGTGGCGGCCATCGCCGCGGTGGTGTCGGCGAGGGCGACAGGAGGGAGCGTCGGAGGGCCGTCGGGCCATCCGTTGATGTTCACCAGCCCGACCATGGATTCGGCGACCGTGCCGAACCCGGCGCGCTCGCGGTAGGGACCCGTCTGGCCGAACCCCGAGATGCTCAGCACCACGGCTCGGCGGTTGCGCTCGGCGATGACCTTCGCGTCCAGTCCGTGGCGAGCCAGCGTTCCGGGGCGGAAGTTCTCGATGACGACATCGGCCTCGTCGATCAGTCGATCGAGGATCTTTCGATCGGACGTGTCACCGAAGTCGAGCGAGATGGTTCTCTTGTTGCGGCCGATGTACTTCCAGATGAGGCTGACATCCGCCACTCTCGTCCCTGTCAAGCGGCTCGGGTCGCCACCTGGGCGCTCCACCTTGATCACGTCGGCGCCGAGGTCGCCGAGGTAGGCGCCTACGAGCGGCCCTGCGATGAGGACGCCGAGATCGAGTACCTTCAGTCCGTCGAGCGGGCCGAGCGCCGACACGTCCTTCATCAGTCGGATTCCTCGAACGGCAGGCCCGACGGCAGCACACCGATGGGAAGCCGCTTCGCACCGGCGAGGAATCGCACCCGGCGAGTCGCGTAGAGCCATCGACCCTCGGCATCGGGGGAGAAGACGACGTCCTCGTGCGCGAAGCCGAGAAGCTCTGTGCTGCGCGCGCCGATGCCCCGCCCACCCTTCACTTCGACGAGATCGTAGAGTGCGACGATGTAGCCGCCGGCCATGGAGCCTTCGTCCGTCATCGCGAGCCGGATGTTGGACGGCACATGGAGCGTCCGCCGGTTCGGGTAGGAGAAGCGGACTCGCTCCAGACGGGCCTGAATCGCCTCGGTTCCCTCGATCCGCGCATCGCCGACGGCGTCGAACATCACGGCGTCCGGGTGATGCAGAGCGACCGCCTCCGCGACCGCTCCCGCGTCCATGAGGTCGCAGAACGCGATGATGGCCTGCTCGCACGCGCGTGCCGCAACGAGTTCCGCGATTTCTGTCTGAAGAGATGCGCTCACTGTGACTCCTTCGTCTAAGTAAGAGCTTACTTATCTCGATGACAGTGTCAAGGTCCCCCCGACTGCGTTGCACACCGTCGCGCGGGTCAGCGCCGCGCCGCACACGCCGCGCAGGCGCTCCCCTTCCTGTGCCGGCGAGACGCGGCGTCCGCGCGGAAACGCACGTGCCGCGCAGCCGCCTCAGTGCAGAAAGGTGCGTCTCGCGGCTGGGGCACGGCGCCGGCCGCAGCGCGGCGCAAGGGACGCGTGCGACCTCGTCGTCGGGCGAGCGCAGCGGGCCGAGGCGCGTGCGACCTCGTCGTCGGGCGGGCCGAGACGCGTGCGAAGCGCCGCGCGTCAGGTCAGAAGACGTACTCCATGAGCTCGATGCCGAGCGTGCGGAACGCGTCGTGCGCGCGCACCCGGTGCGTCACCGACAGGTCGTCGAAGCACACGATGAGGGCGTAGGCGAGGCCGGCGCGCGGGCCCGCGAGGACTCCCGCCTCGACGCGGATGCCGTCGTCGCGACCGGTCTTGTTGATGAAGAGCAGTCCGTGCTCGTCGTCGTCGTGCGAGAACGGGTCG
>Ga0182743_1002765_pt1 | contig 14828 bp, 13 predicted proteins | sample eDN3rd30CKraftOP_FD_128522 | JGI IMG/M metagenome (GOLD analysis project Ga0182743, IMG submission 128522) | Enriched Organic Plus compost microbial communities from Emeryville, California, USA - eDNA 3rd pass 30_C Kraft OP (version 2) (version 2) ... | reverse complement strand
TGCCCGAAGGCGGGGAGTCGCGCATCAGCTTCCCCAACAACCATTTCGGCTATGCCATGACGTGGTACGGGCTGGCCGGCGGCCTGGCGCTGGTCCTGATCGGGGTGCTGTCGCGCCGCCGAAAGCCCGCCTGAGGGTGCGCGCGCCTTGCCTCGATTTTTGCGCAAGACTACGGTGATCCCGACACTTTTCCGGAAATGGTGATGCCGCTTTCCTATGTTTCCACGCGCGGCGAAGCGCCTGCGCTTGGCTTTACCGATGTGCTTCTGGCGGGGCTTGCCCGCGACGGCGGGCTCTATGTGCCGCAGACCTGGCCGACGCTCTCGCGCGACGAGATCGCGGGCTTTGCCGGCAAGAGCTATGCGGACGTTGCCGAAGCGGTGATGGCGCCCTTCGTGGGCGATGCCTTCGGCCCCGGTGAACTGCGCGGCATGATCGACGAGGCCTATGGCAGCTTCCGCCATCCGGCCGTCGCGCCGCTGGTGCAGCTCGGCGCCAACGAGTTCGTGCTTGAGCTCTTCCATGGCCCGACGCTCGCCTTCAAGGACGTCGCCATGCAGCTGCTGGCGCGGATGATGGACCGCGCGCTGGCCGAGCGCGGCGAGCGCGCCACCATTGTCGGCGCCACCTCGGGCGACACCGGCGGCGCCGCCATCGAGGCCTTCCGCTCGTGCGAGCGCGTCGACGTGGTGATCCTCTTCCCGCACGGCCGCGTCAGCGACGTGCAGCGTCGCCAGATGACGACGGTGGATGCGCCCAACGTCCATGCCGTTGCGCTGGAGGGCACCTTCGACGACTGCCAGGCGGCCGTGAAGGCCATGTTCAACGATCACGCCTTCCGCGACCGACAGCGGCTGGCGGCGGTGAACTCCATCAACTGGGCGCGCATCCTCGCGCAGGTGGTCTACTACTTCACCGCGGGCGTTGCGCTCGGCGCGCCGCACCGGCCGGTTTCCTTCGTCGTGCCGACTGGCAATTTCGGCGACATCTTCGCCGGCTGGGTGGCCAAGCGCATGGGCCTGCCGATCGAGCGGCTGGTCATCGCCACCAACAGCAACGACATCCTGGCGCGCACGCTGGAGAGCGGGCGCTACGAAAAGCAGGGCGTGCAACCGACCACCTCGCCCTCCATGGACATCGAGGTGTCGTCCAATTTCGAGCGTCTGCTGTTCGAGGCCGAGGGGCGCGATCCGGCGGCGGTGCGCCGCCACATGGCCGCGCTCGGCCAGTCCGGTGCCTTCACGCTCGAGGGTGCGGCGCTCGCCGCCATCCGCGGCGAGTTCGACGCGGGCCGCGCCAGCGACGCGCAGGCGCGCGACACCATCGGCACGGTGTGGAAGAGCAGCGAATATCTGATCGACCCGCACACCGCCGTTGCCCTTCACGTCTCGCGCGCCATCTCCAATGGCAGCGGCACGCCCCACATCGTGCTGTCGACGGCGCACCCGGCCAAGTTCCCGGACGCGGTCGAGGCCGCGACGGGGCTGCGCCCGCCGGTGCCACCGCACACGGCCCACATTCTCGAAGCCAGGGAACACATGAGCGTTCTGCCCAACGAGCTTGCCGCACTTCAGGATTTCGTTGCCGAGCGTTCGCGCGCGGCGGGAGTGGCCGCGTGAGCGTCGAGGTCACGGTTCTTCCCAACGGGCTGACGGTCGCCACCGATCCGATCCCGGAATTCGGCACGGCGGCGGTCAGCGTCACCTTCGGCGCGGGCTCGCGCTCGGAAGGCGAGGCGGAGCATGGCCTGGCGCATCTTCTCGAGCATATGGCCTTCAAGGGCACGACGCGGCGCAGCGCGCTGCAGATCGCCGAGGAGATCGAGGAGGTCGGCGGCGACCTCAATGCGGCGACCAGCGTCGAGCAGACGGCGTACGACGCGCGCGTGCTGGCCGGCGACGTGCCGCTGGCGCTCGACATCCTGGCCGACATCGTCATCGATCCGCTGTTCGATGCCGATGAGCTGAAGCGCGAGAAGGGCGTCATCCTGCAGGAGATCGGCTCGGTCGACGACACGCCCGACGAACTGGTCTACGACCTGGCGCTGGAAACCGCCTTTTCCGCCCAGCCCCTTGGCCGGCCGATCCTTGGCACGCCCGATACGGTGAGGGCGCTCGACCGCTCGGCCTTGGTCGGCTTCCGCGGCCGCAATTATTGCGGCAATGCGGGCGTCGTCACGGCGTCCGGCGCGGTCCGCCATGCCGAGGTCGTGGCGCTGGCCGAGGAGCATTTCGCCGATCTGCGGCCGAAGGCCGAGTCCGCGGCCTCCGGCGCCGCGCGCTGGACCGGCGGAGAGCGCCGCGAACTGCGCGATCTCGAACAGGCGCATCTGGTGCTGGCCTGCCCGGGCCTGTCCATGATCGACGACGACGCCTATGCCCTTCAGGTCTTCGCCCATATTCTCGGCGGGGGCATGTCGTCCCGTCTCTTCCAGGAAGTGCGCGAGAAGCGCGGCCTCGTCTATTCCATCCAGGCTTTCCACTGGGCCTTTGCGGATACTGGGCTTTTCGGTGTCTACGCCGGCACCGGCGAGGGCGATCTCGACGAACTCGTGCCGGTGATGCTGGACGAGATCGCCGAGGCCACCGCCACGGTGAACGAGCGCGAGGTCGAGCGGGCCAAGGCGCAGATGCGCATGAGCCTGGAAATGGCCCGCGAGCAGCCCACCAGCCGGGCCGAGCGGCTGGCGCGCCAGATCCTGGTCTATGGCCGCCCGATCCCCGGCGAGGAAATCCTCTCCCGGCTCGACGCGGTGACGGTCGAGGACGTGCGCCGCACGGGCCTTGCCGCCGTCAGCGGCGTGCCGAGCCTTGCAGCGGTAGGGCCGGTGCAGCGGCTGCCCGGCATCGAGCGCTTCGCCGAACGGCTCGGTTCGGCGCGGCGCGCGGCCTGATGAGGGCGCCGTGGCTTTCTTCGCCATATCTCAGAGCGTGGACAGCCTGACCGACGGGCGCATCATCCTTCGGTCCCCGACATTGGCCGATTACGAGGACTGGGCGGAACTGCGGCAGGCCAGCCGCGCCTTCCTGCAACCCTGGGAGCCCTCCTGGCCGGTCGACGATTTGACGCGCACCTCCTACCGCCGCCGCATGCGGCGCTACACCGAGGACCAGCGCGCCGACCACGCCTATCCCTATTTCGTCTTCGCCACGGATGGCACGCTGCTTGGCGGGCTGACCCTTTCCAATGTCCGCCGCGGTGTCGCGCAGACGGCAACGCTCGGCTACTGGATGGGAAAATCCTTCGCCGGCAAGGGCCATATGACCGCGGCGGTGCGCCTGATCGTGCCGCATGCGCTCACAACGCTTGGCCTGCACCGCGTCGAGGCGGCGTGCATGCCATCCAACGCCGCTTCGATCCGTCTCCTGGAAAAAGTCGGATTCACGCGCGAGGGATATGCCCGGCGATATCTCTGCATCGACGGCCTGTGGCAGGATCACCTGCTTTTTGCGTTTGTGCGCGGCGATTCGCTGAAGTGAGGGTTAATCGCTCCCTTGCCAGCCGAGTGCGCGAGACGCTACGGACTGTATGGGCAATACGGGGCACCTCGAATGGGAGAGCGGATTTGCGTCTGAGGGCCGCTTTGTGTGCGTTCCTGGCCCTGTGCGGGATGGCTCTGGCTATGGGTCCGGCCCTGGCGCTGGAACCCATTCCGATTCCCGCCAATCGCAACGCCATAGACCTCACCAACTCGGTCGAGCGCTTCGCCAGCGAGGGCGACCGCGTGCAGGTGACGACCGCGCCCGGCGCCGATGGCGTGGTGCGCCGCATCGAGGTGCGCGCCCACACGCCAGGCACCAGCCCCGGCTGGGCGGTCTTCGCGCTGACCAATCCTTCCGACGAGCAGATCGACCGCCTGCTGGTTGCGCCGCATTACCGGCTGGTCGGCTCGGGCCTGGTGTGGCCTGATCTCGGCTCGCGCCGCATCGCCGCCATTACCGCCAGCCAGGGCATTCGCCCCGAGCGGGAGGATGCGCGCAACGCCGACGCCTATCTCGTCACCATCGACCCCGGCGCCACCGTCACCTTCATTGCCGAGCTCGGCTCCAACGCGTTGCCGCAGCTCTATCTGTGGAAACCCGACGCCTACAAGGACAGCGTCAACGACCTGTCCATGTACAAGGGCATCCTGCTCGGCATTTCCGGCCTCCTGGCCATGATCCTCACCATCGTCTTCGTGGTGAAGGGCTCGGCCATGTTCCCGGCCGCGGCGGCGCTGGCCTGGACGGTGCTGGCCTGGCTCTCCATCGACTTCGGATTCTGGCACAAGCTCTTCCGGCTGAACGGCAATCACGACCATTTCTACCGTGCCGGCGCCGAGGCCATGCTGGTCGCCACGCTGATCCTGTTTCTCGTGGCCTATCTCAACCTCAACCGGTGGCATGTGCGGTTCGTGCACATAGCGGGCATCTGGTTCGCGGGCATGCTGGCGGTCCTCGGGCTGGCGCTGTTCGACGCCGAGGTGGCGGCCGGCATCGCGCGCATATCGCTGGTGCTGGTGGCGGTGTTCGGCTTCGGCGTGGTGATCTGGCTGGCGCTGCACGGCTTCGACCGCGCGGTGATGCTCATTCCCACCTGGTTCCTGCTGGTGGTGTGGGTCGCCGCCGAATGCATGGCGATCTCCGGCGTCATCTCCAACGATCTCGTCGCGCCGGCGCTGCTCGGCGGCCTGGTGACGATCATCCTCTTGGTCGGCTTCACGGTGATGCAGCACGCCTTTGCGGGGGCGGGGCTGGCGCATGGGCTGGGTTCGGACCTCGAGCGCCGGGCGCTCGCCGTCACCGGCTCCGGCGACATGGTGTGGGATTGGGACGTCTCGGCCGACCACATCCATGTCAGCCATGAATTCGAGCACCTGCTCGGCCTCAAGCGCGGCGATCTCAACGGCCCCGCCGCCGACTGGCTCGACGTTCTCCACCCGGCCGACCGCGACCGTTTCCGCTCGGCGCTGGATGCCGTGGTCACGGAGCGGCGCGGGCGCCTGTCCGAGCAGTTCCGCTTCCGCGCGCAGGACGGGCATTATCACATCATACTGCTGCGCGTGCGTCCGGTCGTGGCGGCGCATGGCGAGGTGACGCGCTGCGTCGGCACCATGATCGACGTCACCGAAAGCCGCACCGCCGAGGAGCGGCTGCTGCAGGATGCCGTGCACGACAGCCTGACCGGCCTGCCCAACCGCGAGCTGTTCACCGACCGCCTGCAATACGCGCTGAACCTCGCCGAGGCCGACGACCGCCTGCGCCCGACCGCGCTGGTGCTCGACATGGACGGCTTCCGCAAGATCAACGAGGCGGTGGGCCTGACCATCGGCGACACGATCCTGCTGACCATCGTGCGGCGCATGAGCCGCCTGCTGAAGCCGACCGACACGCTGGCGCGCGTCGGCGGCGACAAGTTCGGCATCATCCTGATCTCCGAACGCGACGCGGCGCAGATCTCGGCCTTCGCCGACCAGCTTCGCCGGACCATCGCCACGCCGATCTCCTATGCCGGCAAGGACATCATTCTCAGCGCCTCGGTCGGCATGGCTCTGACCGAGACCAACAACCCGGCCAGCGCCGAAGACCTGCTGCAGAACGCCGAAGTGGCCATGCTCCACGCCAAGCGCATCGGCGGCGACCATATCGAGGTCTTCAAGCCGACCATGCGCACCACCAAGACCGAGCGCCTGCTGGCCGAGGGCGAGCTGCGCCGGGCGCTGGAGCGCGACGAGTTGCGCGTGGTCTACCAGCCGATCATCCGCCTGGAGGACCGCGCCGTCGCCGGCTTCGAGGCGCAGCTGCGCTGGGACCACATCCGCTACGGACGCCGCCCGCCGCAGGAATTCCTCTCCATCGCGGAGGAGACCGGTCTGATCGTCGATTTCGGGCTGTTCATGCTCGACCGCGCCTCGCGCCAGCTTGCGGCCTGGCAGCGGCGCCTGCCGTCCGAGACACCGCTTTTCGTGTCGATGAACGTCTCGGCGCGGCAGTTCCAGAGGCCGGACTTCCTGCAGGACGTGAAGACGGTGCTGGCCCGCTCGGTGCTGTCGCGCGGCACGCTGAAGCTGGAGGTGGCCGAGCGCACGCTGATGCAGAATCCCGAGCAGGCGGCCAACATGCTGTCGCGCCTGCGCGACCTCGGCGCCGGCCTCGTGCTCGACGAGTTCGGCAATGGCGGCCAGGCCTGCCTGACTTTCCTGCAGCGCTTCTCCTTCGACACGGTGAAGCTCGACCGCAAGATCGTGCGTATGCCCGGCAAGACGCAGCGCCCGGCGGTGCTGCGCTCGCTGATCCAGCTCGGGCGCGACCTCGAATACGATGTGGTGGCGGACGGCGCGGATTCGGACTCGGAAGCGGTGGAGCTCTATCACCTCGGCTGCGAGTTCGCGCAGGGCGCGGCCTTCGGCGAGCCGATCTCGGCCGACCAGGCCGACCGCCTGCTCGGCCTGACGCCGGAAAGCTCGCCCATGTCGGCCGCGCGCCGCGTCATGCTCGGCGCGCTGCGCGCCTGAGGATTATCTCTTTGGAAGAGACTGGATCGGCCGCGCCTCAGGCGTGGCCGGCGCGCTCCGACAGCATGGCCGGGTCGACGCCGATGGCGCGCATCGCCCGCTCGTATTTCGTCTCCGGAGCGCCGTCGAAGATGATCGACTGGTCGCCGGCGCAATGCAGCCAGCCATTCGCCTGGATTTCCGATTCGAGCTGGCCGGCGCCCCAGCCGGCATAGCCGAGCGCCAGCACCGCCGAACGCGGGCCGCTGCCGTCGGCGATGGCCTTGAGGATGTCCACGGTGGCCGTGAGGCAGACGCCCTCGTCGATGGGGAGCGTCGAATTCTCGATGAAGAAGTCGGCGGTGTGCAGCACGAAGCCGCGCGCCGTCTCCACCGGGCCGCCGCGCAGGATCGACAGGTGCTCGGCACCTTCCGGCAGGTGGATGATGCTGCTCTGCGGGACCAGGTCGAGCTGGGTCAGGAGCTCGGGGAAATTGATGTTGGGGGCACGCTGGTTGATGACGATGCCCATGGCGCCCTCGGCCGAGTGCGCGCAGACATAGATTACAGCGTGGGAAAAGCGCTCATCCGCCATTCCTGGCATAGCGACGAGGAACTGGCCGTCCAGATAACCGTCGCGCGTCGTGGGATGCGCTTCAAACCGTTCCATGCCAGAGAGTGTAGGCATACCGTTTCCTCATTTGGAAGCCGCTGCGCCGACCTGTCACAACCTGATCTGCTCTCGTGCAGCATCGAACTTCCGCCTTCTTTCTCTAAAAAACGTTTGCGTCTGCGCGCTGTTCCCCGCGCTTCTGCTTTTGCGCTTTGCCTGTGTTCCCGGCTCGACGCTGCATGGAATGAGTCCTAAAACGGACCTTCTGCACCCGCGCGTCGCGGGCGTTTTTCCAGCAGCAAGAGGTTATTATGGCCATCCAAGCCGGCGACCGAATTCCTGACGCCACCTTCACCACAATGGGTCCGGAAGGCCCCGCCAAGGCCACCACCGCCGATGTCTTCGGCGGCAAGAAGGTCGTCCTGTTCGCCGTGCCCGGTGCCTTCACCCCGGCCTGCCACAAGAACCACATGCCAAGCTATGTCGCGAACTTCGACGCGCTCAAGGCCAAGGGCGTGGACAAGGTGGTGGTCATCAGCGTCAACGACGTCTTCGTCCAGGACGCCTGGCTGAAGGCTTCGGGCGCCGAGGGCAAGGTCCAGGGCCTGGCCGACGGCCTGGCCGAGTTCACCCGCCAGATCGGGCAGGACATCGACCTCTCCAAGGCGGGGCTCGGCGTGCGCTCCAAGCGCTACGCGATGATTGTCGAGGACGGCGTGGTGACGTGGATGGACGTCGAGGACGCCCCGCCGAAGACCGACAAGACCAAGGCCGAGCACGTGCTCGAACATCTCTGAGAAATGGAAAAGCCCCGGTTCGTCCGGGGCTTTTTTGTTTCAGGAGGCGGTGCCCGCCGGCTTGGCTACCCTGGCCTTCGGCGGCTTGAAGGGCGCCATGCCCTGCCGCGCCAGTTCGTCGGCGCGCTCGTTCTCGTCGTGGCCGGCATGGCCCTTGACCCAGTGCCAGGCCACGTCGTGCTGCTGCATCAGCGCGTCGAGCTCTTCCCAGAGGTCCTGGTTCTTCACCGGCTTCTTGTCAGCGGTCTTCCAACCGTTGCGCTTCCAGCCCCTGATCCAGCCGGTGACGCCGCCGCGCAGATATTGCGAGTCGGTGTGCAGGTCGACCTCGGAGCGCCGCTTCAACGCTTCCAGCGCCCGGATGGCGGCCAGCAACTCCATGCGGTTGTTGGTGGTCAGCGGCTCGCCGCCGCAGATTTCCTTCTCGCGCTCGCCAAGCCGCAGGATCGCGCCCCAGCCGCCGGGGCCGGGATTGCCCGAGCAGGCGCCGTCGGTCCAGATCTGCACGCGCCCGCTCACGCGCCCCACCCATACGCTTCGATGTTCTGCGCGGTCTGGTGGAAGCGCAGCTTGCGGAAATATTCCAGCGGGTCCTTCGGCCGCACCAGCGCGCCGGGCGGCACCGAGAGCCAGTCCACCAGCCGCGTCAGCAGGAAGCGCAGCGCCGCGCCGCGCGCCAGCAGCGGGAAGGCCGCGATCTCCTCCTCCCGCAGCGGGCGCTCGGCATGATAGGCGGAAAGCAGGGCGCGCCCCTTGGTGACGTTGAAGGCGTGGTCCGGCTCGAAGCACCAGGCGTTGAGGCAGATGGCGAGGTCGTAGGCCAGGAGGTCGTTGCAGGCGAAGTAGAAGTCGATCAGCCCCGATACCTGCTCGCCAAGGAAGAGCACATTGTCGGGGAAGAGGTCGGCATGGATGATGCCGCTCGGCAGGTTTTTGGGCCAATGCTCCTTCAGCCAGGCGGCCTCGTCCGTGATGAGCTGCGCCAGGCCCTCGCGCACGCCATCCGCACGCGGACCGGCTTCCTGCACCAAAGTGTCCCAGCCGGTGATGGAGAGCGTGTTGGCGCGGCAGAGCGTGAAGTCCCAGCCGGCGGCGTGGAACTGCGCCAGCGCGGTGCCAACGGCTCCGCAATGCGCGACCTTGGGCCGGCGCACCGAGATGCCCTCGAGGAAGGTGACGATGGAGGCCGCGCGGTTGCACAGCTCGCCCAGCACGCGGCCGTGGCGGTCCTTCACCGGCAGCGGGCAGGTCACGCCAGCATCCGCCACATGCTCCATCAGGCCAAGGAAGAAGGGAAGGTCGCCCCGCGCCACGCGCTTTTCATACAGCGTCAGGATGAACTGGCCGGCACTGGTGTGCAGGATGAAGTTGGAGTTCTCAACGCCCTCCGCGATGCCCTTCAGCGACAGCACCTCGCCAAGGTCGTACTGGCTGAGGAACCGCGCGAGTTCGTCGTCGGGAACATCGGTGTAGACGGCCATGATGCCCGTGTCAGGCTGCGGCGCCGCGCAGGGCGCGCGGCAGCGGGAAGAAGGTGTTTTCCTGCGCGGTGGAAACGGTTTCCACCGTCACGGCGAAGCGTTCGGCGAAGGCGTCGATGATCTCCTCCACCAGGATTTCGGGCGCCGAGGCGCCGGCCGAAATGCCGAGCGTCGAGATGTTTTCGAACGCGCTCCAGTCGATCGCGGACGCGCCGGCGACGAGGCGCGCCACGCGGCAGCCCGCGCGCTCGGCCACTTCGCGCAGGCGCTGCGAATTGGACGAATTGCCCGAGCCGACGACGAGGAAGGCATCGCAGCGCGGCGCCACGCTCTTCACCGCTTCCTGGCGGTTAGTCGTGGCGTAGCAGATGTCTTCCTTGTGCGGGCCGACGATGTCGGGGAAGCGCGCCTTCAGCGCCGCGACGATGCCGGCGGTGTCGTCCACCGACAGCGTGGTCTGGGTGACGAAGGCAAGGGCCTGCGGGTCGCGCGGGATGAGGCGTTCCACGTCCTCGACGGTTTCCACCAGCGTGATGGCGCCGTCCGGCAACTGGCCCATCGTGCCGAGCACTTCGGGGTGGCCGGCATGGCCGATCAGCACGATTTCGCGGCCGCGCTTGTAATGAACCTCGGCCTCGCGGTGCACCTTGGTGACGAGCGGACAGGTGGCGTCGACATAATTGAAGCGCCGCCGCTCGGCTTCCTGGGGAATGGCCTTGGCCACGCCGTGCGCGGAGAAGATTACCGGCGCCTCGGTCTCGGGCACCTCGTCCAGTTCCCGCACGAACACCGCGCCCTTCCGGCGCAGGCTCTCGACCACGTATTTGTTGTGCACGATCTCGTGGCGGACATAGACCGGTGCGCCGAACAGCTTCAGCGCCTGCTCGACGGCATCGATGGCCCGCACCACACCGGCGCAGAACCCGCGCGGGGCGCAAAGCAGGATCGTAAGCGGCGGCTTTTCGGCGGTCGTCATCGTCATTTCCGGATCGGTGGGCAGTTGGTATGCCGCGCTCCCCCTTGTCAAGCGCAGGGCAGGGGACGCTATAAAAGCCTCGCGCACGGAAACGGCGTGAAGCCAGGGTGCCTGAGGGGGAGTGTCAGTCGTGGGTCTGCTCGGCAACAGGATCGGTCGCGTGGTGAGCGCGGCGGGTGTTATCGGCCTTTGCACCGTGCTTGCCGCGTGTTCCGCGGTGGATTCGGGCGGCCGCAACCCGACCGAGCGCAAGATCGGCAACTTCCTCTTCCTGGGTGACGCCAATGCGCCGCCCGCGCCGACGGGGCCGGCTGCGGAGCCGATCATCTGCCCGCGCCTCGACGTGGTTCCCGGGCAGGCCGCCTACACGCTCTATGCCCGCGGCAAGGAAGGCGATCCGGCCAGCGTGCGCTACCAGGCCGACTTCACCCAGCGCGCCCGCGAGTGCAACGAACTCGGCATCGAGGCCGGCATCCGCATGGCCGTGACCGGCCGCCTGCTGCAGGGTCCGGCCGGTTCGCCCGGCGGCAGCGTGGACGTTCCGATCCGCTTCACGATCCTGGATGACGACAACAAGGTCGTCACCTCGCACCTCGCCCGCGTGAAGGTCACCATTCCTGCGGGGCAGACCATGGCCTCGTTCAGCCATGTCGAGAACCTGGGATCGCTGCCGATCCCGCAGGGGCGCTTCCGCGGCTACCAGTTCCAGGTCGGCTTCGAGCAGCCCAAGGGGCGCTGAGGGGCACATAAGGGAGGACTGGGCGCTGCTTCAGGCGCCTGGGCCAACCCTTTGTTAACCCTGACTTTTGACCTCGCCTTAAGGTTGATGGGGCATTTTCGGACGCGTCAGGTCTCGCGTCGGGAAAACCAATGTCCTCATCTGTACTGCGTACCCAGGCGCGCCAGCCCGCGCCTGGGATGGACACCCCCGAAAGCCGCATCCTGATCGGCGATTGCGTGGCCGAGCTGGCCAAGCTGCCGCCGGCCAGCGTCGACCTGGTCTTTGCCGATCCGCCCTACAATCTGCAGCTCCAGGGCACGCTCCACCGCCCCGACCACAGCCTCGTGGACGCGGTCGACGACGACTGGGACCGCTTTGCCGATTTCGAGGCCTATGACGCCTTCACCCGGGCCTGGCTGCTCGGCGTGCGCCGCGCCATGAAGCCGGACGCCTCGCTGTGGGTGATCGGCTCCTACCACAATATCTTCCGCGTCGGCGCCATCCTGCAGGATCTGGGATTCTGGATCCTCAACGACGTGGTGTGGCGGAAGAACAATCCGATGCCTAATTTCCGCGGCCGCCGTCTCACCAACGCGCACGAGACGATGATCTGGGCCGCGCGCTCGGCGGACGCCCGCTACACCTTCAACTACGAGGCGCTGAAGGCCGGCAACGACGACCTGCAGCTCCGCTCCGACTGGCTGCTGCCGATCTGCACCGGCAACGAGCGCCTGAAGGACGCGCAGGGCCGCAAGGTGCATCCGACGCAGAAGCCCGAGGCGCTGCTGGCGCGCGTGCTGCTGTCGTCCTCGAACCGCGGCGACGTGGTGCTCGATCCCTTCCTCGGTTCCGGCACCACGGGTGCGGTGTCGAAGCGGCTTGGCCGCAGCTTCATCGGAATTGAGCGCGACCGCGACTATGCCGCTGCGGCGCAAGCCAGAATTGGCGGCGTTGAAGTCCTGCCCGAAGACGCCCTGAGCGAGCTGCCGAGCAAGCGCGCCGCGCCGCGCGTGGCCTTCTCGGCGGTGCTGGAGCGCGGGCTGCTGCAGCCGGGCGCCATGCTCACCGACGCCAAGCGCCGCCACCGTGCCCTGGTGCGCGCCGACGGCACGCTCGCGCATGGCAATGTCATCGGCTCGATCCACAAGATCGGCGCGGTGGTGCAGGGCGCCGAAGCCTGCAACGGCTGGACCTTCTGGCACGCCGAGACGCCGTCCGGCCTGGTGTGCATCGACAGCTACCGCGGCGTCATCCGGGAAGAACTGGCGAAGATCGGCGCCTGAGGAAGCGCGCGGAAGGGACTTCTGCGCCTCCCGTCATGCTCCCGCCCGAACCCAGGGTTGCACCGGCGACGCTTGCTCCTCTTGACCTCCGACGCTATTGCGCCTGCATTGCGCTCCTGAGGGAGCGGGCGGCGGGCGCGTGATGACGAACATTCCTTACCGGATTGCCTTCGGAAGCATCGCCGTCGGTGTGCTCGTTCTGGGGCTGAAGGTTCTCGCCTTCTTGCTGACCGGCTCGGTGGCGCTCTATTCCGACGCGCTCGAGAGCGTCATCAACGTCGTCACCGCGCTGATGGCGCTGTGGGCGCTGTGGTGGGGCGCGCGGCCGGCCGATCCCAAGCATCCCTACGGCCACCACAAGATCGAATATCTCGCCGCGGTCGCGGAAGGCGTGCTCATCGTGCTGGCCGCGCTCTCGATTCTGCGCGCCGCCTGGTTCGGCTTTCTCAACCCGCACCCGCTGGATGCCGCGGCCCACGGCCTGGCCATCAGCCTGGTGGCCACCGTCATCAATGCCGGGTGGGCGCAGGTGCTGATCCGTACCGGGAAGCGGCACCGCTCGCCGGCTCTGGTGGCCGACGGGCAGCATCTGATGACCGATGTCTTCACCACGGTCGGCGTCCTCGTGGGTCTCCTCGCCACGGTGTTCACGGGCTGGGACGTGCTCGATCCTCTGCTCGCCGCGGCGGTGGCGATCGGCATTCTCCTCGCCGGCTGGGGGGTGATGAAGGGATCGTTCGGCGGCCTTCTGGATGAGGCCCTGAGCCCGGACGAGCAGGAGCACATCCACGGGGTCATCTCGGATGCGGCCAATGGCGCGCTGCAGGCGCACGACATCCGCACCCGCCAGGCTGGTCGGGCAACCTTCATCGACTTCCACCTCGTCGTGCCCGGAGGCATGACGGTGGACTGCGCCCACGACATCTGCGACCGCATCGAGAATGCCCTGCGTGACGCGGTTCCCGGCGCGCGCATCACCATCCATGTCGAGCCCGAGACCAAGGCAAAGGACGAGGGCGCGGTCGAAATCTGATGGCCGCTTCAGCCCCGGGCCAGCGCCACGACCTTGCGCATGACCGAGGGCAGCGCCTCGCCGTCGAGTTCGGAGGGCGGCGACCACCAGCAATTCTCCGGCGCCGGCGTGCGCTGAGGCACCCGCGCGGCGAGCACGCCGAGCTCCAGCGCGAAATGACTGAACACATGCCCGACGCTTCCCGTGAGCGCGCGCCACGAGCGCGCCGCGACGGGCGCCGAGGCCAGCGCTGCTTCCGAACTGCCGCGTTCCGCCGTCCAGTCGGAGGAGGGGATTTCCGCCATGCCGCCGAGCAGCCCCTTGGCCGGGCGGCGGCGCAGCAGCACCGCGCCATCCTCGCGCTCCACCCAGAAGGCGGTGCCGAAGCGGCGCGGGCGGGCCCTCTTCGCCGCCTTGCGCGGGAAGGTCTCCTGCGTGCCGGCCGTGCGCGCGGCGCAGGCATCGTTCCACGGGCAGAGCGCGCAGGCCGGGCGGCGCGGCGTGCAGATCGTGGCGCCGAGGTCCATCATGGCCTGCGCGAAATCGCCCGGCCGTTTCCGTGGCGTCAGCAGGGCGGCGAGCCGGCGCAGCTCCGGCTTGGCGCGCGGCATCTCCTCTTTCACCGCGAAGATGCGCGCCACGACGCGCTCCACATTGCCGTCCACCACGGTGGCGGGCCGGTCGAAGGCGATCGCGGCGATGGCCGCCGCGGTGTAGGCGCCGATGCCGGGCAAGGCGCGCAGGCCGTCCTCGGTGTCGGGAAAGATGCCGCCATGCTCGCGCGCCACGGCCTGCGCACAGGCGTGGAGATTGCGCGCCCTGGCGTAATAGCCGAGCCCGGCCCACAGCTTCAGCACGTCGTCCAGCGGCGCGTCGGCCAGCGCCTCGACGGTCGGGAAGCGCTACCGGAAGCGGCGGAAATAACCGCCCGCGGCGGCCACCGTGGTCTGCTGCAGCATCACCTCGGACAGCCACACCCGGTAGGGCTCGGCGCGCTCGCCCGGCGCGGCGCGCCAGGGCAGGGTCCGGCGGTGGCGATCATACCAGTGGAGGAGGTCGGCCGTGGCGGGCAGGGGGCTTTCGGTGGAAACGGGCACGGGCTAGGCTTCGGGCTGCTGCATCCGCAGAGCTAGGACGCCCCGCCGCCGATGGACAAGCCGAAAATGCGCCCGAACGCCCGCCCGCTGGCGGACCTCGTGCCGGCCTGCCTCGGCGAGGCGCTGGCGGCGCAGGGTTTTGCCGGCACCGAGATCGTCACCCGCTGGGGCGAGATCGCCGGGCCGCTGGCGCGGCATTGCGACCCGGTGAAGATCATCTGGCCGAAGCGCCGCGCGGGCGAGGACAGTCGCGGCAAGCCGGCCACGCTCGTCGTGCGTGTTTCCGGAGCCTTCGCGCTCGACCTGCAGATGCAGGCTCCCGTCATCATCGAGCGCGCCAACCGCTATTTCGGCTGGGCCTGCATCGGCGAAATCC
>Ga0182743_1002761_pt1 | contig 14835 bp, 13 predicted proteins | sample eDN3rd30CKraftOP_FD_128522 | JGI IMG/M metagenome (GOLD analysis project Ga0182743, IMG submission 128522) | Enriched Organic Plus compost microbial communities from Emeryville, California, USA - eDNA 3rd pass 30_C Kraft OP (version 2) (version 2) ... | reverse complement strand
CATGCGTGCGTGCGGTCCATAGCGCGCTTGATGTAGCTCCGGTCGGCGAGCGGGCTCGTCAGTTCGTCAAATGCCATGTGAATATCAGCGCCAATTGCGTGCTGGAGCTCCATCGAGCTCTCTGGTGTCATAGAGAGCTTGCTGCCATCGATATGCGAACGGAAAAATACACCCTCATCAGTCACTTTCGCGAGCTGGTCACTGCTATGCACAGCCTGGCTGCTGTCGCCTTTTTCGCTATGGCTGGTTGCATCGATACCTTTTTTGTACGCCATGCCGAGGCTAAAGGCTTGGAACCCACCGCTATCGGTGAAGGTAGGTTTGTCCCAGTGCATGAAGGCGCCGAGGCCACCAGCTTCTTGGACGATGTCTGCGCCAGGGCGAAGCATGAGGTGATAGGTATTGGCGAGGACTGCTTGTCCGCCGAGCTCTTCGACTTGCGTTGGTGTGAGGGCTTTGACGGTTGCTTTTGTGCCGCCCACGATAAATGCAGGTGTCTCGATTTTGCCATGAGGCGTTTCGATCGTACCGACACGCGCGAGCGTGCCCTCGAGTTTTTTGTGAATGGTGAAAGTGAGTGCGTCTGACATGATCTTCCTAGATAATTAACATTGAGTCGCCGTAGCTAAAGAAGCGGTATTTTTCTTCGACCGCATGTTGGTATGCGGGCAGAAGCTTGTCCCAGCCTGCAAATGCGGCAGTGAGCATGAGGACAGTACTTTTCGGCGCGTGATAATTGGTGAGAAGTCCGTCGATGGTTTTGAATTCATAGCCGGGATACATGAAGATATCTGCTTCTCCGCTGAGATCGCGGGCTGGCTGCTTGAGCTCTTCGTGGGCGTATTCGAGTGTGCGTGTGACGGTAGTGCCGAGGGCGATGACACGTTTTCCGGAAGCCTTGGCGGTCTGGATGGCGACCACGGTGGCCTCAGGAATCTCAAAATATTCCTGGTGCATCTTGTGTTCAGCGAGATTATCGACACGAATCGGGAGGAACGTGCCGAGGCCAACGTGAAGCGTGAGATATACCACGACTACGCCCTTTGCGCGGAGTTTTGCGAGCGTTTCTTCGGTCATGTTCAGGCTTGCGGTAGGTGCCGCTACGGAGCCTTGTTCCTCTGCCCAGACTGTCTGATATCTCTCGACATCAAGCGGCGTCGCGTCGCGGTGCATGTAGGGCGGCAGGGGTACACTGCCGTACTTATCGGCGAGGCGGAGGAGGTCTTGCTCGCTTCGGACGATAGCGAGTCCACCATCGAGAATTTCCTCGACCGTGATAGACGCATCACCAACATGCAGTATATCTCCGGCAGTGAGCTTGCGGCGATAGAGTACTTTGTGGCGGTGCCAGTCATCTTCACTGCCATGTTTTTCAACAAGTACCAACTCGCGGATTGCGCCATTGTCTTTGGTAGTGATGAGGCGGGCCTTTATAACTTTTGTATCGTTGAGTACGAGTACGTCACCGGGCTCAAGGTAGTCGACGACATCTGGGTAGCGACGATCCTCAATGACTCCTGATTGGCGATCAAGCACGAGGAGACGAGAAGTACCGCGCACTTCCGGCGGTGTATCGGCAATAAGTTCCTCAGGGAGATCGTACGTATAGTCTGAAACTTGCATCGTGTACTAGTATAGCACCTCTGTGAGGGTATACTTTTTATATCAAGGCCAAAAGGTATATACTAAAATGGTTATGAGTAAAATACAGACAGTGAATCGAGATCCCCGCTTGAAGCGATTTATGCCATGGCTACTCGTCGTCGTGGGCATCATCGGCCTTATATGTTCGTTTATCATCATGTATGAAAAGATCGAGATCTATAATGATCCTAATCACGTAACGGTGTGCGATGTAAACCCAGTGATCAGTTGTGGATCCGTCATGCGAACTGACCAGTCAAACGCTTTTGGGTTCCCAAATCCAATTATTGGTCTCGTTGCATTTCCCGTACTGATTACTATCGGCATGGCAATCTTTGCAGGTGCGACGTTTAAACGTTGGTTCTGGATTGGGCTGCAATTTGGAACGATCTTTGGTGTGGGATTCGTGCACTGGCTCTTTTATCAGAGCGTATACAACATCGGTGCGCTCTGTCCGTTTTGTATGGTTGTGTGGACGGTGACAATCGCAATGTTTTGGTATACATTACTCTACAATCTCCGTGAGGGTCATCTCAAAACGCCTCGTGCGCTTACTGGTATTGTCGCATTTGCGCAGCGGCACCATCTCGACATCCTGATTACCTGGTATCTCGTTATTATCGGACTGATTTTGTACCACTTCTGGTACTACTTCGGCAGCCTAATCTAGTTCTTGCCCTTTTTGCGGATGCCTAGTCTTTGTAGAAGATTTGCTTTGCGCTGTTTCTTTGACTTGCGTAGTTCTTTATCTTTTTCAGGATCAATCGCTTTGAGTTTGCCGGTAGCTTCGGCGTAGACGTCGATTGTGGTGACGAGCAGGATCATGAGTACTGGCCCGATCACGATACCGAGGAGTCCAAAGAAACCAAGTCCAGCAAAGACAGCTAGCAGGACAAGCGCCGGGTTGAGCCGCGCTGTCTTTGGCACAAGCATTGGCCGCAGGATGTTATCGATATTGCTGATAATGAGAATGTGCCCGAGGATCAAGAGAAGGCCCTGCCAAATATTGCCCATCAGGAGCAGCACAACACCAATTGGAATCACAATAATACCCGAACCGAGCGGTATGATTGACAGGAAGGTCAAGAGGATGGCGGCGAGCCAGAAGTAGTCGAGCCCTGCTATGTAGAGTAAGCCAGCGCTGACGATACCTTGGATGGCGGCGATTATGAATTGTCCGCGGACCATGGCCTTGGTCATGGCTGCCGTGCGAGACAGATAGAGGTCGCTTACTTCATCACCCAGCGGATTGAGTGCCCTGATGTAGGCGACTAATCGCTTGTGGTTCACGAGGAACGCACTAAATACATACAGGTAGATGATGCTCATCGTAATGAATGAGCTAACGCCACCAAATATACTGCCAGCCCAAGAGCTAGCATTTGATGCCACGTAAGATGCGGCCGTCTGGGCAGCTTCTTTGATTTGATCGATAGACAAGCTGGCGTTGCCGTTCGTGAGGTTCGCTAGGAATCTGTTTGTCTCAGCGAGCGCTGACTCTACGATGTCGCCTGGATCGTGAGTGGATAGGTAGTTGATGACACCACTCATGGCTTGCTGTAATTCGTGCACTGTCGCATAGATAATGAGCAGTACTGGAATAATAACTGCGACAATACTGACGAGTGCTGTCAGCCAGCTGGCGAGGACATCATTTTTTGTCCAGCGTCGCAATAGACGATATACCGGAAAGAAGGTGAAAGCCGCTATGGCCGCGAGCGCAATGACGATAAAGAATCGCTGCAAAAATAGAATACCTATGATGATAGCGAGTATGACGGCGATTGGTAACGCGTGTTTTTTCATTGTGAATGACCCTCCTGGTCTAGGAACGATTACTTGGTCATTATTGTATCACTCATCATGTAAAGAGCCGGTCTGTTTTCGACCGGCTCTATGAGTTATTTTCGTGTTTGATTCGAACGCTAGAGCGTTTTGAGCTCGTCGACTGCTTGCTTTGCATCCAAGGCTTGTGCGATTGTGATTGGTCCGTAGATCAGTGAGAACAGACCAAGGATCCATACAAATGCTACGCCACTTGCAGCCGGCTGAGCAAGTACAACTACACCGGCAACGATTGCGAGTAGTCCAGCGATCACTGAGAGTGTTCGCTCTGTGATGCTTGCGCCCTTCTCGAGGAAGGTAGCAACAGCGCTCAGTACTCCAAAGAAGATGAGCGCAAAACCGATGAGTGCGATAAGCACTTCAAACGACACACCAGGATGGCGCAATAGGTAAACACCAACACCAAGCTGTACAAGGCCGATAAGTAGGCTGAGTATCCACGATCCGCGTTTGCCAATGCCCGTCAGAGCCAGTATGACTGCGACCACACCGGTGACCAGCAAGTAGATACCAAACAGGTATACCAGAGTCACGAGCGTGAGTCCTGGCCAGAAGAGCGCTGCAAGACCAAATAGTATTGCGAGAACACCCTGTGTTAGCCACATCCACCACCGATTGCTGACATAGGTATCGAGTGCGTCAACGGCTGTTGATTCGATAGTTTGTTTTGCCATAGAGACCTCCCATTAAAATTTTGGCAGTGGTCCCTGCGCGGCACGAGGCCAGAGAGGGGCCTACTGCGAGCATGGCTACTCCAGCGTTTGCTGGCGCCAGTATCCTCCCATACGCAAGCTCCTCTCCGTTAGCTGTGAGCTCATTGTCCGCCCAGGATGGTAGCTTGTCAAGTTTACTGCAGCGCGGCCGTCAAGCGTGCTACGGCATCGAGAAGTTGCTTTGTGACACCTCGTTTCTTCCAGGTGCCAAGTTGTATCTTATGGCTGTGGGCGAGATTGATGGCTTGGGCTTTTGCCAGATCGCGGACCACTCGCTTGTCATACGCCACTACAACGCATTCCATGATGAGCTGAAATGAACGGATGTCCATGTTGCTTGAGCCGATCACTGCGATGTCGTCGTCTATGGTTATATGTTTGGAATGAAGCAGTACAGGGGCTTTATGCAGGTATATTTTGACGCCTGCGCTGAGCAGCTCTTCGTAGTACGAGCGCTGCGCGTGGGCTACCATCCATTGGTCCTTTGCTTCGCTGTTTATGAGTATCACCTCGACACCACGCTTTGCAGCTGCGATAACTGCTGCGAGCAATGCTTCGTCGGGTACAAAATAAGGGTTTGTAATGACTATCTTTTTGCGCGCAGCGTAGAGCAGGGAGATGAATATATGGAGGTTGTTCTCGTGGGGGTAGCTTGGGCCGCTTGGTATGAGCTGCGCTAGTGTCCCTCGGCTTGTAGTATGACTTTGCGGTGCTGGCGGTAGGTTTGGTAGGATCTGCCCAGTTTCGCCATACCAATCGCCTGCAAAGATGGCGGCGCATTGGTATACGATCGGACCGTGAAGTTCGACAGTCAGCTCTTCATAGTAGATGGTGTCTTTGCGTTCGTAGTGCTTATCGATGAGGTTGAGCGATCCGATGAATGCCGTCTTGAAGTCGAAGACAGCAATTTTGCGGTGATTACGAAGATCTGGTCGGTTGTATTGGGACGGCCGTAGTCGCACGGGCAGCATGGTCCGCCAGTGCACGCCCATATCATCAAGTCGCTTCTTCATGGCGCGAAAGTTTTTGTATTTGCGCGATCCGATCGCATCGAACAAAACATACACTGACACGCCGCGCGTCACTGCGCCCTCCAGCGCCACAAATAGCGACTCAGTCGCATCATCAAGTGCGGTGATATAGAACTGTAAGTATATAGTGTGCTTAGCTTGCTCGACATGGGTGACGAGCGTTTCGAGTGTTTTGTCGTAATCAGTATGAATTTGCAGGTCATTGCCGCTCGACAAAGGGAGGTTGGTGAGGTTGTGTGCGAGTGTTGCGATAGGCAAAATTCTATTGTGCTGTTTTTCGGATACATGCTTCATCGAAGCTTCGTCAGACGGGATTGTTTTGGCGATAATGCCATCTATGCGGCGCTGTATGGCGCGGCGGCGCTTGGAGAGCTTGGGGCTGCCGATAAGGAAAAACAAAATTAAACCAACGGTGGGAAAGATAAAGATCGTCAGTAGCCACGCAGTTGCTGAGCTAGGTCTTCGGCCGCGAGGTATATAAAACAGACATACGATACGTAGTATCCAGTCGAGTATAAATATGGTTATGGCCAAGAATGGCAAATCAAAATGCATCGGTAATTCCAAGTGTAGCAAACAGTAGTGTGTAAAAGTTCGTAATTATTCGGATGGCTAGGATTTTGATACACTGCGCATATGGCAACAATATATGCACAGGCTTATTTCGGCGACAAGATAACCCCTCTCGAGCACGCACAGCTCAGTGTGGCGAGCTCGGCGGTGCTCTATGGACTTAGCGTATATACGGTATTTCCGGTTCACATTGATTCGGCGGGTCGACGTCAGGCTTTTCGGCTCGATGATCACTTCGAGCGCCTCATAAATTCAGCTCGGATTATCGGTATTGATACATTTGAGCCGAAGTGGTCCAAAGAGGCTTTCATGGCTGCTACTACGGAGCTGCTTGACGCTAATGCAGTGGAGCGAGATGTGTTCATCCGCGCGACCGTCCACGTTGATGAGCTGGTGGCCGGTACTCGTTCTCGTGGGCTTTCGACGGTGCTTAGTATGTTTGTGTATGACGCGGTTCCGATTCTGCCAGCCGAAGGCGCTCGGCTCAAAACAAGTGTGTGGCGCCGTATTCCAGATTATGCGATTCCATCACGCGCAAAAGTAAATGGTGCGTATGTGAATTCGGTGCTCGCGAAACAGGATGCGCTCGACAGCGGCTACGATGACTGCGTGTTCCTCGACGCAGCTGGGCATGTGTGTGAGCTGAGCGCCGCAAACATCTTCATGGTGCGAGGTGGAAAGCTCATAACACCTTCTACTACGAGTGACTTGCTTGAGGGTATCAATAGACGAACGGTCATCGAAGTAGCTCAGGATTTAGGTATACCTGTCGTCGAGCGAGACATCGATCTCACGGAGCTCTATATAGCCGATGAGGTGTTCGCTTCGGGTACGTCAGCATATCTATCCTCGGTCAAAGAAATCGATGCGCGCAAAGTCGGCGGCGGTGATGTCGGCCTTCTGACGCGTCAGATACAGAAGCTATACCGCCAGATATTATTTGGTGAAAGCAAGCAATATAAACACCTTACGACTCAGTTGTGACCGAGGCGTCTTTGACTAGGTGTGCTACGAAGAACGCTTCATCGCCATCAGTATTTGGCAGGATGCGCGCAGCGCCACTTAGGTCGGCGTGATATTTTATGCCTTGCCACTCGGTGATACCCGATTTTAGATCGGTATTATGCAGTAGGATTGGGTGCAGGCGCGCATCAGGTTGTTTTCTGAGGAGCCAGTTAATCACGGCCTCATTTTCTTCTGGTGCAGTTGTACAAGTGCTGTAGACGAGTACGCCACCAGGTTTCAGGAGTTGCCATGCTTGCGAAATAATGCGCTTCTGGAGCGTTGCGAGACGCTTAACGTGCGCGACCGACCATGTGTCGAGCGTAGATGGATCACTAAGATTGATCAATCCTTCTCCACTACAAGGAGCGTCCAAGAGAATTCTGTCGAATAGCTGTCCGTCGAGCTTGCGAGCGAGCAGAGTTGCATCATGGAGCGTGAGTTCGGCTGTTGCACTGAGACGCTCGAGGTTACGCTGCAGGCGCATGAGACGTGGCTTGGAATTATCATTGGCTATAAGCGTGCCGGCATTTTGCATGAGTGCAGCGATGTGGCTCGTCTTGCCGCCTGGTGCTGCGCAGACGTCGAGTACGGTTTCTCCGGGTTGCGGGTCGAGTGCGACGACTGGCAGCCAGCTTGAAGTGTTTTGAATGTACACGAAGCCGTCTCGTGCCAGGTCGCTATCACGGAGCATTTCAAACCCAGAGTCGATAGTATAGCCATTTGTGCACCAGTCGATAGATGAGCCCTGCCAGCCAAGTTTTTGCATCACGTCGAGTGTCACCGAAGGGTCTTGTTTGAGGGGATTGATTCGCACGGCTTGCTGGAGCGGTGTGCTGAGTAGCGCTTGGACCTCAGCTTGATCAGCTTTTAGTAGTGAGCTGACGCGCGCGACGAGTTGCTGTTGCTTGACGATGCGCTTATCAATCTTTGATTTTGGTTTCTTTGTCATTGCCTTTAGTATACGTGATTTGCCTCGGAGGGCTGTCTGGACTTATCGACCATTGGGCGGCATGGCCTAGTTTTAGTTCATAGAAATGATAGGATTTTCTGACAAGCTTGCCGTCATTCTGTAGCAGGTGATTGAGCATGAGGATCGTCGAGGTGGTGCCGACAAACACCACCGTTCTGTGCGGGCCGGTGGCCAAGCGCTCTAGTGCTTGCCGGCTGCGTTGAGCGAAATCAGCAATTGATTCAGCGCCAGCAATCTTTGGCCGACGAAGCGAGAATCCACTACGCCAGAGTAGATAGCTGAGAGCGACGAGCGGGTATTTTATAACAAGCTCTTTGTCCGAAAGTCCCGAGACGGCCCCCATATCGATACCGCGCAGTAACTCAATCGATTGAGGTGCTGTGTCAGCTGCACCCGAGACGAGCTGTGCTGTCTGGTGGCTGCGCGTTTCGGGCTGGCAATATATGATGGACGATTCGTCATGTAGTTGCCGGAGGAAGCTGGATAACTGCTCTGCCTGCCGGAGGCCGCGCGCCGTTATTGCTTGATCTCCGCCGCCATGTCTTCCTTGCGTATTTTTGGTCGTCTCGACATGACGGACGAGAATGAGTCGAGTGGGGTGCGAGGCACGGATCATAATTCCAAGTATATAACTAACAATGCTTCTATGCCGCGAACCACTTCGACTGCTATGCTGAGAGGGTATGAAGAAGAGAGATCCCAAGAAACAGGCAAAACTGCAACGTATCACCGCAAAACGTGCGGCTTACGAGAAGGCGCGTCGTCAAAAGAGAAAGACTGCCAAATAAAAAACCGCTCTTCGTGAGCGGATCTTTATTTGGCTGGGGATGAGGGATTCGAACCCCCGATCATGGGACCAGAACCCACTGCCTTACCACTTGGCCAATCCCCAATAGGCTTACAAGAGAGTATTCTAGCAAAATCTCTCCAAAATTGCTACACTTAAGGGGCTTAACATTACAAAAATATAGAGAGTGCAGCGAGAGATCTAGCTCAACGACCTGCCAGCAACCAGCCGCCAAGCACGGCAACGGTGCTCCATCTAGCCCGGCAATCGGGAAAGATATCGCAAAGACCTTCGTTTTTCATATCCTTTCCGGTACAACATGCCAGAAAGGATATTTTTATGTCAAAAACTAGTACGCATTTCGCGAGTGAGTCGGTTGCGGCAGGCCACCCCGACAAGATTGCCGATCAGATAAGTGATGCAATCCTTGACGCAATCTTGAGCCATGATCCTACGGGGCGCACTGCAGTGGAGACGCTCGTAGCGCATGATCGTATTGTGCTAGCAGGAGAGATTAGCTCTACGGCGCAGATAGATATCGAGTCGATAGTTCGCCGTGAGATTCGCCGACTTGGCTATACAAATCCTGCATGGGGATTTAGTGATCAGTCGCCAATCGATAATTTCTTGCATGAGCAATCACCCGAGATAGCTATCGGCGTGGATGATTATGGGGCTGGGGATCAAGGCATTGTGTATGGCTACGCGACTGACGAGACGCCAGAATATCTGCCGACGCCTATCGCCATTGCGCATGAATTGACCAGGACATTAGATACAGTGCGAGAACAGGGTGTATTGCCGCATTTGCGACCAGACGGCAAGGCACAGGTAGTGGTTAGGTACGAGGATGGGCAACCGGCTTCGATCGAACACGTAACGGTCGCCGCACCACATGATGAGCGTTTGAGCCTCGAGCGCGTGCGTCAAGATATCTACGAACAAGTCATTACGCCTGCGTTAGCTCGATACGGTTTCTCGATCGCGGCGCGAGACATTATCGTCAACGGCACGGGCGTATGGCACAATCCCGGACCGTCGAGCGACGCGGGGTTGACGGGCCGTAAAATCGTGATTGATGGCTACGGCGGCTATGCGCGCGTAGGCGGCGGGGCGTTTAGCGGTAAGGATCCGAGTAAAGTCGACCGCAGCGGCGCGTATGCGGCGCGGTATATCGCGAAAAACATTGTTGCACACGGCCTGGCGCAGAAGGCGGAGGTGTCGCTGGCGTACTATGTCGGCGCCAAGCAGCCTGTAGAGTTCAATATAGAAACGTTTGGCACGCACAAGCGATCTCACGCAGCTATCGAGAAGTTTGCCCATGAGCTCCTTGAGCCGTCGGTGCAGAATATCATTGAAAGCTTGCAACTTCGTCAGCCTATTTACCTGCAGACGGCTGCATATGGTCATTTCGGAAAAGATGGTCTTCCTTGGGAGCAGATTGTCGCATAGCACGGCTTGCATGATTGATCGTGAAGTGCAGCTCAAACTGCTGGGCAAGTAACTCATGCGCCGCAAGCAGCTCAGGGAACTCAGGAAACATACTGGAGAAGCGCTCTTGGAGCTTTTGGTGATTGCCGTGAAGTTGCCAGGGGTTCGCAACATCGTAATCTTCGTGCATGACGCGTTCTCCTGGTCCGAGGATGTCGAGCGTCAGTGGCAATAGTTTGTCTACCATGCGCACGAAGCGAGCTTCGGTTTCTTGTTGTACTTCGTAGCGCATCAGCAAATCTGCAGTGTAGGGATCAAGGCTTGCGGCCAGTTCGTTTGCGGCTGTCTCTTCTCGTATTGCTTTCTGAGCGAGCACTTCAGCGCTCGCTGCAAATGTTGGGACATCACCGGTTTTGATCTCGACAAGATCATGTACATTGGCGAACTGCGCGATAAGCCCTCGGTCTAAATGGGGATAGAGCTCATACGCGAGCGCTGGAGCAATGAGACTCAGCATGTAGCTGTGTTCGGCATTGTTTTCGCGTTCACCGCTCGGGAGGCGTGGCACGCGATCCACTTCTGTCATCTGCACCGCATATGATCCGAGCTTGAGAACGGTCCGAGCAAGACTCTCGGGATGTGATTTTTGCTCAAGTGATACATGTTCAGATACAATTGTTTCATGTAATTCTGTCATAACGACCTTTCATTTAACAGATGAGAATTTCACTATATGAAGTAACTATGCAAAAATATAGAAAGTACAATTTGACTCAAATTAATATGAGCTGACTATATGCACTATATCCAGAAACACATCCTCAAAGTCTTGGCCTATGCTAAATACGCGCGTTTCAGCGAGATGCGACCTCCGCGCGTTGATAGCAACGCCTATAGTTATCACCTGAAGACAATGCAGCGCGATGCATTTGTAGAAAAGACCGACCGTGGCTATCGTCTGAGTCCGAAAGGACTTGCGTATGTTGATAAGGTGAGCCTAGATGATTTCGAGCAGCGTTTGCAGCCTAAGATCATGACACTATTGGTGATCAAAAATGCTGCTGGGCAGATTTTGCTTCACGAAAAGCGTAGACAGCCTTTCATCGGTAGTAAGCTTTTGCCAAGCGGCAAAATCCATCTTGAAGACACATCGCTGCTTGCAGCCGCACAGCGTGAGCTACGTGAGAAAGTTGGCAGCGCTGCAGACGGTAAACTCAACCATGCGGGAGACGTGTATATCAGGAGTCGTATCGCCGGCGAGCTTGTTTCTAGCATCGCGGGGCACGTATTTACCGGCAGGTTGGTTGGCGATGAGCCGCTACTGGACGGCAACAGCTGGGTGCGCAGAGATGCTCTTACGGGCTACAAGCTTGCTCCTGCGACGGCCGATATTCTCGCAGATGTAGAGACGAGCGGGGGTTTCTTCTTCCGCGAGTACGACATCGAGTGGTAACTCGTCCATAAATCTGCGACAATAGCAGTAAGAACAAGCATAAGCGGGGTATGCGTATCGTGGCAGCTGACGAGATTATCAAAATACAAAAACTTATCAAAAAGTTCGGATCCTTTACTGCGCTGGATGAGCTAGACCTGACGGTTCTCGACGGCGAAGTGCATGGATTTCTCGGGCCCAATGGTGCGGGCAAATCAACCACTATCCGTGTGCTACTTGGTCTGCTCAAGAAAACAAGTGGTGAGGCGCAGCTATTTGGCCAGGATCCCTGGAAAAAGGCAGTGGAGCTACACAGGAATTTGGCATATGTGCCAGGCGATGTGAGCTTTTGGCCAAACCTGAGCGGTGGTGAGATTATCGACCTGCTTGGCGATCTTCGCGGTGGCTTGGATGAGAAGCGCCGTGCACACCTATTACAGCGGTTTGAACTTGATCCGACCAAGAAGTTTCGAACGTATTCCAAGGGTAATCGTCAGAAAGTGGCACTCGTTGCTGCGCTCGCGAGTGACGTGGAGCTCTATATCTTGGACGAACCAACGAGTGGGCTTGATCCACTCATGGAAGAAGTGTTTCAGCAGGAGATTCTCGCGCTCAAGTCTCAGCAAAAGACGGTTTTGCTCTCGAGCCATATTTTAGCGGAAGTTGAGGCACTTTGTGATCGCGTGACCATCATACGTGAAGGCAAGACAGTCGCGTCAAATACGCTCGCAGAGCTCCAGAAGCAGCATCGGACCGTTATCGCCGTTGAGACCCAGGAGCCCTTGGATGATTTGGCGGGCGTTCCGGGTGTACACGAGATCTCTGCCCACGGCACTATAGTGGAGTTTGAGATTGATGCTGACGCAACTGATAATGTGATCAAATATTTGGCCGGACACCACATCGATACTTTTACAAGCCGCCCGCCAGCGCTTGAGAATTTATTCTTGAGTCACTACGACACCAGTGACAAGGAGGCGTAGGGTCATGGGTGTATTTACCGGAACCGGCCGACTGCTGCGACTCGCACTCCGTCGAGATCGCATCAAGCTCCCGGTGTGGATTTTGCTCATCGTTGGCTTTATGGGGTCGATGATTCCTGCGCTCAAAGAAGCCTACGGCGCAGTGGCAGAGCAAGCAGCTTATCAGCAGCTCCTCGAGACGAGCGCGATTGGGCGCCTATTCGCAGGCGCACCAACTGAAGTGAGCTTTGGTGCGGTCGTGACAGGTGAGACGCTATTATATTTTGGCTTGGCTATCGCATTTATGAATACACTGCTCGTTATTCGTCATACGCGCCACAACGAAGAGCTTGGTAGCTCAGAATTACTGCAGTCTGCTCGCGTTGGACGCTATGCAGCGCTGACTTCTGCGTTATTGTTAGCTCTAGTAGCAAATACTGCCGTCGCGGTTGGTCTGGCGTCGGTACTGCAAGGCGTCAATGGCATCAGCAGTGGTGAAGCCTGGGCATTTGGCCTGGGCCAAGGGCTCGTGGGCTTGAGTTTCGCGGCAATTGCAGGCGTGACTGCGCAGCTGGCTGGTGCAAGCCGCGGTGCAAATAGTTTGGCAGCGATGGCGATAGGTGCAGCTTTTTTGCTTCGCGGCATCGGCGATATCTTCACTACCACTAATCAGGCAGGGGAGACTTCATCGCTGTGGATCTCGCTTCTTAGCCCTTTTGGCTGGTTGCAGCAAATGCAGCCCCTCACGGCAGTTGCTTGGTGGCCGATCGTGCTGTTTGTGCTTTTTATCGCCGCAGGCATCGGACTCTCGTACGTACTGCTTGCTCATCGTGATGTTGGCGTTGGTATATTTCCGGCGCGAAAAGGTCGTGCACGTGCCGCACGCAAGTTACTTGCAGCTTCCCCGTTTGGGTTGACGCTGCGCCTGCAAAAAGGCGTCTTTATCGGCTGGGCAATCACCGCTGGTATCTTCGCATTGATTATTGGCGGTATGGCGAACCAGATGGTCGACCTTATCGAGGATTCAGAGGTGATGCAGCAGTATATCGCCGGACTTGGCGGTACGACCGCAGCAGTCGAGTCGATGCTCAGCGCTATGCTCGGCATCGTTACGCTGATGATTGGCGCATATGTCGTGCAGGGAATGCAGCGCGCGCGTTCAGAAGAGACCCGTGGATATCTCGAGTCACTCCTGGCAACAGCGCTTGGCCGGACGCGATGGCTTTTGGCGCATACGATAGTCGTAGTTATAGGAGCGGCGAGCATCGCAGCAGCATCGGGGGCGGTGGTGGCAATCGCCGCAGGACTGGCGGCAGGGAGCCCGTTTGCTGAGTGGCAGATCGGCGTATATACGCTTGCTGGCCTAAGTTATGTGCCGGCACTGCTCGTATTTGCTGGTATTACGGTATTTGGCATGGGCATCGCGCCGAAGTTTGCGGTCGGTTTGGCATGGGCGGCATTTGCTTTTGTGGCGCTGATAGGCCAGTTCGGCTCGCTCCTGAAGCTCCCTGACTGGACGATTAATATGTCTCCATTTGCACATATCGCAGCTGCGCCTTCAGCGGCTATCGCCTGGCAGTCACTACTGGTGTTGACCGCTGTCTCAAGCGTATTGCTACTGATTGGCTTTGTGGGTTTTCGTCGTCGTGACCTGCAGACAAGCTAATCGCTAATCAAGAAACCGTAGATCACTGATCTCTTTGGGTAGAAATCCTTCTTTGGCTTTGTGATCGGCTTCCCATTTATAGTCTTTGCCGTAGCCGAGATCTTTCATGAGTTTGGTCGGTGCGTTGCGTATGCCGAGCGGCACAGGTAGGTCAGGGTATTGATCGGCGGCCTGTAGCGCGGCGTACATTGCACTCGTCGTGGCACGAGACTTCTGAGATTTCGCGAGGACGGTTGCGCAGTGGAAGAGTACATACTGGCTTTCTGGCATGCCGATGCGCTCGACTGCCTGAAACGTCGAAACAGCGAGATTCAGCGCTGCTGGTGCAGCGAGCCCGATATCTTCACTTGCAAAGATCACCATCCGCCGCGCGATAAACTTAGGATCCTCACCAGCTTTTATCATGCGAGCCAGCCAATACAGCGCTGCGTTTGCATCGCTGCCACGCATTGATTTGATGAAGGCACTGATGATGTTGTAGTGCTGTTCTCCGGCTTTATCATAGCCGGGAGCGCGTTTTTGGGCGGCGGTCTTTACGATTTCTGTGGTCACTGCTTTCGATCCTGCGAGCCCGAGTGCAAGCTCAAGATTGCCAAGCGCTACACGTGCATCACCACCAGATAGCTCGGCAAGCAAGTCTATACTTTTTGCGGGCAGTTTCTTGGCAGAGATTTTCTCGGCCTCCGCAGTCTTCTTGAGGATATCAGTGATCGCCTCTTTGCTCAGGGGTTCGAGCACGAGGACACGGCTACGGCTCAGCAGCGGTGTGATGACTT
>Ga0182743_1002758_pt1 | contig 14840 bp, 14 predicted proteins | sample eDN3rd30CKraftOP_FD_128522 | JGI IMG/M metagenome (GOLD analysis project Ga0182743, IMG submission 128522) | Enriched Organic Plus compost microbial communities from Emeryville, California, USA - eDNA 3rd pass 30_C Kraft OP (version 2) (version 2) ... | reverse complement strand
TTCGTGATGCACTGGAAATCCCTGCGCCGCCAGTTCCGCGTGCGCGGGGCCGTCGAGGTCGTCGACGCTGCCGAGGCCGATGCCTATTTCCACAGCCGCGCCCGCGGCTCGCAGATCGCTTCGAGCGCATCGGAGCAGTCGCGCCCGCTGAAAAGCCGTGCCGAGCTGATGGAACGCGTCGATGCGCTGACCAAGAAGCTGGGCGAGGGTGAAGTGCCGAGGCCGGCACACTGGTCGGGCTTTCGCATCGTGCCCAGGGAAATCGAGTTCTGGAAAGACGGCGAGTTCCGCCTGCACGACCGCTTCCTGTTCACGCAGGATGCCGCCGGCGACTGGCGGCGTCAGCGCCTCAATCCCTGACGCATCGAGGGGGCGATGCGCATACTGATCCGGACGTCCAAATGGGCAATCTGGGCCCGGCGCCTGGCAAGCTTTGCCGTGCCGCTGGCCGTGATTCCGGTCGTCCTGCATCGCCAGCAGGTCATCACCACCGAGGCGTTCCACACGATGGCGCTGGTGGCGCTGATCGTGGCGGGGCTGTCGCTGTTCCTTAGCCTGGGTGCCCTGGTCCGGCTCTGGATCACTGGCGATCGCGGCTGGGACCGCGCCTTTGGGGGCCTCCTCCTCAGCCTTCTCTGCCTTGCGCCCTTCGTCTACGGCTTCGTAGAGGCCTCGCGCTATCCGCGCGTTACCGACGTTTCGACCAGCCCGGATCTCAAGCTGGCGCTGCTCGCGCCCGCGCCCGGCGTCGATCCCACGGTGGATCAGGCAGCGATTGAGGCTGCCTTTCCCAATGCCCATACCCGTACTTATCCGCTCGATGCGCCACGCCTCTATGAAGTGGTGAGCAAGCTGGTCAGCGATTGGGGCTGGGACGTGCGGCTGCGCCAGGCGCCGCCGACGGCGCGCGGTACCGGCCAGATCGATGCCGTGGTCACGACCTGGCTGGGCTGGCGCGATGCGGTGGCGATCAGGGTCAGCACGGGGACCGAAGGCGGCGTGGTTGACATGCGCTCGGCCTCGCTGACGCCGAGCCTTTCCGACCTCGGCGCCAACGGCAAGCGCATCGAGGAATTCCTGCTGGCGCTCGATAGCGCAGTGACGACGGTGCTGCGCAACAGCGTGCTGGCGCCTGCGCCGCAGGGCGCCGAGGGCGATACGCCGCCGCCGGTGCAAGGTGGGCGCAGCGACGTTGTCGTGCCCGCCGATCGCCCCGCCGACCTGCGTCCGCCGCCGCCCGAGCCCTTCGACACGGAAGCCCCGCCGCAGGAGTGATCAGGCCGGCAGCAGCCGCGTCCCGAAAAGGGTGCGGCGCATGCGCAGGGCTCCGAGATCTACAAGATACTCGGCATGCGCCCGCACCGTCATGGCCGCCGCGTGGCGGATGGCCAGCGATTGCTGCGGATAGATGCGGGTGACCACGGCCATGATCGTGCGGGCGCCGTCCTCGACAGCCGCCACGATCTGCATATTGCGCGCCTCGCGATGCCCTTTCAGCGCGCGGGCATAGGCGGGGCCGTCCGTAATCGGGCCGCCATGAGCGGGGTGGTAGTGCCGGTAGGGCGTAGCGATGACGCGATCGAGCGAGGTGAAGTAGTCGCGCATCGAGCCATCGGGCACGGCCACGAGCGTCGAATTCCAGCCCATGATATGATCGCCGGTAAGCAGGTGCGGCGTCCCGACCAGACCGAAGGCGAGGTGGTTGGCGCAATGGCCGGGGGTCGCGATGACCTCGAGGGCGAGCTTGTCGATGCTTACACGCTCGCCATGGGTGAGCACGCGGTCGGGCACGAGGCTCCAGTCGCAGGAGCGCGAGAGCGTGTTGATCTCGAAAGGACGCAAGGGGCGCGACAGGCGATGGCGGCCACCGAACCAGACCGGTGCGCCGGTTGCCGCGCGCAGTTTCGGGACGAGTGAGGAGTGATCTTTGTGAGTATGCGTGAGGAGGATGGCCTCGACGGGTCGGCCGGCGATGGCATTGAGAATCGCATTGAGGTGCTCGTTGCTATCCGGGCCGGGGTCGAGGATCGCGACGCTTCTCTCACCGAGGAGAAACGTGTTGGTGCCGGTGAAGGTATAGGGGCTGGCATTGGGCGCGGTAAGGCGCACGAGGCCGGGCGCTGCGGCAACCGGGCGGCCGGTCTGGGGATCGAAATCGGTGCTGAACGCTGGGGCGGAAGTCATTGCGTTGCCGGACTCTACTGACTAGAACTAGCGGACATAATTTCTTGGGTGGACCTTAACCGCAATGGCGCTAACTCTTACGACCCCGAACACCATCCTGGGCGTGCTCGAGCCGAAGGCCGGCACCAGCAAGATGGTCGCTACCGCTTTCACCGTTCTCGCCGGCACGATCCTGATGGCGGTTTCCGCTCGGATCAATATTCCGCTGATTCCGGTTCCCGTGACTTTCCAGACCTTGGTCGTAGCCGCCCTTTCCGCCGCCTTCGGCTGGCGCGTGGGCGTGGCGACCGTCGTCGCCTATATCGCCGAGGGCCTGCTCGGCCTCCCCGTCTTCTCGCGCGGTGGCGGCATCGGCTACCTCTTCTCGCCGACCTTCGGCTTCATCGTCGGCATGATCCCCATGGCCTATGTCATCGGCCGCGCCGCCGATGCTGGCCTCTCGCGCAAGCCCATCGCCCTTTTCGGTACGATGGTCGCCGCTGATGCCCTCTGCTTCGCCTTCGGTTTCGTCTGGCTCCTGGCCCTCGCCGCCGGCACCACCTGGATCGACCAGACCAACATCCTGGGCTCGGCTTTCGCCGTGGCCGTCCAGCCGTTCATCGTCTGGGACATCATCAAGATGGCTTTCGCTGCGATGACAGTCACCGGCGCCTGGGCCCTGCTGAGCAGCCGCAAGGCCTGAAGTCAGTAGCGAAATGAATGAAAAGGCCGGCTCGTTGAGCCGGCCTTTTTGTTTGGACTACCTGCCGAGCGTTCGGGCGAAAGCCGTGCCGGCATCGAAGAGCTGGCGCTGGCGGTCGAGGCGTTCGTAGCGGTCGGGGCGCGGGGTGGCGACGACCGAAAAGCTGGTTTCGGCATCGTCGTGTCCGAGGGCACGCAGGGCGATACGGAAGGCGCCGAAGCTGGTGGCGTTTACCGGGCTTGCCGGGCGCGTGATGGGAGCGCGCAGGACGTCGGCGATGATCTGCGGCCAGACCGCGCTGAGCGCGCCGCCACCGACAAGGCTGACCGAGCCACTGCCGAGTTCGCCCATCGCCGCGATATTGGCGCTGATGGCGAAGGCGACGCCTTCGAGGGCGGCGTAGTAGAGCTCGCCCGGGCCATCGGTGCCGGAGACATTGAGAAAGGCCGCCCGCACGTCCAGGTCGATGAACGGGGAGCGTTCGCCGTGGAGATAGGGCAGGAAGAGCGCGTTGCCGGGCTGCCGGTCGGCAGCCTCGGCCAGCGCCTCGCCCTTGGGAATATCGCTGCCGACCGCGGTGCGGGCCCAGTCGGCGGCCGCGCCTGCCGAAAGGATTGGCGCGATCTCGATGATATCGTCGGTGAAGGGATGCGGCAGGCGATAGAAGGGGCGCGGCGCGGCCGATTGCGCGGGCGGCACGATGCGGGCGACCCAGCCGGTGGTGCCCAGATAGAGACTGATATCGTCGGCACGGTCGGCGCCGCTGCCGACGGTCGTGGCCCCGCCATCACCGCAGCCATTGATAACGGGAATGCCCGGATCGAGATGGAGCAGCTCGGCCGCTTCCTCGGACAGTGTGCCAATGACCGTGGCTGCCGGGAGGATGACAGGCAGGCGGGCGCGCTCAACCTCGAAAAGGGTCAGGAGGTCGTCGGACCAGTCGCGAGCGGCGAGGTCCATCAGGCCTGTCGTGGCAGCGCAGGTCGGGTCGGTGACGTATTTGCCGGTGAGCCTATAGGCCACGAAATCCTTGGAGCCAGGCAGGAAGCGCGCGGCGGCGGCATAGTGTTCTGGCTCGTGCTCGCGCAGCCAGGCGAGCTTGAACGCGGTCATCAGCGGCTCGGGCGCGTTGCCGGCGATCCGGGGATCGATGCGGTCGCGATAGGCCTCCACATAGGCGGCGCCGCAGGGATCGGAATAGAGCAGGGCTTCGCCCAGCGCATTGCCGTCGCCATCGACGGCGATGAGGTTTTCCATCGTGCCGCTGAGGACGATGGCCGAGACGCGCAGGGGCGGCAGGTGGCCGACCGCTTCGACGGCCGCTTCCCACCAGCCTTCGGGCGACTGGCGATGCGGGTGCGAGCCGGGCGGATAGGCGACTTCGTCGCTGTCGAGCATGGTGCCGTCGGCGGCAAAGAGCGCGGCCTTGAGGCCGGACGAGCCGATATCGAAGACGAGGATGGGATCGGTCGGAGAGGTCATTGCGCGGTCCGGCCCATGCGGCGCAGCAGCACCGCCACGATGATGATGACGCCGGTCATGATCTTCTGGATGAAGGGGTCGACGCCCAGGATGGTCATGCCGTTGGCGAGGACGCCAGTGATGGCGACGCCGAGCAGGGTGCCGATAACGGTGGGCGAGCCGGTCGGCGAGGCGGTGGTGCCGATGAAGACGGCAGCATAGGCGGGCAGCAGCAGCGGCTCGCCCATCGTGTGCTGCACGCTGCCGAGGCGCGAGGCGAGCAGCAGGCCGGCGAGAGCCGAAAGGCCGCCGGCAATGGCGAAGGTGACGATGACGTCGCGCAGCACCGGCAGGCCTGCAAGGCGGGCGGCCTGCGGGTTGCCGCCGATGGCGCGCAGGCGCCGGCCGAATTCCGTCTGCGTCAGGACGAAGCTGGCAATGCCGAGGACAGCGACAATCCAGAAGGCGAGGACCGGAATGCCGAAGAGGTCGCCGCGCGCCAGCGTCTTGAAGCCATCCGGTACGTTCTTGAACATGCTGGCGCCGCCCGAGGCTCCAAAGGCGAGGCCGGAAAGGATGGTGCCGAGCGCCAATGTGGCGACGAAAGACGGGATGCCGAACCGGGCGACGAGGACGCCGTTGGCGGCTCCCGCAACGATGCCGGTGAGCAGCGCGGTGGGGACGGCGAGCCAGGCATCATAGCCCTGGCCGAAGAGCGCAAAGCAGATAACGGCGGCAAGCGAGGCGGAAAAGCCAACCGAGAGATCGAACTCGCCGATGGTCATGACCAGCGTTGCGGCGGTTGCGACGATGGCCAGCGTCGCCATCTGCTGGATGAGATTGTAGACGTTGCCCTGGCTGGCAAAGGCCTGCGGCGCGGCAATGGAAAAGGCCACGCAGAGCAGGACGAAGGCGATCAGGGTGCCGAAGCGGCTGAGATTGAATGCAGTCACGATGCCTTAGCCTTGGCCTGCGCGGCGGTAGAAAGAGCCTCGGGCGAGGCCTGCGCTCGCTCGAAGGATTGGGCGATTGCGCCGTCGCGGAAGACCAGCACGCGGTCGCCCAGCTCCAGCGCCTCCTCGCGATCGGAGGTGGAAACGAGCACCGCATTGCCGTCGGCTGCGATGGCGCGGATGATTTCCTTGATGGCCTGCTTGGCCATGACGTCGACGCCCTCGGTGGGTTCATCGAGCAGCATGACGCGCGAATGACGGTTGGCCCAGCGCGAGAAGATGAGCTTCTGCTGGTTGCCGCCCGAAAGCGTGCGCGCCAGCTGGCCGGGCGAGCGGAAGGCCATGGAGACGCGTTCGGCGGCGACGAGGAAGGCTGAGCGCTCGGCCTTCCGGTCGGGGATCGGCAGCGATGGAGCGATGCGATAGCTCGAGAGCAGCGGCAGCGTCTTGTTGACGACGAGGTCGAGGCTGCCGAAGAGGCCCGTACGGTGACGGTCGGCCGGGACATAGGAGATGCCGGCGCGCACGGCGTCGCGCGGTGAGCGCGGGCGGTAGGCCTGGCCCTCGATGGTCACGGAGCCCGTCCGGCTTGGTTCGGCACCCCAGAGGGCGTGGAGCAGGCTCGATCGGCCGGAGCCGGAAAGGCCGTAGAGCGCGACGACTTCGCCTGCGCGGACCTTGAGGCTCCCGGGCGTCTTGAGTTCGCTCGTCGTGAGGCCGGATATGTCGAGGATAACCTGGGCGTCCGCGGCAATGGCAGGGCGATCATCGGCCGTAGAATGGCTGCCGCCCATGGCGGTGACGAGGCGCGCAACGGTGAGCTCGGCCTTGGGCAATTCAGTGGCGACACGCCCGTCCTTGAGGACGATGGCGCGGTCGCAGAATTCGGCGATCTCGTCGAGCCTGTGGCTGACGAGGATGATGGCAGTGCCGCGGGCGCGCATGCGTTCGAGCACGGCGAAGAAGCGGTGCGCATCTTCGGCCGGGAGCGCGGCGGTGGGCTCATCGAGAACGAGGAAGCGGCCTTCGTCAGACACCGCGCGCAGGAGGCGCACGAACTGCTTTTCGGCGGGCGGCAGGAAGGCGACGGGCAGGTCGAGCGGCAGGTCGGGCGCGATCTCGCGGGCATGGCGCGCGATGGCCTCGCGCATCGCCTTGCGGTCGATGGTGCCGAACCGCCTTGGATAGGGGCGGCCGAGGAAGCAGTTGTCGATGGTGTCGAAGCTCGGCACGAGCGGCGCATCCTGATGGATGACGCGGATGCCGGCCGCATAGGCATCGTGGGGCGAGGCGAAGTGCACGCCCTGGCCGTCCACGGCAATAGTGCCGCCATCGGCCGGCTGCGCGCCGGCGACGATCTTGATGAGCGTCGACTTGCCGGCCCCGTTATGGCCGACCAGACCCAAAACTTCGCCCCCGGAGAGTGAGAGGCTCACATCTTCGAGGGCGTTGGTGGCGCCGAAGCGCTTGGTCATGCCGGATAGGGCAAGCAATGGTCTGCCGTCACTCGCACTTGACGCCGAGGCTGTCGCGCGTGATCAGCTCGACAGGGGCATAAAGCTCGTCCTTTTCCGGCTTTCCGCCGGCAAGGATGGTATTGAGCTGCTCAGCGGCGATATCGGCCATCTGCGTGAAGCCCTGGCGCACAGTGCCGATATAGGCCGAGCACTTCTTGATGAGCTCGATAGCTTCGGGATTCCCGTCGATACCGGCAACCACGATGCCCTTGCGGCCCGCAGCTTCGATGGCGAGGTTGGCGCCGATGCCCGGCTCGTCCCAGCCGGCCCAGACGGCATTGATGGCGCCGTCGGCCGGATTGGCGAGAAGGATCGCATCCATGGCGGCGCGGCTGTCATCGATCTGGCCGGGGACCTGAACATAGTGGTCGGCGACCTGCTTGACGTCGGGATTGGCCTTGAGGGCCTCATCGAGCGCCAGCTCGCGCGCATGCACGCCCGGATGGGCCGAATAGAAGAAGCGGACGATGTTGCCCTTGTTGCCGATGGCATCGAACAGGAACTTCGTCATGGTCTGGCCGAGAACGAAATTATCCGAGGTGACGTTGAGCATGGTCGAGGCGTTCTTGGCGCCGTCGATGGTCACCACCGGGATGCCGGCGGCCTTGGCCTTGTCGACCTGATCCTGGATCTGGGCGGGATCGACCGAGACGAGCACGATGGCGTTGGGGGCCTTGGTGGTGGCGTCTTCGAGGCGGCTGGCAAAGGCGCCCATGTCGCCGGCCGTGTCCACGACATCGACCGTCCACTGGAACTTCTCGGCCTGCGCCTTGAACGAGTCGATCATTTCGGCGGTCGCGATTGCCGACAGGTACGGCGTGAGTACCGAGATCTTTTCGCCGGCGGCCTGAGCGGTGCCAGCGGCAGTGAGTGCAAACGCCGCCGAAAGGGCCAGCGACGTTACAAACTTAGTCATTTCGAGTTCCCTCCAGAATTCCGGGCCGACCATATCGGGGGCGGCCATCCGCTCCAAGCGCTAAATGCGGCCGCTCCAGGGGCGCCTTGCCGCAATCGCGGCTCACTCACTTTTGAGAGAGGCGGGAACCTTTCTCCGGGTTTTCGCTTGGCTCCCTTGCCTGGGCTCGACTAGCCTCAAGCGAGGGGCTTGGTTTGCCGATGTCAGGCGCGGGGAGCGTTTGAAGTGAATAGGCGGCCGGTTTACAGCAGATCGGGAAAGCCGCGCGCGGCGGGTGCTTCGCCGTGGGTGGAGAAGGACGGCGTAACCCCGGTTTTCGTCGATGGCCCGGCCGAGGACGAAACGCCGACCTTGCGCCAGCGCGCCGCCTCCGGTTGGCAGAGGCTCTATGCGCGGCATCAGGGCCCGGTACTGGTCGCGATCAGCGCGCTGGTGACGCTCGCCGCGGTCGGCACCTACGATGCCCTCAAGCCGCCACCCCAGAACATCACGCCCGGACAATTCAAGGCCAGCGTCAACCAGATCGTCGATGAGCGGCCACGTCCGCCTTCGACGGCCTCACTCGTCTACGGCAAGGTCATTCGCTCCGTGGTGCGGGTGAATGGCTATGATCCGGACGAGCCGGAAAAGAAGGACGACGCCGCAGCGCCGCCCAAGCCGCCGGTGACGCCGCTGCCCGGCCCGCAGGGGGCGCCGAACGAGCCCGACAACCCGGCGGCGCAGAACCCGGACGGCAAGGGTGTAGAGGAGGACTTCCACGAGAAGTTCACGGCCGTCGGCACCGGCGTCATCATCGACGACCAGGGCACGATCCTCACCAATCTCCACGTTGCCGGTGCGGCCAAGAAGCTGCGGGTGACGTTCTTCGACGGCAGCGAGTCTGAAGCCCGTATCGTCGGGGCGCGGCCTGAGAACGATCTCGCCATCATCCTGCCCGACGTCATTCCCGACGATCTGCAACCGGCCACGCTCGGCTCGACCGCTAACCTGCATCCGGGCGACGAGGTGGAGGCGATCGGCTTCCCCTTCGGCATCGGTCCCTCGGCCTCGTCAGGCGTGGTTTCCGGACTGCGGCGCTCGTTCGAGCAGGGCGACAAGTCGCGCCTCACCAACCTCATCCAGTTCGACGCGGCGGCCAATCCGGGCAATTCAGGCGGACCGCTGATCGATGCCAACGGCGATGTGGTCGGGATCGTGACCGCGATCCTCAACCCCTCGGGACTGCGCACCTTCGCCGGTATCGGCTTCGCCGTGCCCATCGAAAGCGCCGCGGGCGCGGTGGGGGAATCCCCGCTCTAGATATTGCCAGCAAGACCGGATGGAGAAATGGACGAGAAAGCGAAGAATTCCGCCCCCGCCGCCGCCTCCCTGATGGAGGAGGTTCTTTATGAGGTCAAAAAGGTCGTGGTCGGCCAGGACCACTTCCTCGAACGTGTGCTGGTGGCGCTGCTGGCGCGCGGGCACCTGCTGGTGGAGGGCGTGCCCGGCCTCGCCAAGACGCTGACGGTCTCGACGCTGGCCGATGTGATCCACGGCTCGTTCAAGCGCATCCAGTTCACGCCCGACCTCGTGCCGTCGGACCTGGTCGGAACGCGCATCTACAATCAGAAGACCGGCGATTTCTCGACCTCGCTCGGCCCTGTCTTCTGCAACCTCCTGCTCGCCGACGAAATCAACCGCGCGCCTGCCAAGGTGCAGAGCGCGCTGCTCGAGGTGATGCAGGAGCGTCAGGTGACGATTGCCGGCGAAACCCACAAGGTGCCTGAGCCCTTCGTGGTCATGGCCACGCAGAACCCGATCGAGACCGAAGGGACCTATGCGCTGCCCGAGGCGCAGGTCGACCGGTTCATGATGAAGGTGCTGGTCGGCTATCCCAGCGAAGAGGAGGAATTCGTCATTGTTTCGCGCGTGACGGGGGTGGCGCAGGCCGTGGCGCGCGTTGCCACGATCGACCAGCTCGTGCAATTGCAGGCCAAGAGCCGGGCTCTCTATGTCGACCCCTCGCTGATCCAGTTCGCGGTCAAGGTCGCCAAGGCCACGCGCGACCCGGCTTCGGTGGGGCTGGGCGACATGCCGCGCTTCATCACCTTCGGGGCGAGCCCGCGCGCCAGCATCAACATGATCGAGGCGGGGAGGGCGCTCGCCTTCCTGCGCGGCCGCGAATATGTGCTGCCCGAAGACGTGGTGGACGTTGTTGGCGACGTGCTGCGCCACCGCATCGTGCTCTCCTACGAAGCGCTCTCGGAGGGCATTTCGGCCGATACCATCGTCTCGCAGATACTGCAGGCCGTGCCTGCGCCAGAAAAGCCGCTGGAAGCCCATGTCCGCGTCGCCGCATCCGGCTGAGGCCGTCCTCAGGCGCCTCGAATGGACGGTGATCCGCCGGCTCGACGGGTTACTGCAGGGGGACTATCGCTCGCTGTTCCGCGGCTTCGGCATCGATTTTGCCGACCTGCGCGAATACCAACCCTATGACGACGTGCGCCTGATCGACTGGAACGTTACAGCGCGCACGCAGACGCCGCACGTGCGGGTCTATAACGAGGACCGCGAGGTCACGGCCTGGTTCCTGCTCGACCTCAGCCCTTCGGTCGATTTCGGTTCGCGCGAGGTCAACAAGCGGCAGGTGCTCGCCGAGTTCACGGCGGTGCTGGCACGACTTCTCACCCGGCAGGGCAACCGCGTCGGCGCCATTGGCTTCAACGGCGTCAGCGATTTCGTCATCCCCCCGCGCGGCGGGCGACCGCAGGTGCTGCATATCCTCGACAAGGTCCAGTCCCAGCCACGCCTGTTGCGCGCGCCGCAGACGGACCTTGCCGCATTCCTGCGACGGGCGTTCTCGACCATCAAGCGGCGAAGCATTGTCTTCGTCGTTTCCGACTTCATTTCGCGGCCGGGTTGGGAGCGGGCATTGTTCGACCTCAACCGCCGGCACGAGGCGATCGCGGTGCGTCTCATCGATCCGCTCGACATGGCGCTCCCTGATCTTGGCGTATTGGTGTTCCAGGATGCCGAGACCGGCGAGCAACTGACGGTCGACACCAACGACAAGGGCTTTCGCCGACGCTTCGTCGCCGAGGCGCAGCGCGCCGAGGAGGCGACGATGGAAGCCTTCGGCGCCGCCGGCATGGATGTGCTCGAGCTGTCAACCGACGACGACCTGCTCGATGCGGTGCTGCGCTTTGCCGGCATGCGCAAGGCTCAGTCGCACGGAACCGCCCTGGCGGGAGGAGGTATGTCATGACCTTCCTGTGGATGCCCATGCTCTGGCTGCTGCTGCTCGTGCCGCTGCTCGTGGCGCTCTACGTGGCCCTGCTGCGCAGACGCAAGAAAACGGCGGTGCGCTACGCCAATCTTGGCATCGTCAAGCAGGCCATGGCGGGCCGCTCGAGCTGGCGCCGGCATGTGCCGCCAGCCTTGTTCCTCCTCGCCCTCACCATCCTGATCCTCGCGGTCGCGCGACCGGCGGCAGTGGTGACGCTGGCCTCGACGCGCTCGACGGTGATCCTTGCCATGGATGTCTCGGGCTCGATGCGGGCGCGCGACGTGCAGCCGAACCGGCTCGCGGCCTCGCAGGAGGCCGCCAAGAAGTTCATTGCCCAGCAACCGGCCGACGTGCAGATCGGCATCGTCGCCTTTGCCGCCGCTGCCCTGCTGGTGCAGGCGCCGACGGTGGATCGCGAGGCGCTGTATAGTGCCATAGATCAGTTCCAGCTCTGGCGCGGAACCGCGGTTGGGTCGGGCGTGCTGGTCTCGCTGGCCACGATTTTTCCCGATCAGCGCTTCGAGGTCGGCGGATTTGGCACGTCGGGCTTCGGCCCCGGTGGGGACGCGCTGGGCCTGCCTTTCGCGGAACCCAACGCCGCCGAGCCGCCTGAACACGTGCCGGTTGAGCCGGGCTCGTACGAGAACGCCTTTGTCATCCTCCTCACCGATGGGGCTACGACGACGGGACCGGACCCCATTCAGGCCGGCAAGGTAGCCGCGGATTATGGCGTGCGCGTCTATACGGTCGGCTTCGGCTCGACCAATGGCGATGTCGTCGATTTCGGTGGCCGCTCGATGCGGGCGCAGCTGGATGAGACGGCGCTGCAGGAAATTGCGCGGACCACGGACGGCGAGTACTTCGCCGCGCAATCGTCCGACGACCTCGCCAAGGTCTATGAGACGCTCTCCTCGCGTCTGGTGATGGAGAAGAAGCTGACCGAGATCGCGTTCATCTTCGCGGGGATCGGCGCGCTGGTCGCGCTGCTGGCGGCGGGGCTGTCATTGTTGTGGTTCAATCGGATTGCGTGAGGCGGGGACAGATTCGTTGGCGGAGGCAGTCCCGGGTCATGATCCAACGCTCTAGGGTCCGTACTCAATTGTACCGGTAGATGAGGTTGCAATGGCCGCCCCACCCACCCACCGGACTTCCCCGGACTTGATCCGGGGCCCATTGCCACCCTCCACTCGAGTGGAGATATCCGTGGGCCCCGGCTCTGCGGCTGGGCAAGTTCAGTGGGTGTGGCGCGGCAGACGGACGGTGCTTCCGTTGGAATCTGTCGGATGGGGAGATAGCGCTCTGGGGCGCCGGGACTTATTGAGTACGGACCCTAGCGCCCAGACCCGAACGGCATCTTGAAGGTCCAGCTATTGGTGCCTGCATCCGCAGGAATCGGCGGAAAGGGGGCGGCCCGGCGGATGATGTCGACGGCGGCTGCGTCGAAGCCGGCATTGCCCGAGGAACTGATGACACTGATGCCAGAGGCAGTGCCATTGGCCGAGGCGACGAATTGCACCACGAGTTCACCATTGCCGCGTGGGCCGCGATAGTTACGCAGGGCCCGGCGGATCTTGGATAGTACCTGACCCTGATATTTGGTGAGGGCGGCGCCATTACCCTGGGGGCCGGTGCCCTGCTGGCTGGCGACCGAAGCGCGCGCCTGCGCATCCGCATTGGAATTGCCGCCATTGCCGCCCTGGTTGGGCTTGGGCTTCTGCGGTTCCTGCTTCTTGGGCGTTTCCGCCTTGGGCTTTGCCGGCTCCTTGGGATAGGTGGGCTCCTGCCGCTGTGCGACGGTGCGGGTCTTGGGCACCGGTGGAGCGTCGGGATCGACGGCCTCGACGACCTCGTTTTCGGGCGAGGTGATCTGGGGCGTATCGGGAGTCTCGATTGCCTCCGCCGTCTCAGGCTGCGCGGCTTCCAGCGGCTCGGGCGTGATCGCGGTCGAGGCGAGGAGCGGGGCCGTTTCAACGGGGGCCATTTCGACCGGCTTGACTGGCTCGTCCTGCTGAACGGGCGGAGCAGGCTCGGTCACCTCGGCGACTTTCACTTCCTCAAGGGGCGTCGGCTCAACGGTCTCGACAGCCTCGGTCTCGACCGGCTCGGCGGTCTCGGGCTGTGTCGCCTGCTCGGGCTCAACCGGATCGAGCGTTTCCGGTTCGGTAGCCTCGATGACCTCGCCGCCGGCGGAGACCATGGATTGCGTGGCGTCGCTCTGCACCTCGCTCACCTCGTTGGTGGCGACGGTCTGCATGGCGATGATTTCGACTTCGACTGCCGAGCCTTCGATATCAAGGCCGTCGTCGGCGGGCAGGAACATGAAGATGCCGGCGGCCAGCGCAGCGGCGTGGAAGAGGAGCGAGGCAAGCGGGCCGCAAGCCCAGCGCGCCGACTTGCGCGGAGCAGGTAGATCGAGGAGCGAGACGCCGGGGGCCGCCACGGTCGGCACCGGGTGGCCGGGGTTCTGGATGACGACCGGCACCCAGGCGCGCGGCGGGCGGCCGGGCAGGGGATTGTCATTGTTCCAGATCGGCCAGGCCGCGCTCATGGTCAGAGCCCGAACTGGATCGTGGATTTGTTGGAGGTGGTAAGCGAGGCGAGGCACTCGCCGGCCTCGACACCGGTGCCCGTACAGGCCGCGACGTCATTGATGAGCACGCGGCTCAGGCCATCGCAGGGCGTCTTGGCGAGATCGAATTGAAGCACCTTGGTCTTGCCCTCGGGCAGCGCCTTGAAATCGAGGGTCACCAGGCGCTCGATGCCGCCCGTGGCGTTGAAGAGCGCTACTTCGAAGGCCGCCTTGTCGAGCGGCTTGCCGAGGGAATTGGTGGCGAGGAACGTGACGCGGCAGCCGGTTTCGCTCGGTTGCAGCGCGTTGAGTTCGAGGGACAACCCTGCCGCCGGCGCCGTGGTTGCCGCTACGGCGGCCGGCGGCAGGCCAATCGCGGCAAGCATCCCCAACATTCCAAATGCTCGCGCGATCATTCCTTGTCTCCATGCATGGGAAAAGCCGGCGCGGCACATGCGTCCGCGCCGGTGGAGGGTGGCGTCAGTAGTCGAACTGCTTGGCCAGCGTCAGCTTGAAGGTGCGGCCCTTGGAGCGGTCCGGCGTCTGGTTGTCGCGATAGTCGGCGTTGAAGATGTTCTCGATCGAGAACTGCGCTTCGGTGCCGGCCAGGGGACCCGATTCCGGCTTCCAGTTGGCGAAGATGTCGAAGGTGGCGTAGCCGGGTGTCGAGGCATCGCTGCCGGTGACGGGCAGCACGCCGGTTTCCGTCGAGGCCACGATCGTTGCCTTGGCGCCGTATTCGAGATTGTACTCGGGGTTACGGGCGCCGACGGTGAGCTGCAGCTTGTGGCCGGGCACCGAGGTAAGGGCCTTGCCGGTCACATCGTTCGTGCCGACCATGGCGGCATAGGCCAGGCGCCCGAAGAGGAATTCGGACTCGTAGCTGCCTTCCACTTCCACGCCATAGATCGTCGCCTTGCCGACGTTGCGGAAGTAGGGATTGCCCACGACCGACGGCGAGGATTCGATGAGATTGGTGAGGTCGTTGTAGAAGCCGGTGACCTTGACGGTCGCCTGGTCGCCATCGAACAGCAGCTCGTAGCCGGTGAGCGCGAAGCCCGCCTCGTAGGAGTTCGACTGCTCCTTTTCGAGGTTGAGGCTCGGACCCTTGACGCTGTTGTACTGGTAGAGCTCATCGAGCGTCGGCAGGCGCTCGGTATGGGCGACCGAGCCGAAGATCGAGACGTTGTCGTTGAACTTGTAGAGCGCCGCCACCTTGGGCGAGAGCGCCACGTCCTGGATTTCGTGCTGACCCTTGGTGGTGACCTCCGGCTTCTGCCAGACGAAGTCGGC
>Ga0182743_1002757_pt1 | contig 14842 bp, 9 predicted proteins | sample eDN3rd30CKraftOP_FD_128522 | JGI IMG/M metagenome (GOLD analysis project Ga0182743, IMG submission 128522) | Enriched Organic Plus compost microbial communities from Emeryville, California, USA - eDNA 3rd pass 30_C Kraft OP (version 2) (version 2) ... | reverse complement strand
GCCCATGCCGACGGCGCTGCGGGCGCCGACGCCGTTCTCCTGGCCGAAGACTTCAGCCCACAGCTCGCTACAGCCGTTGATGACGGCAGGATGCTGGCCGAAGTCAGGCGTGCTGTTGACCATCCCCAGCGTCTTGACCACTCGCTTAACGCGATCGAGGCTGCCGAGATAGGCCTTCAACGTCGAGAGCATCGCCAGGCCGGTCTGGCGGGCGGCCTGATAGCCGTACTGCTGGTCGACGTCGGCGCCAACCTTGCCGGTCATCAGCGAGCCGTCCGACTTGAGCGGGCCGTGCCCCGACAGATAGACGAGGTTGCCGACGATAACGACCGGCTTATAGACCCCGACCGGCTTCGGGGCAGGGGGGAGTTCCAGTTTCAATTCGGCAATCTTGGCTTCAGCGCTCATGATGGATCGGGCTCCTGCAATTCAAACCGGTAATTCACAGACGAGCGATGAATATAGCCGACCGAACCCTTTCGGCGGAGTGGACGCCCCGCTTCGCCGCCCGAAAATACAACCCCTGCGCGCGTCCTGCTGCCAGACGCCAAGGGCGTTCTCTCTGGCCTTAGCGCTTAGTGGCCCAGCTCCGGTGAACAGTCCCCCCGGTCACAACCTTTACAACCCCTGCGCACACTTCAAAAATCGCGGCTAGTCATTTACTCCTAACAACTTAACAGTTTTTCACCACAAAAACTTTACAACCCCTTTTCACGCCGCCCGCCCCGGCACTGAACAGGGGCAATTCAGAGCGCCGCGCAGACGCTAAGGGCGAACCGGAGCCGTATATAACCAATCGGTTATACAATACCTTTTCAGCTCCCTCACAACGGGCGCAAAGCGGGCATACAACACCGCGCCGCATCCTTCATCACCGACCAAATTGCCAAAGAGCGCCGCGCAACACGCGCAGCATCAAACGCCCCACGCCAGACGAAAACCAGCGAAGGGTTCACGTCGCCAATATAACATTATTTACAAATTCGTCAACATACCCCGAAAAGGCGAACGCTCACGGAGCAGTTGTCAGTGGCTGGGCCGATTCGAATACCAAGAAGCTGAGCTTTGCCAAACTAGCGGCACGGCGCAAGCCGTCCGGTGAAGTCAGGTAAAGCTCGGCCAAATCCGGTGAAGTCCGGCGCAGTCCGGCAATGCCGTGGTTGGAATCGACTACCGTGGCGCTCGCCACCGGGCGGCTTGCGCCGCTCCGCTTCCCCGGAACCAACACGTAGCGTCGCGCTAGTGTCCGGACTTGCCGTACACCTGGGCCGGATCGACGAGCCGCTCGCCGACCACCTTCAGCCCTTCGGGGCGCACTTCGCGGAAGAAGCAGGTGCGATACCCCTCGTGGCAAGCTGCGCCAGCCTGTTCGACTTTGAGCAGGATCGTGTCGGCATCGCAGTCGACATAAATGGCGCGAACCGTCTGTGCGTGGCCGCTTTCCTCCCCCTTGCGCCACAGCTTGCCTCGGCTGCGGCTCCAATAGACGGCCCTGCCGGTGCGAACCGTCTCGGCGAACGACTCGGCGTTCATCCAAGCCATCATCAAGACCTCGCCGGTGGCCGCATCCTGGGCGATGGCCGGCAGCAAACCGTCGTTGCGAGAAAAGTCGGGGCCGCTGAGGGGGGTATCAGTCATAAGGAGAGACTAGGAATCGAGGAACGGCGAATCCGTCCAGCATAGATTCCCCCGCATCCGCCGCACAATGGCTAGAGCCCGCAGCGACGGAGCAAGGGGATTAGAGCGACCATCCAGCCAGGAACTGCATATCGCTTCTAGCACGCGACGATGAACACTTGGCGTATTTGTCGGATCTCGTGGACTGTCGCAGGCGCGACGCCCGCAGACGGCGGCAGCAGCCAATGGACGGCTGGCTGTGGATACGCGGAATCCAGATTCGGCTAAGGAGGGCGATTTGAGACGCGTACCGTGGAGAGGGAGTCCCCTTGCACAACTCACTTAGCCTGATCGTCCCCGTCCACAATGCCGAGAACTCGCTCGGCCAGCAGGTCGCCCGCTTGCTCGAGGTGCTGCCCGAGCTGACGCAGCGTTTCGAGGTGTTGATCGTCGACGACGCTTCGACCGATCACACCGCCGACGTGGCGGCCGAGATCTCTCGCGAGTACCCGCAGGTAAAACTTGTCTCCCAGCGCCGCCGCATGGGGCTGGCAGCCGCCGCGAAGCGCGGGTCGGAAAAGGCGACCGGCGAAGTCGTGCTCGTGCACAACGAAATCAAAGGCCTCTCATCGGCGGAGCTGCGCGAGCTGTGGAACGAACGCCGCGACGCCACGCTGCGGCAGTCGCGCGAAACTCGCGCTCCTGGCGCCTTCGAAGAGCCGCTGATCAACCGGCTTTCCGCCTGGGGCCAGGCATTGCACGATCGCCCTCAGCCGGCGGCCAAGCGGAATACCGAGCTGCGATTCTCGATCGCCGATCTCGGCCGCACCGATGCGTCGCACGAAAAGACCGTGAAGGCCAAGCCGGTCCGCAGCTTTCTCCGGCACCTGCGAGAATTGACGCTCGGGGAATAGACCTCGCACAGGCGGCCCAAAGCGACGGAGCGAGACGTACGAGCTCGCTCAGTATCGTGCGATGCACCATACGGCCCAAACGCCGTCGCGCCAGCCGATCTTCTTTCCCTCGGCGTACGATCGGCCCTCGTAACTGACCGGGCGTTCGAAGAAGCGAACGCCCGGAATGCGGGCCAGCTTCTGCGTGATCTCGATCTCGATGCCGAAGCCGCGCTCGCGAAGCGTTGGCGTGATTTGCTGAATCAGCTCCCGCCGCATCAGCTTGTAGCACGTTTCCACGTCGGTGAACGTCCGGCCCGAACGCCAGTTCGACAGCCGAGTGATGAGCTGATTGCCCCACCGATGCCAGTAGTGCAGCACGGGACCGTCGTGCTCGCTGAACCGGCTGCCGTACACGACGTCGGCCCGATCTTCAATGATCGGCTGCAGCAGGGCCAGGTAGTCGTGAGGATCGTACTCGAGGTCGGCGTCCTGAATGATGACCGCGTCCCCCGTGCAGTGGCTAAAGCCGGTCTTCAGAGCGCCGCCTTTGCCCTGATTGCGCTCGTGGAAGATGATCTTCAGATCGGCGTGCCGCGGATCGCCGCTGTCGCGCCACTGGGCGAGCAAGTCGCGCGTGCCGTCCTGGCTGCCATCGTCGACGATGACAATCTCGCACGGCACGCCCGTTCCACGGACCCGCTCGACGACCGTTTCGATCGTCCGCCGTTCGTTGTACACGGGAATGACGACCGACAGCCGAAAGCCGTCAGGAATCCGATAGATGCCGAGCTGCCGCGCGACCTCCTTGCCGAGCAATTGCTCGGCAAGACGCACTCGGTCGGCGGCCCCTTCGCCGGCTTCTCCCTCCGCCGCACGCAACAGCGACTCGCCCAACTGGCGTAGTTGGGCGGAGTTCAATTCGTCGGCGGGCAATGGTCGGTACACGCGAACCTGCTCAAACGAAAAATCGCGGGAAGCGGATACCGGCTATTGTTACACGGTGGTCGCGGCGAGACCAAGCGTCACGCCCGGCGCCGGCAGATCGCTGTGCCCCATGAGGAACTCGTCGATCGCCCGGGCCGCTCCGCGCCCTTCGTTGATCGCCCAAACCACGAGCGACTGGCCACGACGGCAGTCGCCAGCGGCAAAGACCTTCGGCACGCTGGTCGCAAACCGCCCGTGGATCGCCTTGTAGTTGCTCCGCGGATCGGTCTCGATTCCCAGCGCCTCGGCCAGGTACTGCTCCGGTCCCTTGAAGCCCATGGCGAGCAACACCAGGTCGGCCTTCCAGAACTTGTCGGTTCCCGGCAGTTCCTTCAGCTTCCACTGGCCGTCGACCTTTTCCCACTCGACCTGGACCGTGCGGATGCCAGCCACATTGCCGGCGTCGTCCCCCACGAACTCCTTGCTCATGATGCAATACGTGCGCGGGTCGCTGCCAAATTTGGCCGCCGATTCCTGGTGGCCGTAGTCGGTGCGGAAAATGCGCGGCCACTGCGGCCACGGATTGTCCGGCGCCCGTTCTTGCGGCGGCTTCGGCAGCAGTTCGAAGTTGACCATGCTGCGGCAACCGTGGCGGAGCGACGTGCCGATGCAGTCGGTGCCGGTGTCGCCACCGCCGATCACGATGACATCCTTGTCCTTCGCGCTGATGTAGCGGCCGTCTTCCAGCCCGCTATCGAGAAAGCTCTTGGTGTTCGCCGTCAGGAACTCCATGGCGAAGTAGATACCGCCGAGACCGCGGCCCGGAATCGGCAGATCGTTCGGGCGCGTGGCGCCCGTGGCGAGCAGCACCGCGTCGTTTTCGTCGTAGAGCTTCTTGGGATCGACGTAGTTGGCCGATTCTTTGTTGCCGACGTCGGCGTTGACGACAAACTTCACCCCTTCTTCGCGAAGCAGGTTGATGCGTCGTTCGACCACGCCTTTATCGAGCTTCATGTTCGGAATGCCGTACATGAGCAAGCCGCCGATCCGGTCGGCCCGTTCGTAGACGGTGACCGTGTGCCCAACCTTGTTGAGCTGAGCGGCGGCTGCGAGCCCCGCCGGTCCCGAACCGATGATCGCCACCTTCTTGCCGGTACGGCTCGGCGGCGGCATCGGCACGACCCAGCCTTCGGCGAAGCCGCGATCGATGATCGCGTTCTCGATGTTCTTGATCGTCACCGGCGGATCGGTGATGCCCAGCACGCACGCGCCTTCGCACGGCGCCGGGCAGGCGCGCCCCGTGAACTCCGGAAAGTTATTCGTCTTGTGCAGACGATCGAGCGCTTCGCGCCAGCGGCCGCGATAGACGAGATCGTTCCACTCGGGAATGAGGTTGTCGATCGGACATCCGGTAGCGCTCTGGCAGAACGGCACGCCGCAGTCCATGCAGCGAGCGCCCTGCACCTTCAGATGCTCTTCCGACGGTTCCGTGTAGATCTCGCCGAAATCGCCAAGGCGCTGAATCGGATCGCGATACGGTACTGGCTTGCGCGGAAACTCTTTGAAACCTGTGGGCTTACCCATGGTGGGGAACTCCGTGTACTCCGGCCTCGACCTCTTCGTCGTGCTTCGCCCGCTCGGCCAGCACACGCTTGTAATCGGTTGGCATTACTTTGACGAACTGGGCCGTGCTTTCCGGCCAATGACTCAAAATCCGGTCGGCGACTGTCGAACCGGTGTAACGGCGGTGCTGCTCGATCAGATCGAGCAGTTCGGCAACGTCCTGCGGCTGCTCGACCTTTTCCAGCTCGACCAGGCCCAGGTTGCACTTGGTGATGAAATCACCCGCCGGATCCCAGATGTAGGCGATACCGCCCGACATGCCGGCTGCGAAGTTGCGGCCAGTCTCGCCGAGGATGACGACTCGGCCGCCGGTCATGTATTCGCAACCGTGGTCGCCGCAACCTTCGATCACCGCGTGAGCGCCGCTGTTTCGCACCGCGAAACGCTCGGCAGCCCGGCCGCGGAAGAACGCCCGGCCATTGGTCGCGCCGTAGAGGCAGACGTTGCCGACGATGATGTTGTCTTCGGGCACGAATGACGAATTGAGCGGCGGATAGATCACGATCCGGCCACCGCTAAGTCCCTTGCCGACGTAGTCGTTCGCATCGCCTTCGAGTTCGAGCGTGACGCCTTGGGCGAGAAACGCGCCAAAGCTCTGCCCGGCCGAACCGTGGAATTTGATGTGAATCGTGTCGTGCGGCAACATTTCGTCGCCCCACCGCTTGGCGATCTCGTGGCTGAGCATCGTGCCAACGGTGCGATTCGTATTGATGATCGGCGACTCGAAGCGGATACGCTCGCGACGCTCGATCGCCCGGCGGCTCTTCTCGATCAACTTGTTGTCGAGGGCGTGCTCCAGGCCGTGGTCCTGCTTCTTGGTGCAGTAGACCTCGACCTCGGGCCGCGGCTTGCGGGCCGGGGTAAGCATCGGCGTGAGGTCGACCCCCTGGGCCTTCCAATGCTTCACCGCAGCGTCGGTCTCGAGGCAATCGACGCGGCCGATCATCTCGTTGAACGTGCGGAAACCGAGCTGCGCCATGATCTGGCGAGCTTCTTCGGCAACCATGAACAGGTAGTTGACCACATACTCCGGCTTGCCCATGAACTTGCGGCGGAGCACCGGATCCTGGGTCGCGATGCCGACCGGGCAGGTGTTCAGGTGACACTTCCGCATCATGATGCAGCCGAGCGTGATCAGCGGCGCGGTCGAGAAGCCGATTTCTTCGGCGCCCAGCATCGCGGCGATCACCACGTCGCGGCCCGTCTTGATCTGACCGTCCGTCTGCAGCACAACGCGGCTGCGCAGGTCGTTCAGAACGAGCGTCTGGTGGGTTTCGGCGAGACCGAGTTCCCACGGCAGGCCGGCGTGCTTGATGCTCGTGATCGGCGAGGCGCCGGTGCCGCCCGAATCGCCCGAGATCAGGATGTGGTCGGCGTGCGCCTTGGCCACGCCAGCGGCGATCGTACCGACGCCGACCTCGCTCACCAGCTTCACGCTCACGCGAGCTGAAGGATTGGCGTTCTTCAGGTCGTGAATGAGCTGCTTGAGGTCTTCGATCGAGTAAATGTCGTGGTGCGGCGGCGGGCTGATGAGCCCCACGCCCGGCGTCGAGTGCCGGATGCGGGCGATGTTCTCGTCCACCTTGTGACCGGGCAGCTCACCGCCTTCGCCCGGCTTCGCGCCTTGAGCCATCTTGATCTGCAGCTCGTCGGCGTTGGTCAGGTAGTTGATCGTCACGCCGAACCGGCCCGACGCGATCTGCTTGATGGCCGACCGCTTCGAATCGCCGTTGGGCAGCGGGAGGAACCGCTCGGAGTCTTCGCCGCCTTCGCCCGTGTTGCTCTTGCCACCCAGGCGGTTCATGGCGATCGCCAGCGTTTCGTGCGACTCGGACGAGATCGAGCCGAGGCTCATCGCGCCGGTGCAGAATCGCTTCACGATGTTCGTCGCCGGCTCGACCTGGTGGAGCGGAATCGGCGAGTTCACGCCTTCCTTGAACTTCAGCAGGCCACGCAGGGCGCACTTGCGGGTCGCTTCTTCGGCGGCGTGCCTGGCGAAGCGCCAGTACGCCTCGGCGGAGTTTTCGCGAGCGGCGATTTGCAGATCGGCGATCGACTGCGGATCCCACATGTGGCGTTCGCCTTCGGCGCGCCAGTGGAATTCGCCGACGTTCGGCAACACCGGCAGCCGCTGCTCGGGCCGACGCGGGAAGCCGATCGCGTGACGCCGGAGAGCTTCTTCGGCGAGAACTTCGAAACCGACGCCCTTGATCCGGCTGGCAGTGCCGGCGAAGCACTTGTCGATCACTTCCTCAGCCAGGCCGACCGCCTCGAAGATCTGAGCGCCCTTGTACGACGCCAAGGTCGAAATGCCCATCTTGGACATCACCTTGAGCATGCCCTTGGCCACCGCCTTCTGGTAGCCGTGCACGATCTTTTCGTCGCTGTACTCCCCGCCGAGCAAGCCATCGCGCTGAGCTTGCCACAGGGCCTCGAACGCGAGATACGGGTTGATGGCGTCAGCGCCGTAGCCCACCAGCAAGCAGTGATGATGCACTTCGCGAGCTTCGCCCGACTCGACAATGATGCCGATCTGGGCCCGCTTGGCCTTCCGCACCAGATGATGGTGAACGGCGCCGCTGGCGAGCAGGGCGCTCACCGGCACGCGTTCGGCGCTCAGGGCGCGATCCGACAGGATCACGAGCGAGTAACCCTCGTCGATCGCCTGCTCCGCCTCGTTGCAGATGCGATCGAGCGCCGGCTTCAGCCCTGCCGGGCCTTCGCTAACCGGCCAGGTGATGTCGATGGTCTTGGTCTTCCAGCCCCGATGATCCATGCTCTTGATCGCAGCCAATTCCTCGTTGGTGAGAATCGGATGCGGCAGCAGCAGGCGATGGGCGTGCTCTTCCGTGGTTTCGAGCAGGTTCCGCTCGGGGCCCACGTAGCACTCCAGAGACATGATCACTTCTTCGCGGATCGAATCGATCGGCGGGTTGGTCACCTGCGCGAAGAGCTGCTTGAAGTAGTCGTACAGCATTCGCGGCTGATCGCTCAGCACCGCCAGGGCCGAATCGTTGCCCATCGAGCCGATCGGATCGCGTTTCTCGAACACGAGCGGCAGCAGCATAAACTGCATCGTCTCGGTCGTGTAACCGAGGGCCTGCATGCGGGCGAGGAGCGTTTCGGGCTCGAAGCCGTGCGCTTCGATCGACGGCTTCAGGTCCTTCAGCTCGATCCGCTGATTGCGAACCCATTCGCCGTAGGGGCGAGCGGTGGCAATCGTCTTCTTGATTTCTTCGTCCGGAATCAGGCGGCCCTGCTCGAAGTCGACCAGGAACATGCGGCCCGGCTGCAGACGCCCCTTCGCCTTGACGATCTTGGGATCGACCGGCAGCACGCCGACTTCGCTCGCCATGATGACGCGGTCGTCGGTCGTCAGGTAATAGCGGCTGGGACGCAGACCGTTTCGGTCGAGCACGGCGCCGATGTAGCGGCCGTCGGTGAACACCACCGACGCGGGGCCGTCCCACGGCTCCATGAGGCAACTGTGGTACTCGTAGAAGGCGCGCTTGTATTCCGGCATCGACTCGTGGTTCTGCCACGCTTCCGGAATCATCATCATCACGGCTTCAGGCAGCGAGCGGCCGGCCAACAGCAGCAGTTCGAGCACGTTGTCGAACATGCCGGAGTCGCTGGTCGTCAGGTCGGTGATCGGCCGCAGCCGTTCGAACTGCTCGCCAAAAACCTCCGACTTCATGATCCCTTCGCGGGCAGCCATCCAGTTGACATTGCCGCGCACCGTGTTGATTTCACCGTTGTGCGACATGAAGCGCATCGGCTGGGCGCGTTCCCACGAGGGGAACGTGTTGGTGCTGAACCGCGAGTGAACCATCGCCAGGTGGCTGGTGTAGCGCGGGTCGGACAGGTCGGGATAGTACGGCACGACCTGCCAACTGGTGAGCTGCCCCTTATAGATGATGACGCGCGACGAGAAGCTGCAGACGTAGTAACGGCTGCGTTCCTTCAGGTCGAGATTCTGAATCGCGTGGAAGGCCTGCTTGCGAATCAGATAGAGCTGGCGGCAGAACTCGGTGCGATCGGTCCCTTCGGCGGCGGCGACGAAGAGCTGCTCGACGACCGGCTCGCCGGCAAGGGCGGTCGGACCGACGTCGGCCTTCTTCGCATCGGTCGGCACGCGGCGCCAGCCGATCAGCTTTTGCCCTTGGCGGGCGACGTACTTCTCGAGGGTCTGCTTGCAGAGGTCGCGCTCGGCGTCATCCTTGGGCAGGAAGATCTGACCGACGGCGTACCGCCCTTCTTCCGGCAAATCGACATTGAACAGCCGCTTCGCCTCGCTCCGCATGAACTCGTCGGGGAGCGCGGTCAGGATACCGGCGCCGTCACCCGTGTTGGGCTCGCAACCGCAAGCGCCGCGGTGATCCATGTTGCGCAGCGCTTCGGCAGCGTCGCGCACGATCGAGTGGCTGCGGACGCCTTTGATGTGGGCGATAAACCCCACGCCGCAGCTATCTTTCTCGTTCGCTGGATCGTACAGGCCGTGCTTTTCGGGGAGGCCGGTCGGTAATTCCATAGTCATAGCAGTACCTATCGTTCTGGGCCGCGACACCCTCGTTCGTCCATCGCTAGTGGTCGATCGCGGCCGAATGCGTTTATGACGAGACCCGCTCGGCTGCGGCTACGGTTGCCGCTTTCTATCCGCTGCCAGAGTTGGCAACGGTCGAAACCTGAGAGCGGTCGAATTTCTCAGATGCCGACTCTGCGCCGCCTTGATCGGAAAGCGACGACTCACGCTGGCATTCGTTCTGGGCAAGCGTCGGCGCCAGGCTGAGCAGCATCTGGCGGAATCGATTGGCCGTTTTGCCCAGCTCCTTGCCGCGGCGCTGAATGATGCCGATCGGCCGCTTCAGCTCCACGCCGGAGAGTGGCCGGGCGACAAGCTCGCCCGCCTGCACTTCGCGGTCGACCGTCGGCGCCGGCAGCAGGCTGACGCCCGCGTTAATTTCGACCGCCCGCTTGATCGTCTCGGTATTGTCGAACTCCATCGCCACGCGAACTTCCACGCCGCGGGCCGTCAGAACTCGATCAATCTCGTGGCGGATCTCCAGATCGGGATCGAACGCGACAATCTCTTGCCCGTGCAGGTCTTCGATCGTCACGCGCTCCTTCGTCGCCAGGCGGTGACTCGGAGAGCAGACGAGCACCATCGGCTCTTCGCGCCAGGTGGTCGCCTTGATCGCGCGCGACGATTTCGGATAGCTCACCAGCCCCAGATCGACCCGGTCGGTTTCGACCAGCTCATACACCCGGGCGGGATGCTGATACTGCAGCCGAACGTTCGCCTTCGGAAAGTTCTGCAGAAAGCTCTGCACGAAGTGGTTCATGTGGCTGAGGCCGACCGAGTAGATCGACGCCACACTGACCCGGCCCGCCACTTCCTCATGAAGCGTGCGAACCTCTTCTTCCAAGGCAAAGTACCGCTGGACGAGCTTGCGGCAACCGTCGTAATAGACCTCGCCTTCCGGGGTGAGGACGAACGGCCGTTTGGTGCGGTCGATCAACTTCACGCCCAGATGCTCTTCCAGATGGTTAACGATCTGGCTCGCTCCAGACTGCGAAATGCCGTTCTCGCTGGCGGCGCGCGAAAAGCTGCGTCGGCCGACGACATCGCAGAAGACTTTGAGCGATTTCAGATGCATTGGCTGCTGGGTTTGGCATCATGCCGCGCTATAGAGCGCCAATTCACAATTAGGGGAAAGCATGCCAAGATATTCGGCAACCGACGGTTGGTCAATTACCTTTTCACAATTTTCGCTTTGGCGGTATTAGTCGGCCTAATTAAACAAAATCAATTTCGCTGATGCAAGAACCTGGGCAAATCGTGCCGCCAAAGCCAAGAAACAGCACAGCCCTCGCCGTAAAGCGAGGGCTGAAAGCAGCTTGCGAAGATCCGCAACGCGACGACAGGCATTAGCCGAACAGCTGGGTCACCGGATCGGCCTTCACCAACTCGCGCGGCTGATTCAGGTGGTTATAGACAATCGTCTGCGGATTGATGCCCACCGCATGATAGATGGTCGCTAGCAATTCGATCGGATGAACCGGGTTCTCCACCGGAGCAGAGCCCGTTTGATCGCTCTTGCCGTAGACCACGCCGCGTTTGATGCCGGCGCCGGCAACCACCGCCGTGTAGCAGTAGGGCCAGTGATCGCGGCCGTCGGCGCTGTTGCCGTTGCCCGACGTGCTGACGCCGCGCTGCGGGGCTCGGCCAAACTCGCCCAGCGCCACCACAAGCGTCTCTTCGAGCAATCCGCGTTCGTCCATGTCGGCAAGCAGCGTCGAAAGACCTGCGTCGAGCATCGGCGCCGCCTGCTTCCGCATGCGGTCGGTAAGGCCGACGTGGCAGTCCCACGAGTGGTTGTCGCTGTTGGCCACCTTCGGCCAAATGACCTCGACCACGCGGGTTCCCGCTTCGACCAGCCGGCGAGCGAGCAAGCAGCTTTGGCCGAATGTATTGCGGCCGTAGCGGTCGCGGAGGGCGTCGCTTTCCTTGTTGAGCGAGAACGCTTCGCGCGCGCGGCCCGACGAAATCAGATTCAGCGCCGAGTCGTAGTATTTGTCCAAGTCGTACTTTTCGACGGCTTTATCAATCGCCGGCATGCCTTGATTGATCAAATCACGCAGCCGAGCGCGGCGATCGAGGCGCGCTTCGGAGACTTCGGGACGGAGCGTCAGGTCGTCGACCCGAATCTTCTCCATCTTCGTCATGTCCATGTCGTCGCCCGGCGGGAAGAGGTAGTACGGATCGTACGCCCGCCCCAGAAACCCCGCGGTTCCCGACTTATTGACGACATTGCTCTCCTGCAGCGGCCGCGGCATCATCACGAACGGCAGCATCGGCTCGGTCGGCGGCTTCAGGCGGATGATGTTCGAGCCAAAGTTCGGATAATCCTTCGGCGTCGGCGGCTCGAGCTGCCCCGACGGGCTCACCTTGTCGGCGGTGTAGCCGGTGTGAATCTGATAGATGGCCGCCGTGTGATTGAAGAGCCCCACCGGCGTGTAGCTCATCGAGCGAATGAGCGTGGTCTTATCAACCACTTCGGCGAATTTCGGCAACAGCTCGGTCAGCTCGATGCCCGGCACCTTGGTCTTGATGGTGCTGAACGCCGACTTCACGTTGTCCGGCACGTTCTCCTTCGGGTCCCACAGGTCGAGATGGCTCGGCCCACCCTGCAGGTAGACCATGATCACGCTCTTGGCCTTGTTCCAACCGGGGCCGCTTCCCGTGTTGGCATGGGAAGCCTGAAGGCCGAACATCTGGCCGAGGGTCATGCCCATGACGGCCGATCCGCCGACTCGCAAGATATCGCGGCGAGTGACGCCCAAATTGCGGTCGCAAACGTCTTTGCCCGGCTGGCCAGGGATGCACAGCATAGATTACCTCGAGTGGCACATGGAGAACTGAGCCGCACGTAGGGTAGGCTGCCCGCCGGTCCGAAGAACGACGCCATCGGGGGCCAAAAAACGGCAGCCTGATGGGGTCGAACTAAGGTAACCCTGAACTGAGACACTATACTGATTCGGCTCCCCGCATGTCAAACTTTTGATGCGACGCCTTTTAGACGCCTTGCCCAAACCACCGGCGCCACTTCCTTGCAATCTCACAACTTACGCTAAGTCCATGCCCTATAAGGGCCGAAGGCCGGCCCTCCGCCAACCGCGCCCCTTCTGACGCGCCTATTCTGAATCGAATCCCTCGCGTTCTGAGTGGACGCCATCTTCCCCTTCGCGGTTTAAGAACCAGCAGCTTCTTCCTTTGCCTTCCGCCACCGCGAGAGCCCCGATGCGCATCCTGTCTCACTCCACGGTCCGCCTTTCGTTCGTTGCCCTGCTGCTCCTGACCTTCGCCGGCTGCACGTCTGAACGAGTCGACGGCGACACCACCATCTTCAGCTTCGCCTGGTGGCTGCCGACGCTCGTGATGGCTGCCGGCGCCCTTTCCTTCGGCATTGGGGTACTGCTGCGCGAGAACCGCATCGGCTGGGTGCTAATCATCGTCGGACCGATAGCAGCGATTTTCTTCGGCCCGAGCCTTTGGAACGACAAGGTCACGCTCAACCGCGAGCGCTTCACGCAGCGGACCGGACTATGGTTCGCGCCAAAGGTTCACGACGTCGCCTTCGCCGACATCACGAGCATCGATTTGACGTCCGAAAGCCGCCGCACGCGCCGCGGCCGAAGCACGAGCTACTACATGGTCTGCCATTGCCGCACCGGCCAGGACGCCACGGTCAGCATCAACGACCTGATGAAGCAAGGCGCCGCAGCCAAAATCCTAGATGTCGCCAGCTCATACGGCATCGCAATTAACGACCACATCGACGACTAGGCGCAAGCCCCCTTAGCCGGGTCGCAGCAAGCCCCGGCGGACGTCACCAGGCGTCCGCCATTCCACAGCGTCGAAACGCGGCAACGAAAAGAGCTCTGCCCACTCAATCCAGCTCAATCTTCAAATCACCCACCGGCTCCGCCACCGTCACTTCCAAAGGCGAAGCCCCTGCCGGCCCATACTTCTCCAGCAGCGCCTGCAGGTCCTTCGGCTGCGACGGCGGTCGGCGCTTGCCGGACTTGATTGCGAACTCTTCGGCGGCGTCGAGGGGCCGCGGGTCGTACTTGATGAACACCTTGTGCTTTCCCACGCGCGCCCCGTCCTGGCCGCGGGCGTAGTTCAGCGTAAAACGTCCCGCCTCGTCGGTGGCGCCCCAACTCGGGCGGCCTTCGGCCGGCTGAAACCACACCTGCATGTTCGGCACCGGCTTGCCTTGCCGCGTAAGCACGCCGGAGACCGGCACCACCTCCGGCCCTTCCCGCCGACAGCCGATCAGCCCCGCCATCAACCCCAAGACCAGCGCGCCACCGATCCAACCGCCTCTGTCGAACGTCGAGCCCATGATCAGAACTGCCCTCCGTTCACCTCGCCCCCGTGACGCGAGAAGCTCGCCTTGTAGACGCTGAAGTCGATGTGGTCCGAGACGAAAATCACCCGGCCGTCGAGCATCGCCGCTTGCACTCCTCCGGGATGATCGCTGTGCGCAGCCCGATGGTTCCAGATCGTGCAATTGGGAGGCGAAGGGGTGCCGTCGTGCTCCGACGAGAGGACGTACCCCTGCGAAACGTGATGCACCCAAATGAACTCGTTCGTCCCCCAATCCTCAGCCACCCAGCTATGGCTGCCAAAATGGGCCTGCTCGAGGAACAGGAACGTGTTGCTCATCCCATCGGTCACCTGCGACAGTTTCAGGAAGCTTTGCGCAAACGCCACGCCATCCATCGAAGCTGGCGACCTGTTGCGTTCCGGGCAACAGGCGCCAGTGCCACCGTTAATCGCGTAGTCCTTATATTGCTCGCGCGGCATGACGCGGTGGGCTGAGGGGCATGTGAATGTCTTCGGCGCGTTCATCGCGACAAACTGGTTCGCCGCGTCCCCCGCCGGCCCGCGATTCGACTTCGCGCCGCCAACCGTTTCCCAGATCGTCTCGGCATACGCCGGTTTCGTGAAGTCGATCCGGTCGTAGAGCGTCCCGGCCTCCATAAACGGCAGGATCGTCGCCGACCAGCTGAAATGCCCCCAGGGCAGACCGCAGCCGTTTGTCGGATCGCACCAGGGAGACGGAAAATTCTGCGTGTCGATCATGCCGCCAGTGCTGCCTGGCGGCAGCGTTTTAAGGCTGTCCTCGTAGTTGAGCGCGGCCAGCGCAAGCTGCTTGAGATTGTTCGAGCACGACGTACGCCGCGCCGCTTCGCGAGCCGCTTGCACGGCTGGC
>Ga0182743_1002756_pt1 | contig 14848 bp, 15 predicted proteins | sample eDN3rd30CKraftOP_FD_128522 | JGI IMG/M metagenome (GOLD analysis project Ga0182743, IMG submission 128522) | Enriched Organic Plus compost microbial communities from Emeryville, California, USA - eDNA 3rd pass 30_C Kraft OP (version 2) (version 2) ... | reverse complement strand
CACTTCGGTCGGCTTGGTGACTTCCTTCACGCGCCGCAGCTCGTCCATGAGCTGGTCGTCGATCTGGAGTCGACCCGCCGTGTCCAGGATCAGCACTCGGTGCCGACCCCGGTTCGCCGCTTCCAGTGCCGCCTTCGCGATCTTCGCGACGTCCTTCGTCTCGCGATCCGCGTACACCGGCACATTGATCTGTTTGCCCAGCGTCTCCAACTGGTCGATTGCGGCCGGACGCTGAACGTCCAGCGCAGCCAGCATCGGTGAACGCCCCTCGCGCGTCATCCGCTTCGCCAGCTTCGCCGCAGTCGTCGTCTTACCCGACCCCTGCAGCCCAGCCAGCAGAATGACCGTCGGCCCGACCGGCGCAATCCGGATCCCTTCCTGCCTGTCTCCCAGCAGGTGGACCAGCTCGTCGTGCACGATCTTGACGATCTGCTGCCCCGGCGCAACCGTCTTCAGGACCTTCTCGCCCGTCGCCTTCTCTTCGACCCGCGCGAGGAAGTCTTTCACGAGCTGGAGATTGACATCCGCCTCGAGCAGGACGCGACGAACCTCGCGAAGCCCCTCACGGACCATCTCCTCCGTGAGCAGCCCGCGGCCGCGAAACCGGCTCAGGACATTATCCAGCTTCTCTGAAAGTTCCTCGAACATCTCTACTTCATCTGAATCGACGACAAAACGCCCAATCCGGGCAGGATAGAGCCCATTAATCTAGCCACTCCAGCACCGAGGCTCAAGCTCCCGCCCCGCAATTCTTTGCGAGGGGCGTTCCCGGCTCCGGAAGCGGTCCCGGCATCCAGGTCGGCCCCGTCTCGACAACCGGAACGGCGGGTGCGAACAGCCCAGGCACCGGTTCGTTACCGGGGACCGGCGCGCCCCGTACCCCGCAATCGGCGTACTGCACGCCGCCACGGACCGCCTCGCCATCCGGTGCGTGGCGCCTCAACAGCCACATGACCGATGCGCCGCCAACCATCTCGGCGCCGCTCGGTTGCATTGCGACCGAACGGCGATTCCGACCCACAGCACGCCAAGCATCCACGCCGGCGCACGTGCTTGCCGGCTCGCAGCCGTGGCCTGTGGCTGGCGGCCTGCCGCAGCCTGTGCGTGGCGGCCTGCCGCAGCCTGTGCGTGGCGGCCTGCCGCAGCCTGTGCGTGGCGGCCTGCCGCAGCCTGTGCGTGGCGGCCTGCCGCAGCCTGTGCGTCGCGGCTCGCAGCCGCCGATGCGGCGCTGTGCGCTGTCTGTGCGCTGTCTATGCGCTGCGCTGCCTGTGCGACGATTCAGGAAGCCCGCGCGCGCAACACGGCGAGGGTGCGATTCGAGGGGACAAAATCGACGACCTCGTAGCTGTCGCCGAGCAGGCGTTCGAACTCTCCGGCGGGGTAGCTCGAGCCGAAGTAGTCGAAGATGAAGACAAACGCATCCGGCGCGAGCAGAGGCAGCACCGCCTGGGCGCATTCCGGGCGGGAACGACCGTTGATCAGCACGCGATCGAATCGCGGGATCCCGAGCTGGGCGGGGTATTCAATGTAGTCGCGGTACTGCTCGTAGCGGGATTCGCTCGGTCGCGCGTGGTTGGGCGCCCCGCGCCGGCTCTGACTCGGCGGTATCAGCAGGTGCTGAACATTGGCGCGACGGTGCCGATCGAGTTCACGTTGAACACGGTTATACCGGTGCTCATCGTGCTGGATGCTGTAGTAGCTCGCGACCAGCGGACTGAAATAGACCGTACACGGCCCGCTCCCCCATTCCAGCACTGTGTGCCGGCGTTCGAGCCGGGTGGTGATCAGGTTCCGTTCGGCCCGGTTCAGCGCCGGACGATTACCGACGATGAACCTGGTCAACTGCTTCTTCCACTGCGTGATCGACCCCATTACGCGCTCTGCAAAATCGAAGTAAAACCGGAAACCGGCGTAGCCGCACGCAAAAATCGAGCAAACCGGAGTCGCGGAACGGCAGCCCATGGTGCGGCGCGCTCCGCTACCGGCGTGTCGTTCCGGCTTGCCGCAATTTTTTCAGGGTATTCGAAAACCATCCGTACCCGATCTGGCGCGCGGCCGCTATGATGCGGCCGCGCCCGTACCGATTTACCGAACTACCCGAATGATTTCATCCCGCTTCGTACCGACGGAAACGAACGCAATCGGAACCTCGGTGAGTTCCTCGAGGCGGTTCAGGTAGGCACGTGCGTTGGCTGGGAGGTCTGCGAGTGTACGCGCGCCATTCGTCGAGGACTTCCAGCCGGGCAGTTTCTCGTAAACCGGCTCTGCGCGCTCGAGCAGGCTCAGATCGTAGGGGAAGACGCTGTTGAACCGGGCGCCGTCGATGTCGTAGCCGGTTGCGATGCGAATCTCATCGAACGTATCCAGCACGTCGAGCTTGGTCACGGCCAGGCCGGTGAGTCCGTTGACGCGGGCGGCGTAGCGGACGACCACGGCGTCGAACCAGCCGCAGCGCCGTGGCCGGCCCGTCGTCGCACCAAACTCACCCCCGAGCCTCTGGAGCTCCTCGCCGAGGTCTCCCGGGATCTCGGTGGGGAGCGGCCCGCTGCCTACGCGGGTTGTGTATGCCTTCACAACGCCCAGCACGGCATCGATCATGGTCGGCCCGATACCGGTCCCGGTCGCCGCGCCGGCGGCCGTCGTCGTCGAGGACGTGACATAGGGATAGGTGCCGTGGTCGACGTCGAGCAGCGAGCCCTGCGCACCCTCGAGGAGGACGCGCTTTCCGTCGCGGATCGAGTCGACGATCTCCTTGCCCGTCTCGGCGATGAGTGGGATGAGGCGTTCACGAACATCGAACACGGATGCGACAACCTGGTCCGGGTCGACCGGGTTGCCGCCGCCCTCGTTGAGCTGATGGTTGGCGCGTTCGGCACCGGCGCGGATGAGTTCCTCGGCGCGGGTCGGGTTGAGCAGATCCGCGACGCGCACGCCGTAACGGGCAATCTTGTCCTCGTAGGCGGGGCCGATCCCGCGCCCGGTTGTCCCGATACGGCTGCTTCCGCGGCGGCTTTCGTTGAGCTGGTCGAGCCGCTTGTGGTAGTCGAGGAGGAGGTGCGCGCGCCCGCTCACACCGAGGCGGCCGTCGGTGTCGATGCCGCGCTTGCTGATCCCATCGAGTTCGCCGAAGAACTGCTCCAGATCGAGCACGACCCCGTTACCGAGCAGGCAGCGCGTGCCCGGATGCAGGATCCCGGAGGGGATCTGGTGCAGGATGAACTCCTCGCCCTCGACCACAACGGTATGCCCCGCGTTTGCCCCGCCCTGATAACGGGCGATGACGCCAACCTCCGCCGCGAGCACATCCACGATCTTTCCCTTGCCTTCGTCGCCCCACTGGGCGCCGACTACCACTCGGCAGCGTGCTTCCGCCAACACACAACTCCGCTGTTAATGCGATGAATGTCTACAGCGGGCGAACTCTACCCCGACCGGACGGTGTGCGCCAGCATACCGGTCGGATTGACCTAAGGCCGCGGCTCCGTCTGGCCGCGCAGAAACTGCAGGGCTCCGGAAATCAGGTGGACCGCCTGCTGGACCCCGTGACCGCGGATCCGGTCCGGGCTGTCGTCGGGCAGGTGTACCCGGCGAAGCGAGGCGAATGTCCCGCGCATGAGAGTGAGTGCCGGTGTGCCGGCCTGGGTAACGGGGATATGGTCCAGCAGCATGCCGAAAGGCAGGTCGCGGCGGCGTGCGGGTAGTCCAAGCCGATCGGCGGCGCTCAGCAGCGCTGCGGCCAGGTGCGGCGCTGCTCCCCGTTTTCTGGGCCAGCCAAACCGCTCGACCACATAGAAGTTCCCCTCGTCATCCACGCCGTCGACGTTGATCAACCCGAAGGTCGGGGGCAGAGTCGGTGCAATCGCGCGCGCCCCGGCCAGACCGAGTTCCTCTGCATCGGTGATCACGAACGCGACATCGTCGTTTTCGCTCTGCTGCTCCGCCACCCCCAGCAGGGTGACCACCCCGCTGGCATTGTCGAGTGCCCCCGGGCTGCGGTTGTCGACCCAGCAGAACACGAGCAGGACCCCCGAAAGGAAGGCAAACGCTCCGACCCCGGCGATCATGCCACTCCCGTAGAACACCGGGTCGAGGAGGTTGAACACGCTGAGCACAGCCAGCGCGATCCACGAGATGATGGCCGTAGCGATTGCAGGCCCGCGGAACGAAAGCGGGATCGGCTGGGATTTGCTGTCGTGGTGCGCCATAAGCAGGTAGCGGGGTCGACTGCCGTGCTTCCGGACCACGAGGTTGACCGCCTGTACCCGCCCCCACGGGAGCGAGTGGATCGCAGGTTTCACGAGCACCGCAATCCCGGCGCACAGCAGGATGACCAGCAGCAACAGCGTGAGGGCGACGCCTGAATGGCCAAGGTGCAGCACAATCGCCGAAGTGAGCGCGCCGATGGCGTATACCGCTCCCGCCACGCTTACACCAAAACGACCCGGCCAGGTGGAGAACGTGAAGGGCACGTCCGTCACCTCGTAGCCGAGTCGCATGAACCGGTTCCTGACCTCGTTCAGCACCGCGCTCGAGTCGGGAGTTCCGGTCATCCGCGGTCGCGAGATCGCCCGCAGCGCTTCCGCTACGTCGACACTCGCATCCCGCTTCGTTCCTGTACTTGTTTCGAGCTCTTTCTGCTCCAGCCTGATCTGCTGCATCTGCCATCCTGTGGTCCGAGGCACGCCCCGTTACAGGATGGCTGCCTCCTGCATCACCTGGGCCACACGCGCCTTTTCCTTCGCGCCCAGCGCAATCAGGGGGCGGCGCGGCGGTCCTCCGTAGTACCCGATCAGGTCCAGCGCCGTCTTCACTCCCACCGCGCCGTACGCCGCGACAATCTCCTTGTGTACCGGCGCGAGCCGGTCCTGGAGTTCGCCCGCCTTCTGCGTGCGCCCCTCGCGGAACGCCTGGATCAGCGCCGCCACCTCGCGAGGTGCGATTTCCCCGATCCCGACAATCCCGCCCGATGCACCGAGTTCGAGCGCGGTGTAGAGCAGCGCGCCATTACCGACGAACAGTGCACAATCCCGGCCGCAGGCGTCCGTGAAGTCGGCCAGCTTCTTCACATCGCCGGACGAGTCCTTGAGGCCGATGACGTTCGGGTGGCGGACCAGGTCGGCAATCAGCCCGGCCTCGAGCACCACCTTCGTGAATTTGGGGATGTGGTAGACGATGATTCCCGCGGGCGATTCGTCTGCGATCGCGCGGTAGTGGTCGATCATGGCCGCCGGCGAGAGGTACGCCCCGAAATACGGCGGCGGTGCGATCAGAAACGCTTCGGCGCCGGCCTCGGCGAACCGTTTCGCCTTTTTGATGATCGCGCGTGTAGAGTCCGCCGTGATCCCCGCGACCAGCGGGCGGCCCGGCGGAATGACTTCCCGCGCATACTCCAGTAGCCGAACCTTCTCATCATCCTCGACCAGCACACCTTCCCCGGTCGAGCCGAACAGCACATACCCATCGATCGGCTCGTCGACCCACTTGCGCAGGTTGTTCCGGAAATGCACCGGCGCAATCTCTCCGGTCACCGCATCGAAGGGCGTGGTCACGGGAATGAACAGCCCCGAGTACCGCCCCCACTTCTCTTCTGCTGTCATTGATCTCCCTGTTCGTTCAGCCGCGCGCCGGACTCGCCGGCAGCATGGAATTCGCCCCGCGCTAGGCGAGGGTCCGCATCTTCAGTTCGAAGTCACCGGGGTTGCTGGCCGCAGCCATCGCGGTCTCAAACGCGACCCGGTCGGCGTGCACCAGGTCGGCCAGATGCTGGTCGAATGTCTGGCTGCCGTACTGTTCCTTGCCTTCGGCCATCAGGTCGAAAATTTCGGGGACACGATCCTTGTCGAGCATCGCATCGCGAATGGTCCCGGTGACCAGCATGATCTCCGCCGCCACCGCGCGTCCCTTGCCATCCTTCGTCGGCAGCAGTCGCTGGCTGACCGATGCAACCAGCGATTCCGCAAGACGGATCCGCACCATGGTCTGCTCGTGCGGCGGGAACACCGCGATAATGCGCGAGATGGTCTGCACCGCGTTGGTCGTATGCAGCGTCGAGAAGACCAGGTGACCGGTTTCCGCCGCCTTCATTGCGGTGTCGATCGTCACCGTGTCGCGCATCTCACCGATCAGGATCACGTCGGGGTCTTCGCGCAGTGCGGCCTTGAGCCCGCTCTCGAATGACTCCGTATCCGTACCGACTTCGCGCTGTGTGATCGAGCTGTTCACGTCGCGATGCAGGAACTCGATCGGATTTTCCAGCGTGATGATGTGCTTGCGACGCGTCTGGTTGATGTGCCCGATCATCGCGGCGAGGGTACTGCTTTTCCCCGAGCCGGTCACACCCGTCACCAGCACGAGCCCGCGCTCCGCCATCGCCACCTTCGCCAGCACCGGCGGCAGATTCAGTTGCTCGAAATTCGGGATCTCGATCGGAATCACACGCAGCACCGCCATCAGGGTGCCGCGCTGACGCAGGATGTTCACACGGAAGCGGCCAACACCCGGCGCGCTCCACGAACAGTCGTAGTCGTTGATCTCGTCGATTCTGTCACGATCGCGCTGATGCGGAATCAGTTGCAGACAGATCTGCTTCACCTGCTCAGGCGTCAGTCGCTGCTGCGTCATCGGTACGAGTTCACCATGCACGCGCGCACGCAGGAAATCGCCGGATTTGATGTGAAGATCCGATGCACCGCGCTGAATTGCGGCCTTGAAGATTTCAATCATGAGGAATTCGATTCCGAGAAGGACCTGTAGCACCCGGCCAACCGGGATCCGTCAACCAGTTTAGTCGCTCAGGTGACGGCCCGCCACACGTCACCCGGGCGGCTAGTCGTTGAGGCGGCGAAGTTCCTTCAGAAGGGAGGTCTTGTCCCTGGTCTTCTCGTCGACGTGTTTGATCACGCGTGCCGGCTGGCCGGCAACCACAACACCGGGCTCGACATCGGCAACCACAACCGCACCGGCTGCGACCACACTGCCCTTGCCCACGCGGCACCCTTCCAGCACGACCGCGTTGGCGCCGATCAGTACGTCATCCTCAATGACAACCGGCGCGGCGCTCGGCGGCTCGAGCACACCCGCGAGCACGGCACCCGCACCCACGTGGCAGTTCGCACCGACCAGCGCGCGTGCCCCAATCACCGCATTCATGTCGACCATCGTGCCCGGACCGACCACAGCGCCGATGTTGATCACCGCGCCCATCATCACGATCACTCGCTCGCCGATCGAGACCTTGTCCCGGATCACCGCGCCCGGTTCAATGCGCGCGCCGATCGGCTTCAGGTCGAGCAGCGGAATCGCCGAATTACGCCGATCATTTTCCAGATGGTAATAGCGGACGCGATCGCTGTTCGCGTTGAGGGCCTGCTCTACGATCTCCCATTCACCAATCAGAATCGTTGTGCCCGCACCCGTGGGGAACACCATCACATCACTGTTCGCGTCGGCAACGAATTCGCCCTCATGCCGCACATGCACCGTGACCGGAGTTCTCTTCCGCGCGTTCGCGATCAGGTCACGTATTTCCTGGTAATCCATTCCTCTGCCTTCCCGACCCTACAGACCCAGAACGTCCTTCATTGTATACCAGCCGGACGGTTTGCCGCTGATCCACCGCGCCGCGAGCAGCGCGCCATCCGCGAACAGTGCACGATCACTGGCCGCGTGCGCAATCTCGAACCGCTCGCGCGCACCGAGGAACAGGACCCGGTGTTCACCGACCACTTCGCCGCCACGCACGGCATGGAACCCGATTTCGCCATCGGGGCGTGCGCCGGGTTTGCCCGTGCGACCGTCTTTCTGCAGATCTTCGAGTTCGACACCGCGCGCGCCGGCAACCGCACGACCCAGGGCGAGGGCTGTCCCGCTTGGTGCATCGGCCTTGTGTCGGTGGTGCGCTTCGATGATTTCGACGTCGAACCGGTCCGCGGGAAGTACGCGTGCCGCCGCTTCAACCATCCCGAGCATCAGATTCACACCGACACTGAAGTTTGCCGCGACCAGCACAGCAGCGCTGCTGCTCAATTTTCGAAGCGAGTCCTGTGCGGTCGCATCGAGCCCGGTCGTCCCGACCAGCAGCGCCTTGCCGGCCAGGTCTTCCGCCCGCTCGTTCACAAGTACAGCAACGCCGTCAGGCGCGGAAAAGTCGATCACCACATCGGCATCACGAATCAACTGCGCCGCAGAAGCTGCTGTTTCGATGCGATCAAAGCCAAGCTGCCGCGCCGGTTTGCCTTCTACGTTCTCGCGATCGATGCCGCCCGCGAGTTGCAGCTCCGGCGTTTCACGGATCAGTCGAACGAGGGTTTGCCCCATTCGACCGCCTGCTCCGGAGATAACGATACGTACCGGCATGGTTTACTGCTGGATCGACGGCTGAATGCCGGCATCCGCCATCGCACGCTTCAGCTTGTCCGCTACTGCCGGATCGATCTCGACCAGCGGGGGACGCAGTGGCCCCATCTCGAAGCCGAGCCAGCCCACCGCTGTTTTTACCGGGATCGGATTCGATTCGGCAAACAGTGCATTGATCAATGGCAGATAGCGAAGCTGAAGATCGGTTGCGGTGCGAATGTCGCCGCCGAGGAAGGACTTGACCATATCGCTTGTATCGCGCGGCGCGATGTTGGCCAGCACACTGATCACGCCCACGCCACCGAGCGCAAGCACAGGCACGATCTGGTCGTCATTGCCGCTCCAGATCAGCAGCCGGCCGCGCACCCGGCGGGCGAGCTCCGCGATCTGCGAGATGTCACCGCACGCCTCTTTTATGCCGATCACACGTTCGTCCTGCGCGAGTTCTTCAATCGTCGCAGGAAGGATGTTGACCGCTGTGCGGCCCGGCACGTTGTAGATGACGGCCGGAAGATTGGCCGCATCCATCACCGTGCGGAAATGCAGGACCAGACCGCGCTGCGGCGGCTTGTTGTACGGCGGCGCACTCAATAACACCGCATCCGCGCCCGCTTCGCGCGCCTGACGCGCCAGCCTCGCGACCTGTGCGGTATCGCTGCCACCACACCCTGCAATGACCGGCAGCCTGCCGCGCGTCTCGTCAGCGACGATTTCAACCGCACGGCGCTGCTCCTCCGCGCTCATCGTTGCTGCCTCACCGGTCGAACCACACACGACCAGCGCGTCCGTGCCGTTGTCCTGGTGAAAGCGAACCAACCGCCGCAGCACCGCCTCGTTCACACCGCTGTTGTCGAACGGCGTAACAATGGCCGTGCCGGAGCCGGTAAACCGGGGATTTGCCATGATCGGAGTCTCAGGGGTTGTTCAGGTCAGCCAGGTCGCCCTGGGTGACATCCGTCGCCGGGTCTTCCGTTGTCACGTCCCGCTCCGTGCTGTCGCGGAAGTCCTGCTCGATTTCATTACCCGGCGCAACTTCGAAAAACGATCGAAAGACCACGTTGCCGCATTTGTCGCACGTCATTTCCTGCGGCGGCTCGGTCCGATCGAAATAGTATTCGTTCCCGCATTCGATACAGACCTGCGTCAGCACACCTTCGGTGCCACGCGTCGGCTCTGGTTGCCTTGCCATTCCGCTCGCCTCCTGCTCCATTCGCGAACGCTCCAGTTCGGAGCACTGCGTGCGCTGCTGGCGCAAGATCTCTGCCGGGGTGTCTGCCCCGGGTGACGGAACCTAAATTACCCCCCTGTTTGGTACACGAGCAATAAAACGGCCGTGCAGTGCGGCCCCGTTTTTTCCTGAGAATGCAGCATTCAGAACTGCTGGCTGTCGCCCAATCGGCCGCAAACGCCGCCGTCGAGGTTCACCAGCGATACGCCGGACGCGTTACGCTCGATCAGTGGTCGAACAAGGGCAGCGCGGATTTCGTGAGCCATGTCGATCACGAGGCCGAGGCCCGCATCGCCGAGACCATCCTTGCCGCGTTTCCGCACCACCACATCATGGCCGAGGAGGAAGTCTCGAGCAGCGGCCGCGGAATGGGCGCGCCCTGGCGCGAAAGCGACTGGCTCTGGATCGTCGATCCACTCGACGGCACCACCAACTTCCTGCACGGCTACCCGATGTACGCGGTATCCATCGCCGTATTGCACCGGGGCGAACTGCAGGCCGGCATTGTCGCCTGCGGCCCGACCGGCGAGGTCTGGAGTGCGAGCGCAGGCGGCGGGGCGCGTTTGAATGGACAGCCGATCCAGGTCTCGCGCATCCAGACCCTGCGCCCCGCACTCATCGGAACCGGCTTCCCCTTCAAGAACCTCGACCTGATGCCCGGGTATCTTCGACAGTTTGACACGGTGATGCGCAACACGGCAGGCGTGCGCCGCGCCGGGTCTGCCGCCCTCGACCTGTGTCACGTCGCCTCGGGCTACTTCGATGGGTTCTGGGAACTCGACCTGTATCCGTGGGATATCGCTGCCGGTACGCTGATCGTGCGTGAAGCCGGCGGGGTCGTCACCTCGCTGATCGGAGAGCTCGACCTCTTCGAGCGTACCGGGGTGCTTGCGGGCAACCCTCGCATCCACCAGCAACTCGGCCGTCTGTTGCAGGAACTGGAGAGCTGATGTCGAAACGCTTCCCCGTCAGAAGGGCACGCGAAAAAAACTGGCGCGACCCGATCCGTAAAGCCCGCTTTCGGCTCGGCATTCTGCGCGACCGGCTGCGCGGCTGGACGAAGCGCCATCCGCTCCTGCTCCGGCGCACCGCCTACCTTCTGATCGGACTGATGGCACTTGGCGGCGGCGTTGCCGCCGGTAGTTGGCAGGCCGTCTGCCGCGACTGCCCCTCGATTGCGCAGATCTACGTCTGGGAGCCGATCCGCGCGACCCGCATCTTCTCCCATGACGACAAACTCATCACCGAACTCTACACCGAGCGTCGTACTCCGGTGGATATCGCATCCCTGCCGGAATACGTGCCGCAGGCCTTTGTCGCGATCGAAGACAAACGCTTTTACGGGCACAGCGGCTACAGCATCCACGGAATCCTGCGTGCGGTCGTTGTCCGCACCCCGATTCTCGGCGGACTGCTCGGCCGGCGCGCTGGCGGCGGCAGCACGATCACGCAGCAGCTCGCACGTCACATGTTCACCGAAGACATCGGCTTTGAACAGCGGGCAACCCGCAAGCTCAAGGAGCTGAAGGTCGCGCTGGAACTCGAGAAGGTCTACAACAAGGACCAGATCCTCGCCGCCTACATCAATCAGATCAACTACGGCCATGGCTGGTACGGGATCGAAACGGCTGCGCAGAACTACTTCGGGAAACCCGCCGTCGAGCTGAATCCGGCTGAAGCAGCGCTGCTGGCCGCGGTGATCAACCGCCCGGGCACGTACGATCCCTTCAAGAATCCGGAGAACGCACGCGGCCGTCGCAACCACGTGCTCACGTTGATGGCTCAGCAGGGCTTCCTGTCTGAGGCCGATGCGGAAAAGTGGAAGCAGGAACCAATCCCTGAGTCCCGCAAAGGCGGCGATGAGGCTCGGCTGGCGCCCTATTTCGTCGAGTGGGTACGCACGCAGATGGACGACCGCTACGGCTCGCGGCTCTACAACGGCGGCCTGCGCATCTACACGACACTCGACGTCGAGATGCAGCGCTCCGCACAGGCCGCGCTCGATTCCGGCTTTGCCTACATCGAGAGCCGTCCGAACTACCGGCACCTGAAGTACAAGGACCGCGATACGGACAAGGTCCACGCCGAGTCGCCGTACCTGCAGGGGATGTTCATTGCGATGGACCCGTACACGGGTGCGGTCCGTGCAATGATCGGTGGGCGCGATTTCAAGGAATCCAAGTTCAACCGTGCAACACAGGCGTTTCGTCAGCCGGGTTCGGTCTTCAAGCCGTTCGTGATGACCGCGGCGATCGCGGGAGGCATCCCGATCACGCATCTCGAGGTCGACGAGCCCTTCTCGATGACGATGCCCGACGGCCAGGTCTGGGAGCCGGCCAACTACGACCCCGGGTTCCGCGGCCCACTCACGATGCGTGAGACGCTCAGGAACTCCGTCAACATCCCGACCATCAAACTTGCATTACAGGTCGGCCTCGATGCGGTCGTGCAGTACGCACGCAGACTCGGTATCAAAACGCCGATCCCCGAGTATCCGTCGATCGCGCTGGGTGCGGCCGACGTGATCCCGATGCAGATGGTCGAAGCGTATTCGGTGTTTGCCACCGGCGGCTACCACCCGAGCGCGTACGCTGTTCGGCGAGTCGAGGATGCAGAAGGTCGTGTGTTGTGGGAGCCCAAGCCGCAGCTCGAACAGGTGCTCGACTCCACGACAACCGCGCTCGTGCGTGACCTGATGCAGACCGTCATCAACAACGGAAGCGGGTACCCCGCACGCGATCCGGCGCAGGGTGGCCTGCCTTACGAGATCCCGGCCGCGGGCAAGACCGGCACGACCAACGATTACACGAACGTCTGGTTCGTCGGCTACACGCCCAACCTGGTTGCGGCGGTGTGGTATGGCTTCGATCGACCGAAGCCGATCATCGGTCGCGCGGCGGGCGGACTCTTCGCTGCACCCGTCTGGGGCCGCTTCATGCGCTCCGTCTACTACGGAGAAAATGCGAAGCTGCCGAAGCCCGATCCATGGGCGCTTCCCGCCAACGTTGTCGTGCGTTCTGTCGATCGGAGCAGTGGCAAACTAGCCGGCCCGTTCTGTCCAACAGATCAGGTCATCGAGGAGATCTTCGCGGAAGGAACCGAACCGACCGATGCGTGCGACCTGCACGGTCCCGCACTGCTCGGCCAGCCACTGCGCCGCGATACCACGATCCCGCCGCACTGAGATACGGACGCGAATACGCCTGCCCACGCTTTGAGAGCGGGCAGGCGTATTTCGCAATAATGTAACACCCGGTGGCGCTGTGATATGCGAACGGCAGTCGCCTTGTATTGTTACGCGGGCGCGCAGCTCAGGTTGCCGACGCGTGCGGCGGCAACGGCCCTCATGCGTTTACGCGGTACGTAATCCCTTCCTTGTCGAGTGCGGCCAGCAACTCGTCCAGCCCTTCCGGCAGTACCTCGAGCGCAAGTCCACACTTGGCATCCGACTGCTCGGGCGCGGGAACAACTTCTGCCGCGACACCTGCATTTTTTGCGACCTCTTCCGCCCAGAGCGCGTGATGCGCCGTGTCGAAGATGATGATCCGATTCATGCCAGTTCCTCTATTCCTTCTGCTGTTACACGATGCGATACGAGCGGCAGTGGCGGTGCCGGCGTTTCATCGCTCACGGTAATGGCTGCGTGCAGCGCCTCGATCGCAAGCGCGGCGCTCGACTCGTCCGTCGCGAATACACTCGCGATCGGCTGGCCACGTACGATTCGGTCGCCGGTTTTTGCGGTGATCAGAAAACCGACTGAATGGTCGATCACGGCGTCGAGCGTGGCGCGACCTGCACCAAGCTGAACCGCGGCGTCCCCAATCGCGCGCACGTCCATGGCTTCGATCCAGCCATCGGCCTTCGCTTCGAGCACATGGCGGACCTGCGCCTGCGGCAGTAGCGCCGGATCATCGACCACCGCGGGATTTCCGCCCTGCGCTTCGATGATTTGCTGGAACTTCGTCGCCGCCCGCCCGTCCGCCAGCGCGCCTTCCAGGTCTGCGCGCGCCTGCCGCGCATCGGCCCAGCCCGCGAGCAGCAGCATTTCAACCGCCAATGCGACCGTTACTTCCTTCAGGTCCGACGGGCCCTCGCCGCGCAGAACATGGATGCTCTCTTCCACTTCGATCGCATTCCCGACCGCATGGCCCAGCGGTCGATCCATCGCCGTAAGCAGCGCGACGGTCTGCTTCCCATACATCTCGCCGATCGAGATCATGGTCTGCGCAAGTGTGAGCGACTGGTCGAGCTCCGGCAGGAACGCGCCGTTGCCCCGCTTGACATCCAGCACGAGCCCGTCGATTCCCTCCGCGATCTTCTTGCTCATGATGCTCGACGCGATCAGCGGAATCGATTCGACGGTCCCACTCACATCGCGAAGCGCGTAGAGCTTCTTGTCGAGCGGAGTGATCTGATCGGTTTGTGTGATCAACGCGCAGCCGATCCGCTCGAGCTGCTGCCGGAAGGCATCCAGTCCGGGTTGTACATTGAAGCCGGGAATCGATTCAAGCTTGTCGACCGTACCGCCGGAATGCCCCAGGCCACGGCCGCTCATCATCGGCACGGTTACCCCGAGCGATGCGACCAGCGGCGCGAGCACCAGCGAGACCTTGTCCCCTACCCCGCCGGTCGAATGCTTGTCGATTTTCGGCCCCTCGATCTCCGAGAAATCGAGCCGTACCCCCGAGTTGATGATCAGGTCGACAAGCGTACGCAGTTCAACCGGAGTGAGGCCGCGGAAACAGGTCGCCATCAGGAACGCCGCCATCTGGTACTCGGGCAGCCGTCCTTCAGCGAAGGCCGTAAAAAATCCCTTCAGTTCCTCGACGCTCAGCTCGATGCCATCGCGTTTGCGCCGGATGACGTGATACGGGATCACTCAGATCCTGAGCCGCCGTCGCTGCGAGCGGAGCGTGCTGCGCATGTCGTCACCCCAGTCTTCGAGGTGGTCGGTTGCGTTCCGGCCGGCATCGCTGACCGCCTTGATCAGCTTGCGCCGCGTACGTTTCCCGCTCGACGGGGCCGACAGCAGCGCGATGCTTGCACCGATCACGGCGCCCAGCATCATCCCCGCAATGAAGTTGTACGTCCCGGAGTCTTCCTGTTCGAAGTACATGCGTCTCCTTAGTGCCGTCAGTGGGTTCGGCTGCTCTGCCCGGCTTTCATGGCCGCTTCAATCTCTGCAACCGTGCGCGGTGCACGCCCTGACAACAACTCGTGTCCGCGCTCCGTCACCAGCACATCGTCCTCGATGCGGATCCCGAT
>Ga0182743_1002752_pt1 | contig 14880 bp, 7 predicted proteins | sample eDN3rd30CKraftOP_FD_128522 | JGI IMG/M metagenome (GOLD analysis project Ga0182743, IMG submission 128522) | Enriched Organic Plus compost microbial communities from Emeryville, California, USA - eDNA 3rd pass 30_C Kraft OP (version 2) (version 2) ... | reverse complement strand
TGGTCGGCGTACACTTCCGCGGCATGTCGTCGTACGGCATGGTACCGCGCGGCTCGAAGCGTTCGTTGAACCTGTCGCTCGATCTGGTGAACTCGAAGCAGCGCTTGTACGGCTACAAGACGCTCAACCTGCTCAATGCTCACGAAGACCCGTCGTTCCTGCACACGGTTCTCTACTCGCGCATTGCGGGCCAGTACATCCCGACGCCCAAAGCCAACTTTGTGCGCGTCGTGATCAACGGCGAGAACTGGGGCGTGTACGTCAACGTGCAGCAGTTCGACAAAATCTTCGTCGAAGAACACTTCGGCGGCAAAGCAGCCCGCTGGAAAGTCAGCGGCAGCCCAGGAGGGGGCGGCGGCCTGACGTACCTCGGCGACAAGATCGACGACTACAAACGCCGCTACGAGATCAAGTCGGCGGACAAGCCGGAGGATTGGCAGGCCCTCATCCAGCTTTGCAAAACCCTGAACGAAACCCCGCCGGAACAACTGGTCGCCGCGCTCGAGCCGATGCTCGACATCGAAGGGACGCTGAAGTTCCTGGCGCTCGACAACGCCCTGATCAACTGCGACGGCTACTGGATTCGCGCGAGCGATTACAGCATCTGCCGCACGCCGGATGGCAAGTTTCACATGGTCCCGCACGACATGAACGAAGCGTTTCAGCCGCCGATGGGCCCCGGCTTCGGCGGCTTCGGTGGACGCGCCGGCGGTCCGCGCGGTGGCGGCGCTCCCGCTCAGCCGGCTGCAGGGAGCGGCAATCGCTTCAATCTCGATCCGCTAATCGGCTTGAACGACCCCAGCAAACCGCTCCGCAGCAAGCTGCTCGCCGTGCCGGAGCTGCGCGAGAAGTATCTCGGCTATGTCCGCGCGATTGCGACCGAATCGCTCGACTGGAACAACCTGGGACCGACCGTCGCCGGTTTCCGCAAGCTGATCGAAGCGGAGGTGAAGGCGGACACTCGCAAGCTGACGTCGTACGATGCGTTCCTGGCGGCGACCGCTCCGTCGGCCGACGTGAATACCGATACGGGGCGGCATCCCAGCCTCTACACCTTCGCCACGCAGCGGCGGCAGTTTCTGCTCGACTATCTGGCCAACCGGCCGGCGGAGAAGTGATTCTCGTGGAACCATTACCGGCGCGGCGAACATTTTCGCCCGCCGGTCGAACGTCGCTACGATCTTGCCGGCGCAAGACAGTCAGCCGGTGAGATCGTTGCGCTTTCTTGCTCGCTGCGGCCCATTGCGGCGATCCGCGACGCCGTAGGTTGGTGGGGGTAAAGCTACTTGGCAGACGCGCGCGGTTGGACTAGGTTCGTTATTTACCGCTTTAGCGCCCCCCTGCACGTTCATGAGCAAGCACGCTTCCTTCGCGACTCGCATTGGTCGCCCACGCGATTGGGCGCTCGTCGCGGTGCGCTTGCTCCTGCTCTTTTCCGTGTGGCAGGGACCGTTGCCCTGGTTCCATTGTCATGGCGCGCTCGCCGAAGCCGGCGAGAACCAGGCCTGGCTGATCCAGCATCTGCAGACGCATCATCGAAGCGTTCCGCTCGACGCTAAGATCAGCTTTGGGTGGCACTTTCACGTCGATCTGCCGATGTCCGATTCCGACGGCGGAGACCAGGACGCGCGGAAGTCGTGCCTGGCGGTGTCGGCGATCGCTTCACAAGCGTCGGCTGCCAGTTGCGCCGACCTGTGCCCTGCCCCTGCGTTCCAGCGAATTTCGCCCAAAGTGGTCTCCCGGCCCCCCTGCCTGTCGGCTGCGGGGAAGATTCTGCATTTCTTTGACAGCTTCGCGGATTCTCTCGCTGTTCCGCTGCGCTTCTGCGTCGCCTTGAACTGAACCGCGCTTGCGTGGTTCCAACCGACGCCGTCTCTCCTCGCTCGACGCTTCGAGCGAATCGCGATTTCGCGAGCGCCTCCACCCCCCCTTCCTGAGAAACAGCTTCATGTCTGTAGCAACTCAACGATCGTCACGCAGCTTTGTGATTGCCGTTAGCGCTGTTTTGATCGCGGTCGCCGGCATTGGCGCCTGGTGGTATTCCTCCCACGGTCCCGCGGCGCCGGTTGAGGATCACGCAACGAGCGAGGACGGGGCGGAAGGGGCGTCAGCCGACGACGGAGAGCAAGTCGTCCTGCTCCCGCGCGAGTCGTGGGAACCCGCGTCGATCAAGATCGAGCCGGCCCAGCGGGCGCCGCTGGCCCAGGTCGTCGAGCTGACGGGCAAGATCGCGCTCAACGAAGACCGCGTGGCGCACATCTACCCGATGGTGGAAGGACGAGTCGACGAAGTGAAGGTCAACTTCGGCGATCGGGTCAAGAAAGGGGACTTGCTCGTCGTCATTCAAAGCAAGGAAATCGGCCAGGCGCTGCTGCAACTCTACCAGAATCGCCTCGCCCGCGACTTTGCCGTGCAGAAAGACGAGTGGACGCAAACCACCGCGAAAAACACGCTCGATCTGATCAAGCTAATTCGCGAGGAGGCGCCGCTGGAGCGCATCGAGGCCCAGCTTCGTGACCGCCCGCTCGGCGAGTTCCGCGACAAGCTGATGACCGCGTACCTCGAACGGTTCAAATCGAAGCAGGACCTCGAACGGTTGCAGCCGCTGCAGGCGGGTGGAGCAATCGCCGGCAAGCAGTTGCTCGAAGCCCAGGTCAATTCGAGCGCAGCCCGGGCCAGCTTGCAATCGTTCGTCGAGCAAGTGCAGCAGGACGTAACGCAGGCTTCGATCGTCTCGGCCCAAACGGTCAAAGAGCTGCAGACTCGCGTGGCTGTCGACGAAACGAACCTCAAAATCCTCGGGATGACCGACGAGAGTCTGGCCAACATCGACCCCCAGCAGGGCGAAGCGCTCTCGCACTACTCCATCTACGCTCCGTTCGACGGAACGATCATCTCGAAGGATGTCGTGCTGCTGGAGCGCGTCGGCCCCGATTCGCAGGTGCTCAGCATCGCCGATCTGTCGACGGTTTGGGTAAGCGTCGACCTCTACGAAGAACATCTGCCGCTGCTGGAACAAGTGCAGAACCGAACGGTGCAACTGACCACCAACGCATGGCCGGGCAAGTCGTTCGAGGCTGAGATTTTCTACTCGGGCGATGTTGTGGCTGAGACGTCGCGCACGCTCTCGCTCCGCGCGATCGCCAAGAACGACGACGGCAAGCTGAAGCCGGGCATGTTCGTGAACGTGCAGCTCCGGGGCGATGAACAGACGCCCGTGCTGCAAGTTCCCGCGACGGCGGTGATCGAGCACGAAGGGAAGTCGTTCGTCTTCGTCCACGAAGGGGGCGACAAGTTCCAGCGGTGCGACGTGACGCTGGGACGCAAGGACGGAGAGTCCGTCGAGGTGGTTTCCGGACTCAAGGAAGGCGACCAGGTCGTGGTCAGCGGCGGGTTCGCTTTGAAATCGCAGATGCTGGCGGAATTGCTCGCCGAGTAGTTTCTTCCCCGACGCCGATCTCTCCGCCTGGAAAGCCCGCTCATGGTCAACCATATCATCGAATGGTCGCTCGACAATCGCTTTATCGTCATGCTGCTGGCGATTGTCTTGCTCGGCCTGGGATTTGTCGCCGTTTCGACGCTGCCGCTCGACGCGGTTCCCGACCTCACCAACATTCAAGTGCAAGTGCTGACGACTTCGCCGTCGCTCGGCCCGGTCGAAGTGGAGCAGTTCATCACGTTTCCCGTGGAAAACGCGATGAGCGGGCTTCCTGGCGTCACCGAAATTCGCTCGATCAGCCGGTTCGGCCTGTCGGCGGTGACCGTCGCCTTTGAGGACGGCACCGACATCTACTGGGCCCGCAACCTGATCAACGAGCGTCTGCAGCAGGCCCGCGAGAACATTCCACCCGGCATGGGCGATCCGCAGATGGGGCCGATCGCCACCGGCATGAGCGAAATTTACCAGTTCGAGGTGCGCGCAAAGCCGGGGTACGATTACAGCCTGATGGACCTGCGCACGATTCTCGACTGGCAAATCGCCTTTCAATTGCGCAGCGTTCCGGGCGTGATCGAGGTGAACACGTTTGGCGGCGAGCTGAAGACATACGAGGTGGCCGTCGATCCCGATAAGCTCCTCAGTTTCGACATCTCGCTCAGCCGGGTGTTTCGCGCCATCGAAGAGAACAACGCCAACGCCGGCGGCGGCTACATCACCCACGGCGCCGAGCAGCGGCTGATTCGCGGCGAGGGGCTCGTCACGTCGCTCGACGACATCCGGAACATCGTCCTCGATAGCCGCAGCGACGGCACGCCGATCCGAGTCGCCGACATCGGCGAGGTCCGCTTCGCGCCGATGCTCCGCCAAGGCGCCGTCACGCGCGACGGCGATCGCGAAGCCGTCACCGGCATGGTGATGATGCTGATGGGCGGAAATTCCCGGCAGGTGGTCGAGGACGTCAAGCACAAGATTGCCGAGATCCAAAAGACCCTGCCCGAAGGGGTGTACGTCGACACGTTCTACGACCGCACCGAGCTGGTCGAGAAGACGATTCACACGATCGCCGAGAATATCGGCGTCGGCGTGGTGCTGGTGATCATCATGCTCTTTTTGCTGCTCGGCGACGTGCGCGCGGGGTTGATTGTCGCCGCAGCCATTCCGCTTTCGGCCATGTGCGCCTTGATCGCCATGAAATGGGCGGGGGTTTCGGCGAACTTGATGAGCCTGGGGGCCGTCGACTTCGGCGTGATCGTCGACGGCGCGGTGGTGATGATCGAAAACGCGGTTCGCTCGGCCAGCGCCTACCAGCGAGAGCACAGCGGCAAACGCGTGCCGAAGGAGGTGTTCAAGGAATCGGCGAAAGAAGTGGGCACGCCGATTCTGTTCGCCGGCTTGATCGTGATCATCGTGTTTCTTCCGATCCTCAGCCTGCAGGGCGTGGAAGGAAAGATGTTCCGCCCGATGGCCTTCACGTTCATGTCGGCGCTGACCGGCGCGTTGGTCCTGTCGGTGACGGTGATGCCCGTGATGGCGTCGCTCTTTCTGGCCCGGCGCGTCAGCGCGGGAGACACATTTCTCGTGCGGCGGCTGAAGAAGTGGTACGAGCCGATGCTCCGCTTCGCGATGGCGCGGCCGGCGCTGATGATCGGCACGGCTGCGGCGATTTTTGCCGTTAGCGTCGGCGTGGCGTCGCGGTTCGGCGTGGAATTCGTGCCCAAGCTGGACGAAGGCGACCTGGCCATTCAGGCGGTTCGGCTGCCGAGCGTCTCGCTCGAGACGTCGCTGGAAATGACGAAAAAGATGGAGCAGACCCTGCTGCGGTTTCCGCAGGTCGAAAGCGTCGTCTCCAAGACCGGCCGCCCCGAAATCGCCAACGATCCGATGGGCGTGCACCAGACCGACATTCTGATCCGGCTCAAGCCGCCGTCGGAGTGGCCCGAGCCGATCGCCAAGGAGGACCTGATCGCCGAAATGCAGGCGGCCCTCGAACGGGAGGTGCCCAGCAACTCCTACGGCTTCACGCAGCCGATCGAATTGCGCGTGCAAGAGCTGGTCGCGGGCGTGCGGTCGGACGTTGGTTTGAGTCTGTACGGCGACGACCTGGATACGCTGAAAGCCGAAGGGGATAAGATCGTTCGCGCGCTCAACAAGGTTCCCGGCGCCGCCGACGTGCAAGCGCAACAGATCGCGGGGCTGCCTTATTTGCGCGTGAACGTTCGCCGCGACGCGATTGCGCGTTACGGCATCAACGCCAGCGACGTGCTCAACGCCGTGAGCCTGGTCGGCGGCGTGCCACTGGGGGAAGTCTTTGAAGGACAACGCCGCTTTCCGCTGCAAGCTCGCCTGGCCGAGCCATGGCGACGCGATGTCGAAAAGATTCGCCAGATCAAGGTCGACGATCCGCAGGGACGGCAAATTCCGATCTCGCAGCTCGCCGACATCTTCGTGGAGGATGGTCCCTCGGAGATCAGCCGTCACGCGATTCGCCGGCGACTGCTTATTCAATGCAACGTTCGCGGACGGGACCTGGCTGGGTTTGTCAACGAAGCCCAGGAGGTGGTCGCCCGCGAAGTTCGGCTGCCCGCCGGTTACTCGTTGGCTTGGGGCGGACAGTTTCAGAATCTGCAGGAGGCGACGAAACGGCTGATGATCGCCGTGCCGGTCGCGCTGTTTTTGATCTTCTCGCTCCTCTATATCACGTTCAACTCGGTGAAGCTGACGTTCCTCATCTTCCTGAACGTCCCGATCGCAGCCACCGGCGGCGTGTTTGCCCTTTGGCTGCGCGACATGCCGTTCTCGATTTCCGCAGGCGTGGGCTTCATCGCGCTGTTCGGCATCGCGGTGATGAACGGCGTGGTGCTGATCGAGCACGTTCGCCATCTGCGCCACCTGGGGAACGATCAGTGGACGTCGGTCGTGCAAGGGGCGATGGACCGACTTCGCCCGGTGCTCATGACGGCGACCTGCGGCGCTCTCGGCTTTGTGCCCATGGCGGTTTCCGGCAGTGCCGGCGCCGAGGTGCAGCGTCCGCTGGCGACGGTCGTCATCGGCGGATTGATCACCTGCACCATCCTGACGTTGCTCGTGCTCCCAGCCATCTACCGCTGGTTTGAACCGGCAGAGTCGAGCGAGCACTAGGGCGCTTGACCGAGCGCGCGGTGATTGGACGTCGCTGGGGTCGGGAGGCCTCGTGGAGTCAATCGGTTCGCCGGATTAGGCCCCCTCGGCCGCGACGACTCCCGACCCCCGCGTTTGGCCCGTCCCCGGCTGTTCGCTGCGCCGAACCCGCGCGGCCTGCGTTCCCTCGTCTCAAATCGCTCCGCCTGGCCACGTTTCCGTAAGGGTATTGCCTTCCTTTGCCGATTGACACATAACTGTACAAACGTATAGTTATGGCTGAGGGTGCTAGCAATGCCTCCCGGACGTTCCGAAATCATCGACTCTCTGCAAAGGCAATTGCAGAAAGGGCTTAGGTCCACCGCAGCCGAGCCGATTGCCAGCGGCTGCCGGGGGCTGGATAGCCTGATCGGCTTTCGGGCCGGAACGCTCGTCGAGTGGCTGGGGGAAGAAGGAGGGGGCGCTACCACCTTGGCGACGGTCCTGGCGAGACAGGCTTGTGGCGATGCTCGGCCGTTGGTGGTCGTCGATCAGCAGCGGCGGATTTATCCGCCGGCGCTGGCGGCGATGGGGATCGATTTGCGGCGCGTGGTCTTCGTCTTTCCGGCGAGTCCGCGCGAGTACGAGTGGACGCTAAGCCAGGCCATGAGTTGTCCCGCGGTGGCTGCCGTGTTGTGCTGGCCCCGCAAGTTGGGCGACCGGGCGTTTCGCCGGCTGCAGCTATCTGCGGAGCAAAGCGGCAGCTTGGGGCTCCTCGTGCGCCCTGCGTCGGCGCTGCATGAGCCGTCGTGGGCCGAGGCGCGGTTGTTCGTGGAGCCAGTCCCTTGTTACGGCCGGCGGCGCTTCAAAATTTCGGTGCTGCGCTGCGGCGGCGGCGCTGGCGGTCGAACGGTGGAAGTGGAAATCAGCGAAGAGGGATTGCTGCATGAAACGCATCCTTTGCATCCGGTTTCCCCATTGGCCGCTGCAACGACTGTTCAACGCGCAGCCCGCGCTTAGACGCAAGGCGGTCGCCATCTATGAGGAGCGTCGCGGTCGCTGGATTGTCGCCTCGAACCAGCGCGGCGTTGTGCCGGGAATGCCGGTGGCGGAAGCGGGGGATGCGCATCTGGAACGCCACGATCCCGCCGTCGACCTCGCCACGCTCAAACGCATTGCGCAGTGGTGCGAACAGTTCAGCCCGCTGGTCGGTCTCGAGGAGGGAGAGCGGCCCGAAAGTCTCTTTCTCGACGTAACGGGGCTGACGGCGATTTTCGGCAGCGAAGAAGCGCTGGCGGAACGCGTCGTCCGAGCCTTTGCGCGGCGAGGCTTGTCGGCGCAGGTGGCTATTGCGGACACCCTCGGCGCGGCCTGGGCGGCGACGCACGGCGACGAGACGCCGCGCATCGTTGCGCCGGGAGATTTCGAAGCTCTGCTCCATTTGCCGACCACTGCGCTCCGGCTGCCCCCCAAGACGACGCAGACGCTCGCGGAACTCGGCATTCAGAGCATCGGACAATTGCTCAGCCTTCCCCGCGATGGCCTGGCCGCCCGGCTGGGGCACAAATTGATCGACCGTCTCGACCAGTTCACCGGCCAAAAAGCGGAAGCCATCGATGTCGTGCGCGTCTTGCCGGAAATCGTCTGCGAGCGGCAGTTCGATTATCCGATCGAGAATCGCGAAGTCATCGACGTCGCGATGGCTCAGCTCGTGGAGCAGGCAGCTGCGGAACTGACGCGACGACAACAAGGCGCCGTGCAGCTCGAATGTTTGTTGACCTGCCAGGAGGAAGCGATACCGCTGGCGGTGGGACTGTACGAAGCCTGTTGCGACGCGCGGCATTTGCTCGGCCTGTTGCGAACGCAATTCGAGCGACGCCTGCTCACCAGCCCCGTGCTGGCGGTACGCGTGGCCGTGCTGCAGTCGGCGAAGCTCGTCTATCGGCAGCGAGAGTTGTTCTCAGCCAATCACAAGCACGATCGCGAGTTCGCGCTATTGATCGACCGCGTCAGCAGCCGGCTTGGCCGCGAAGCGGTCTTGCGGGCGACTTTGGCTGCCGACGCTCAGCCGGAATACGCCTATCGCTACGAAATTCTCGCCGGCAACGCGAAACGGCAGCTCGCCACCGAGCCTCGTCCTTTGCCGAAGCGGCCGCTCTTCGTTGAGAGTCGCCCGATTCCGCTCGAAGTGTTGGCGATTGTTCCGGGCGGGCCTCCCATGCAATTTCGCCTGAACGGCCAGCCGCATCGCACGCGTCGGACTTGGGGGCCCGAACGGATTCAAACCGGCTGGTGGCGCGGCCGCTATATCCGCCGCGATTACTACCGCGTCGAAAGCGAGAGCGGGCATTGCTTCTGGCTGTTTTGCAGCAAGGGCAAATGGTTCCTGCATGGGGTGTTTGACTGATGCCAGAACAACACGAAGAAAAGCAGCCTGCCCGGCGAATCGTCCTCCCCAAAGCTCGCCCCGCCGGCCGGCAATATGCCGAGCTGTACTGCAAAACCAACTTTTCCTTTCTGGAGGGAGCTTCGCATCCGGAGGAGTTGGTCGAGCGCGCGGCGGAGCTGGGCTATGCGGCGCTTGCCATCACCGATTGCAACAGCCTGGCTGGCGTTGTGCGCGCTCACGGGGCGGCCAAATCCCTTGGCTTCAAATTGCTGATCGGAGCGGAAGTGACTCCGAGCGACGCCGGTCCGGTCGTGCTGTTGGCCACCGACCGCCGGGCGTATGGTCGGCTGTCGCGCTTGCTCACGCTGGGGCGGCGCAAAGCGCCCAAGGGAGAATGCCACCTTACCTGCGACGATGTGGCCGCGCATGCGGAAGGACTGATTGCCGGCGTAACGCAGCCCGAAGAGGCAGAAAAATACGCCGACATCTTTGGAGACCGCTGCTACCTGTTCGTCCAGCAGCACTACGGTCCCGAGGACGAGCGGCAGCTCAGTGAAACGCTTCAGTGGTCCCGGCGGACGGGCGTTCCGCTGGTTGCCACGGGCGGCGTGCGGTTTCACGATCCGCAGCGGCGTCCCCTGGCCGATGTGCTGACGGCGATTCGCGCCGGCTGCACTGTGGCCGACGCGGGCGATTTGTTGTTGCCCAACGCCGAGCGGTACCTGAAATCGCCGGAACAAATGCAAACGCTCTTTGCCCAAGCGCCCGACGCCGTGCGACGAACGGTGGAAGTCGCCGACCGCTGTTCCTTCTCGCTCGACGAACTGCGCTATGAATACCCCGAGGAGCTTGCGCCGCACGGACTGTCGCTGAGCGAATACCTGGCCAGGCTGACGTGGGACGGCGCCCGGCAACGGTATCCGGAGGGCGTTCCCGACAAAGTCCGGCAACTGGTCGAACACGAATTGCGGCTGATTGGCCAGTTGCAGTACGAAGCCTACTTTTTGACGGTGTGGGACCTGGTGAAATTCGCCCGCTCGCGCGGAATCCTCTGCCAGGGCCGCGGCTCGGCCGCCAATTCGGCTGTCTGCTATTGCTTGGGCATCACCGCGGTGAATCCCAACCAGCAAGAGGTGCTGTTCGAGCGATTCATCAGCGCCGAACGGAACGAGGCGCCGGATATCGACGTCGATTTCGAGCACGAACGTCGCGAGGAAGTGCTGCAGTACCTGTACGAGAAATATGGCCGCGAACGGGCCGGCATTGTCGCCGAGGTGATTTGCTATCGTCCGCGGTCGGCGGTGCGAGACGTGGGCAAGGCGCTCGGCCTTTCGCTCGACAAGGTCGACCGGCTGGCCAAGATGGTCGATGGTCATCACGGCGACAAACTCGACCTGCGCTTGCAACAGGCGGGCCTCGATTTGAAGTCGCAGGTGGGGCGGCAGTTGCTGGAGCTGGTGAATCAACTGATTGGCTTTCCGCGTCATCTGGGACAGCACGTGGGGGGCATGGTGATGACGCGCGGCCCGCTTTGCGAACTGGCGCCGATCGAGAATGCAGCCATGGAGGGGCGCACCGTCATCGAGTGGGACAAAGACGATCTCGACGAATTGGGAATCTTGAAGGTCGACTGCCTGGCGCTTGGCATGTTGACTGCCCTGCGCAAAGGGCTGGACCTTGTGAACCGGCACTGCGGCTGCGATCTCGCGCTGGCCACGATTCCTGCGGAAGATCCCGCGGTCTACGAGATGATCGTGCGAGCCGACACGATGGGAGTCTTTCAGATCGAGTCGCGGGCTCAGATGTCGATGCTGCCCCGGCTCAAACCGGAACGGTTTTACGATCTCGTGATTCAGATTGCGATCGTCCGGCCGGGGCCCATTCAGGGGAATATGGTGCATCCCTATCTTCGCCGGCGGGCCCAGGAGGAAGCTGTTCCCCCCTATCCGACGAGCGAAATCGAAGCCGTGCTGCGCCGGACGCTCGGCGTGCCTCTGTTTCAAGAGCAGGCGATGCAACTGGCCATCGTAGCGGCGGGGTTCACGCCGGGCGAAGCCGATCAATTGCGGCGGGCGATGGCTGGCTGGCGACGTCCGGGGCTGATCGAACAATTTCGCGCCAAGCTGATCGAAGGGATGCTCGCCAAAGGACTTTCCGCCGAATTTGCCGAGCGCGTGTTTCTTCAAATCCGGGGATTTGGCGAGTATGGCTTTCCCGAAAGCCACGCCGCGTCGTTTGCGCTGCTGGCCTATGCGTCGGCCTGGCTGAAATGTCATCATCCGGCGGCGTTTTGCGCCGCGCTGCTTAATAGCCAGCCGATGGGATTTTATGCTCCCGCCCAATTGGTCGGCGACGCTCGCCGGCATGGCGTCGAAGTGTTGCCGCCGGACGTGAACTTCAGCGATTGGGACTGCACGCTGGAGAACGGTTCGCTGCGGCTGGGATTGCGGATGTTGGACGGATTGTCGGAGACGGTCGCCAGACGCATCGAGCAAGCGCGCCCTTATCGCTCGATTGCCGATTTCACGCGCCGCACCCGGCTCGGCAAGTCGACGGTGAAACTGCTGGCCAACGCCGACGCCTTCCGCTCGCTGCAACTCGAACGGCGGCAAGCGCTCTGGCACTCGCTGGCGCAGGAGCAGCCGCTGCCGCTATTTGCCGACGTCGAGGACGACGAGCAGCCCCCCAGCCAGTTGCCGGCGATGGACGGTTTCGAACAGGTCTTTGCCGACTACCACACGCAAGGGCTGTCGCTGCGCGCTCATCCGATGTCGTTCTTCCGAGCCGAAATGGATCGCTTGAAAATCACGCCCGCGGCGCAGCTTGCCGAGACTCGCGACGGTCGGTTCGTGCGCGTGGCGGGTCTGGTTCTGGTCCGCCAACGTCCCAGCACCGCCAAAGGAATCACGTTTGTCACGCTCGAAGACGAAACGGGCGTCGCCAATTTGATCGTGCGGATGGAAGTGTGGGAACGCTACTATCAAGTCGCACGCACCGCCTCCTCGCTCCTCGCGCACGGCCGTTTGCAAAACCAACAGGGAGTAATCCACGTCCTCGTGTCGCGTCTGGAAAACCTCGCCGGCCGAATCGGAGCAATGAAATCGCAATCGAGAGACTTCCACTAAAGCCGTGTTTCGTGATCGGCTCTCAGTAGCAATCCGCCAGTCGCCCTGGGCCGGCCCCGGGGAGTCGGGCGTCGCCGCCCTGCGCTCCCGATCTGAACCCGGTCGAAGCGGTCTGGAGCCATGCCAAGTACTCGGACTCGGCCAACCGGGTACCCGATGATGCCTTCCAGCTCTGCGACCTGATCGGCGAATCACTCAACGATCAGCACTTTCGACCACCACTCCTCAAATCCTTCCTCCGCCTCGCTAAGTTGGAAGCCGATTAGCAGCGCAGGAGTCAATAATAAAGCAAACAGCAGTAAGTGTGAGTTGGATGTGTTCGTTTACGCACGGAGCGGCAGTCTCGCGAAGCTGAATGCCCCCGATCCAAACGAACGGATTGTTCAGACGTTACGCAAATACTGTAAGTTAGCCGAACCTGACTAAAGTTCAGTCCGTGCCAGCCATTAGTCTACGAGTGTGACCTATCCCGGCGGGCGGATCGCGGTACGAGTACGACAGCGGCAGGGTGGCATGGCCCACGCCGTAGGCAGGCCATGCGATGGGCGAGTTGACGTCAAGCGTGCTTCAGCATGCCCTGGCTTCGCCGTGGGGCATGGCGCCCCGGCGGCTGTGTTATCTGTTGTACCCGTATCGTTGAGTAGAAATAGTCACGCCTTCCTCGCCACGAACCCGACCACGCCCTCAGCCAGCGGATAATCGTCATACCTCCGCACAGGCCGTACTTGGAAGCCGACGCTCTCCAACATCTGCACAATGCTGGCTTCCTCGAAAAGCTGCTGGCGGTGTGTTTCCTCGTGTCGGCGGTAGGCGTCCCCGGTCTTGCGAAAGGTCACGATGCGGCGGGTTAGCTGCTGATTCTGTTCGTCGTGCTGATATTCGACCAGGCAGGTCCAGTCAACGCCTTCCGTGAATGCCTGCGTCCGTCCCCGGCACCGTCCCGGCTCGGCCACGTCGAAGATCAAAAGGCCACCGGGCGAAAGAGCATTGAAGGCGTTCTTGCACATGGCCTGCAACGACCGCAAGGAGTTGTCGGCGTCGAACAGGTAGTTGAAAACTTCGCCGAGCGACGTGACCGCCCGGCACGGCGGGACGGGAAACTGCAAGAACGACTTGACGTGAAATTCCGCTTCAGGGACTCGCTGCCGGGCGATCTCGATCATTGCGGCAGAAATGTCCACCCCCACGACCTCGAAGCCCGCATCCACAAGCTCCCTCGCCCAAATGCCACTGCCGCAACCGAGGTCCACAATGCGACCATCACGGATTCCCGTCTCACGCAGATGCTTCAGCAGGCCGGGGGCCGAGCCACGAGCGAAGCCGCCGTAGCCTTGGTCATGGATGTAGGCGAGATCGCTTTCGTAGGCGGTGGGGTCGGTCATTGCCCTACATTATCTGGTTCTTTTGATCGGTTCATCATTCGGCAACCACTCCACCCAGCAGCAGGAACCGACGCCGCATCTCCGCTCAGGTAGAATTTTGCGCTTCGTACCCTGCCCCTTTCGGTCACGGGCAATTTGGCGATCCAAAGGGGATCGAAACTGTCGCTATGCCGCTCGCCGGGCTGAATGCACTGTAATATCAAATTAAAAAGGACTTGCAATCGACTGGAGTCCTGGTACACCGCTCGGATCGGCAGGGTGGCATGACCACCGCTGCCCGAAGTGGAGGGTGACTGCGGCGCGGAGGCGTGCACTCAAGCGTGCCATCCAAGACAAGCAATTGGGCGCCATGGCCCACGCCGAAGGCTGGCCATGCGATGGGCAAGTTGGCGTCACCCCAGTAGGAAGCCGATTCCAAGTTCAGCATCCCCTGGCTTACGCCTTGGGGCATGGCACGTGGCGTGCCGTAGTAGAGTCTGCTTTCATGATGAGTCAGGTACGTACAGGGCACAGTTATATACGAATGTCGAGACCGCACTACACCATTCGGCCTGGCCACGACGTTTTCGATGCCGGAGTTCTAAATGATGGCCAACAAGTCCTTGTTGGGCTTCAGCTACCTGAACTCGTGGTTGTTCGTTTCTCCAGCCGGGGATCGTTGATTGGGGTGACAGTAGTCGCGACCGTCACGTCGTCGAATGGCTCAACGGCTGATCAGGCCAACTCTGAACTAGCTCGCTGGAAGGCAGAGGTTGGCTTTCGAGCGACGCCAATCACGGTAGAACCATTTTTCGTACGCGATCGCTGGATCGGAATAGCGGACCTGCCGCAGCATTATCAGGAGGTTCTGGATCACCCGGAGAGCTGTGATAAAGATCGCCGCCTGGACTTGCTGGATGATATTCGTCAATGGCAGGTAAGAGGCAACTTCGTGTTGTACTGGGACGAGGACTATTATCTCAACAAAGACGGCGAAGTTGTGTCGTCTTAGCTCGCTGACGCAAAGACCTTCCCCCGCTGCCACGCGAACCCCACCCGCTCCACACGGCTGCCCATCGTGTCCTTGCGGGTCAGCGCCGGATGCTGCTTGTCCCAGATGATCGCCTGGTTGAAATACAGTCCCGTCGCTTTGAGCGCAGGCGGATAGTTCGCACAGTTGGCGTAGCCATCACCCCGTCGCGGCGGTGCAGAGAATCCAGAGCATGCCGTCGACAAGTTCCCGCTTGCTTCGCGGTGGACGCCCCTTGCAGCCGGCCGAGGGAAATGAACCGCAACGCACTCCCACTGCTCATCCGTAAGCCGATGCCGCGCCATCCCCGCCGCTTGACGTTGTGATCGAGCAGCGAGAGGTGCAGCGAGTGCAGCGACTTTCGGCCTGAGCGAGACCGATCGAGTAGCGCGGCGATGACGCTCAGCCGGTCCTGTCGATCCCAGGCGTGCAGGATGGGG
>Ga0182743_1002751_pt1 | contig 14881 bp, 14 predicted proteins | sample eDN3rd30CKraftOP_FD_128522 | JGI IMG/M metagenome (GOLD analysis project Ga0182743, IMG submission 128522) | Enriched Organic Plus compost microbial communities from Emeryville, California, USA - eDNA 3rd pass 30_C Kraft OP (version 2) (version 2) ... | reverse complement strand
TGGCTGCCAGATGAACGTCTATGACGGCGAGCGCATGGCCGAACTCCTCGCCGAGAAGGGCATGACCCCTGCCGCCGATGGCCAGGACGCCGATCTGGTCGTGCTCAACACCTGCCATATCCGCGAAAAAGCGGCGGAGAAGGTCTATTCGGACATCGGCCGGTTGAAAAAGGCCGATGGCAGCAAGCCCTTGATCGCCGTGGCCGGCTGCGTGGCGCAGGCGGAAGGCGAAGAGATCATGGCCCGCGCCCCGGCGGTGTCCATGGTCGTCGGGCCGCAGGCTTACCATCGCCTGCCCGATCTGCTCGACAAGGCCGCGCGCGGCGAACGGGCGACCGATACCGACATGCCCGCCAACGCCAAGTTCGACGTGCTGCCCCAGCGCCGCCGCGCCGGGCCCAGCGCTTTCCTGACCGTGCAGGAAGGGTGCGACAAGTTCTGCACCTATTGCGTGGTGCCGTACACGCGCGGTGCGGAAATTTCCCGCCCATACAGCGATTTGATCGCCGAAGCGGAGAAGCTGATCGAGAACGGCGCGCGCGAGATCACGCTGCTGGGCCAGAACGTCAACGCCTGGACCGGCGAAGATACGCAGGGGCACGCCATCGGGCTCGACGGGCTGATCCGCGCGCTCGACCGCATGCCCGATCTTCAGCGCATCCGCTACACCACCAGCCATCCCAACGATGTGACCGATGGCCTGATCGCCGCGCATGGCGAAGTCGCCAAGCTGATGCCCTATCTCCACCTGCCGGTGCAGAGCGGGTCCGACCGCGTGCTGAAAGCCATGAACCGCAGCCACACGGCGGACAGCTATCTCCGGCTGCTCGACCGGTTCCGCGCCGTGCGGCCGGATATCGCGCTGTCGGGCGATTTCATCGTCGGCTTCCCCGGCGAAACCGAGGATGAATTCGCCGATACGCTGAAACTGGTGGATGCGGTGGGCTACGCCGCGGCTTTCAGCTTCAAGTATTCCCCCCGCCCCGGCACCCCTGCCGCTGAAATGGACGGGATGATCGCCCCCGAAGTGATGGACGAACGGCTGCAACGCCTGCAGGCCGCGATCAACCGCCATCAGCTCGCGTTCAACCAGGCGTCCGTCGGCAAGCGCTGCACCGTCCTGGTCGAGCGCAAAGGCAAGCACCCGGGGCAATGGCTGGGCAAATCACCGTGGCTGCAATCGGTGCATTTCCTAGGTGATGCCACGATCGGCGATGTGGTGGAGGTAGACCTGATCGAAGCGGGGCCCAATTCGCTGGCGGGCCGGCTGGTCGATTCCGCGCTGTAAACGAAACTTTTCCACCGCGCTCTTGCCGCTGCCCGCTTGCTCTCGGGCAAGGCGGCATTATCTTTCCTATGCACCATTTGAAAGGAGCGCATGGGCCGCAAACCACACCGCGCCGATTCCGATTCGGCGCTGATCCGCCCCGGTGACCGTAGCGCGCACAGGCGGGCACGGGCCGAAGTGGAATTCGAGGAACAGACCGTGCTCGGCGCGCTGTTCGGCGAATTCGACGCCAATCTCGTTCAGCTCGAAAACCGTCTCGGCGTCTATATCAGCGCCCGCGGCAATCGCATCCTGATCGAAGGATCGGATGATTCGGTCGCCCGCGCACGTGACGTTCTGAAAGGCATGCACAAGCGCCTGCTCGAAGGGCAGGAACTGGATGCAGGCGCAATCGAGGCGCTGATCGCGATGTCGAACGAACCGACGCTGGACGGGATTATCACCGGCAAGGACCCACTGGGCGGCGGCATCATGATCCGCACCCGGCGCAAGACCATCGTCCCGCGCTCCGCCACGCAGATCGACTACATGAAAGCGCTGGCCCGCGACGATATCATTTTCGCGCTCGGCCCGGCGGGCACCGGCAAGACCTATCTCGCGGTGGCGCAGGCTGTGAGCCAGCTTATCACCGGCAGCGTGCAGCGCCTGATCCTTTCCCGCCCGGCGGTGGAAGCGGGGGAACGGCTGGGCTTCCTGCCCGGCGACATGAAAGAGAAGGTCGATCCCTATCTCCGCCCGCTTTACGATGCGCTGTACGACTGCATGCCGCCCGAGCAGGTGGAGCGGCGGCTGGCCAGCGGCGAAATCGAAATCGCCCCCATCGCTTTCATGCGCGGGCGCACGCTGGCCGATGCTTTCGTCATTCTCGACGAAGCGCAGAACACCACACGCGAACAGATGAAAATGTTTCTCACCCGGTTCGGCCAGAACAGCCGCATGGTGGTCTGCGGCGACCCGAAACAGGTCGACATCCCCGGCGGTGACCGGATGAGCGGCCTGGCCGACGCGGTCGGGCGGCTGGAAGGCGTCGAAGGGATCAACGTGACCCGCTTCGGCGTGGCGGATGTGGTCCGCCACCCCATCGTCGGCCGGATCGTCGAGGCTTACGAAGGGAAGGACGCCTAGGCGGACGCGGGGAAAGGGAAACGGCAGTGCGGATTATGCCTGCTGTGCGCCCCTCTCCCCCAAGCCGCTCGGCCTGAGCCTGTCGAAGGCCGCGTGCTGACAATTGCCCGATCAGCTTTGCCGATGTTGTGTCGTGCGCTGACGCACTGTTGGTATGGCTGCCATCATGCAGCCTGTGAGAAGGTCATTGGCCTGTGCTGGCGTGGTGCGCGGCCTTCGACAGGCTCAGGCCGAACGGGATGGGGTGGTAAGGCGGATTGGGGGTCAGGAGAGTGAAGCCAGAGCCCCCCCCTCCACCCCGTAACTGCCAACTCCAAAGCGTCATCCCGGACTTGATCCGGGATCCATTTCGCCTCCGGGTGCGGAAGGCGGGAAACTTTCCTACACGCGGGAAATCTGGCTTAACCCGCCGGATGACGGATCGTCTCGCCCGCACGCTTCCCCGCCCCTTCTCCGCTGGCTGCCCCCGCACGGGCACTGCCGCGCATCCACAGCCGGCGCATGAGCGGAAAAACACCTCCCCGAAAAATCACACTGGCCGGGGTGCCGGTGCCCGCCTGCGGCGGCGTGATCCGGGGCCGGATGCATCGGCGCACGCTTCGCCGCGATCACGCGCCAGCCGCGCGAAACGGGGCTTTCGCAGCAGGTTTCGATTACGGAGTGACGCCGCGCGGCAGCGGGCCGTACGAACGCCATGCGCACCCGCACCGACCGCACTTTCGGGCCGTTCTGCGTCAACCTGTTCGCCACCCTTCCGGCCCGAAACACTCTTTACCCGGCCTCACTCCCATGACACTGGCAGCGTCCGGGCGGATGACCGCCTTGCGGAGGCACAGTGAATCTGGAAATCGATATCGAGGAACCCTGGCCCGCTTCGGCGGATTGGGCCGATCTGGCCGAGCGCGCCGCCGAAGCGCTGCAGGAGAGCGCCCCGGAACTCGCCAATCCCCGCCTGCTCGCCAGCGTGCTGTTCACGTCGGATGCCGAAGTCCACGTGCTCAACCGCGAATGGCGCGGCAAGGACAAGCCGACCAATGTCCTGTCCTTCCCCATGCTGGAACGGGGCGAGCTGCTGGCCCTTCCCGCCGATGGCCCGCCCGAAATGCTGGGCGATATCGCGTTGGCCTGGGAAACCTGCGCGCGCGAGGCGGAGGAGAAAGCGATCGGCGTGGACCATCACGCCATGCACCTGATCGTCCATGCCCTGCTGCATCTGGCGGGCCACGATCACGAGACTTCGCCTGAAGACGCCCGCGCGATGGAAGAATTGGAGATAAAGACGCTTGCACATCTGGGCATCGCCGACCCATATGGAGACCACCATGATTGAGGGAGATTGAAGTGGCCGGGCCCGAAAACAGGGAAGGCGAAAACGGTTCGGGAGAACCGGACAGTAGACGCAGCCTGTGGCGCGTCATTCGGCGTTTCTTCGAGGGGGAGGACAGCGATCAATCGCTGCGGGCCCAATTGGAAGAAGCGATCGACGAACACGTGGAAGAGCATAGCAATCCGGCGGACCGTTCCAGAAAGGGCGATCTGTCCGCGGTGGAATTGCAGATGCTGCGCAACCTGCTCCATTTCAGCGAGCACGATGCCGACGATGTCGCAATCCCGCGCAGCGAGATCATCGCCATTTCCGCGGATGCAAGCTGGCCGGAACTGGTCGCCAGCTTCGCCGAACACGGCCATTCGCGCATTCCCGTCTATCGCGACACGCTCGATTCGGTAATCGGCATGATCCACGTGAAGGATGTCTTCAGCTATCTCGCCAAGGGCCTGCCCGCCCCGGCGGACTGGACCACGCTGATGCGCCAGCCGCTCTATGTCCCGCAATCGCGCAGCGCGCTCGACGTGCTGGCCGACATGCGCAGCCGCCGGATTCATCTGGCGGTGGTGGTCGACGAATATTCCGGGGTCGACGGGATCATCACGATCGAAGATCTGGTCGAAGAGATCGTCGGCGATATCGAAGACGAGCATGACGACGCGCCGACCGAACTGATCGTGCCCATCGGCAACGGCATGTGGGATGCCGATGCCCGCGCGGAACTCGACGACATTTCGGAAAAGGTCGATCCACGGCTTGCCGAAGTCGACGAAGCCGTGGATACTCTCGGCGGCTTGGCGTTCGTGCTGGCGGGACAGGTCCCGCCGGTCGGGGCTGTGCTTGAGCATGACAGCGGATGGCGAATCGAAGTGACCGATGGCGACGAGCGCCATGTTACGCGGCTACGCCTCCATCCGCCGTCGAATGGCGATGACGGGACGCAAGACTAGGATTCATTGGTGCCAACGCGACGCTTACCGCCGCTGCGCGCGCTCGAGGCTTTCGTGCGCATCGTTCGTCTGGGCTCGGCCCGGGCGGCGGCGGAAGAACTCGCCCTGTCGCCGTCCGCCCTGTCCCGCCGCGTCGCCAACCTTGAGGAATTCATCGGCAAGAAGCTGTTCACGCGCGCCCATCAGGCGATGCAGCTTACCGATGACGGGCGCGCTTTCTACGATGCGGTGTCCCCGCATCTCGAAGCGCTGGCCACCGCGGTGGAGGACCAGTCGGAGAATCTGACGCTGTGGCGCCTCCATCTGGGCGTGCTGCCGCTGTTCGGCAGCCAGCGGCTGTTCCCCCGCCTGGCGGAATTGCGCAAGCTGCACCCGCGCCTGCACATCGACATGGACACCGGGCCGCATCTGGAAACCCGCGTTGGCGATACGCTGGATTGCGCCATTCTGCTGGTGCGCGAACCCGATCCGGGATTTCATTCCTTCCGGCTCGATCACAACCGCGTCTATGCGATCTGTGCCCGCGACCTGACCGACGAGATCGGCGAGGAACCGAGCATGGAGGCGTTGTCGCGCCAGACGTTCCTGGTGCATCAGGAAATGCCCGAAAGCTTCGGCGCATGGCGGAACGCGATGGGGCTGAACGGTCTCGAACCGGCAGCGGTCGATCATTTCGATTCGGGCCAGCTTCTTCTGGAAGCCGCCGCGCAGGGGCTCGGCATCGCAATCATGCATGACGACCACTTCCGCCGTGCGGGCGACCGGCGGCTGGCGCTGCTCTACCCCGAACGCGAAGTGGAAAGCCCCTACAGCTACTGGTTCGTCTGCCGTCCGAAAGCGCTCGAAACCCGCCCGGTGCGTATCTTCTACGAATGGCTGGTGCACGCGGGGCTTTAAGGCTGGCCAGCCACAGCTCTCTCGTCAAAGAGCGCGAACATCAATCTCTCTCCGTCATGCTGAACTTGGTTCAGCATCCATTTCTCCCCACAGACGAATACCCGATTCGGAGAGATCGACCCTGAACCAAGTTCAGGGTGACAAAGGGAAAAGGTGCTGCGCCTTCAAAAAGAAAAAGCCGGGAAGATCACTCCCCGGCTTTCTTTCCGTTCTCAGGAAACGGTGGCTTTCAGAATCTTGCCCGGGTTCGCGGGCGGCTCGCCCTTGGGCAAGGCGTCGACATGTTCCATCCCGCTTTCGACTTCGCCCCACACGGTGTACTGCTTGTCGAGGAACCGCGCATCGTCGAAACAGATGAAGAACTGGCTGTTCGCGCTGTGCGGATAGGACGTGCGGGCCATGGAACACACGCCGCGCACGTGCGGCTGGTCGTTGAATTCGGCCTGCAGGTCAGGCTTGTCGGAGCCGCCCATGCCGGTGCCGTTGGGGCAACCGCCCTGCGCCATGAAGCCGGGAATCACGCGGTGGAATGTCACACCATCGTAAAAGCCTTCCTTCACCAGCTCGGTGATGCGAGCGACATGGCCGGGTGCCAGATCCGGGCGAAGCTTGATAACGACATCGCCGCTTTCGAGAGTAAGAGTCAGTTTTTCATCGGCCATGGGCAAAAACTCCTGTTTGAACGGCGGTCGATATAAGGCTCATCCACGCAATGTCACCCCGCGCGGTTGCATTTGTTGCGCCGCGCAATAGGAGAGGCGCATGACGCCGGACGAACTCGACGAACTGCACCGCACCGACTCGCCGCAGGCGGAGGAAGAGCGCGAACAGTTCGACGAGGATAACCGGTTGAGAGCGGAATTCGTCCGCTCCGTGGCCCACGCGCTGACCGAAGGCGACGATGCGCGGGTTTACGAACTGGTGGAACCGCTCCACGCCGCCGACATCGCCGACCTTTTCGAACTGCTCGAACGCGATGAACGCGCGCCGCTGGCCCGCGCCATTTCCGACCTGATGACGGGCGAAGTCATCGCCGAACTGAACGATCACGTTCGCGATGACATGGTCGAGGACCTGCCGCCCGAAGCGGTGGCCGAAATCGCCGACCAGTTGGAAACCGACGACGCGGTGCAACTGATCGAGGATCTCGAACCGGCCGAGCAAGCCGCGATTCTCGCCGAGATGGAGCCCGAAGGCCGCGCCGCCGTGGAAAGCGCGCTGGCCTATCCGGAAGAGACGGCCGGCCGCCTGATGCAGCGCGATCTGGTCGCTGTGCCCGAACATATGACCGTGGGCGACCTGATCGATTATCTGCGCGACAACGGCGATCTGACGACCGAATTCTGGGAAGTGTTCATTGTCGATCCGCAGCACAAGCCGGTCGGCACCTGCCAGCTTTCCTGGATTCTGCGGACCCCGCGCGCGATCCCGCTGACCGATGTGATGAAGCGCGAACAGACGCTGATCCCGGTGAGCATGGATCAGGAAGAAGTCGCGCTGCAATTCCAGAAGTACGCGCTGATTTCTGCCGCCGTGGTGGATGAATCGGGGCGGCTCGTCGGGCAGCTCACGGTCGACGATATCGTTCACATCATTCAGGAAGAAGCGGACGAGGACGTCATGCTTCTGTCCGGGGCCGGCGATGGCGATATCAACGAACCGATTCGCGAAGCCTACGGCGCACGTGTCCGTTGGCTGATCGCCAACATGCTGACCGCCGCGGTCGCCTCGTCCATTATCGCCACGTTCGAAGACACGATCGCCAAGATGGTCGCGCTGGCGACGCTGATGCCGATCGTCGCCGGGATCGGCGGCAATGCGGGCACGCAGACGCTGGCGGTGACGGTGCGCGCGCTGGCCACCAACCAGTTGACCGCCAGCAACGCCTGGCGCGCGGTCCGCCGCGAACTGGGCATCGCACTGATGAACGGCGGCACGGTTGCCGTGATTATCGGCGTGGTGGTGACTCTGCTGTTCCACGATCCCTTGCTGGGCATAGTCATCGCCATGGCGATGATGACCAACATCCTTGTTGCCGGGCTGGCCGGTGTTCTCGTCCCGCTGACGCTGGAACGCCTGAAAGCGGACCCGGCAATCGCCTCCTCCATCTTCGTCACCATGACGACGGATTCGATGGGCTTCCTCGCTTTCCTCGGCCTCGCGACGGTGAGCGGACTGGTCTCCTGACCCTTGCCCCCGCGCAGGGCGCGCCTATGTTGAGGCGATGCCCCTGCACATGACCAAGATCGCCTATGGCGCGACCAGCGTGGAAGACCTGCGCCACTGGCTGGAAAGCTATTCCGAAGCTTTCGCCAGCACGCGCTATCTCCCCAAACGGCATGAAGAGATGATCGGCGGATCGCTTTACTGGATTTACGATCACGCGATGATCGGCCGCAGCCCGATCCGCGGCTTTGCCCAGCGGGATGACGGGCGCTGGAACATCATGCTCGAACCGCGCCTGATCATGGTCGAACCGCGCGCCAAACGCGCACATCAGGGCTGGCGCTATCTCAAGGACGAGGACGCCCCGCCCGATCTCGGCAGCGGGGTCATGGAAGGCGACGTTCTGCCCGGCCACCTCGTGAAGGAACTGGCCAAGCTCGGTCTGGTCTGATGCGTGGCAGCCACAACGATCCCGCTCCGAAAAAGGTACGGACATGAACGAGGCATCACGGGATGGCTGGCGCCAGACTGCCGCCGCCGATCTCCCCGCCATGCAGGCGATTTCGGATGCGGTGCACGGCGCTTATACCGAACCCCAAGGGATATTCGCCGAACGTCTCGCGCTCTACCCGCAAGGCTGCCGGACGCTGGGACGGGGCGGCGCGGTGGTCGGCTATATCATCACCCATCCCTGGCACCGCGACACCCCGCCGAAGCTGGGCAAGCCGCTGGGCGCGATCCCCGAGGATGCGGATACCTATTACCTGCACGATATCGCGCTGCTGCCCGCGGGGCGCGGCGGGGGATCGGGCAAGGCAGCGGTCGATTTCACCGTGCGGCAGGCCGTGCAAGGCGGATTTGCCGATATCACGCTGATCGCCGTCAACGGCGCGGATGCATTCTGGGCAGCGCAGGGCTTCGCCTATGTGGAGGGCGCGGAAGCCGTCACATATGGCGAAGGCACCTATCTGATGCGGCGCAGCCTGCGCTGAAGGAGGGGCTCACGCCCCCTTGCGCAGCCACCATTTGAGCAGGTGGTGCGCCACCGCCACGGGCGGCGGGGGCACGAATGCACCGCCCCCGGCCGGTGCGGCCATGGCGCTGGCCACCTCGTCACGCGTGAACCAGCGGGCATCTTCCAGCTCGGTCCGGTCGACGATCAGGCGGTCATCTTCCGCCGTCGCATGGCAACCGACCATCAATTGCGCGGGAAACGGCCAAGGCTGGCTCATCACATAATCCACGCCTTTAACGGTGACGCCGGCTTCTTCCATCACTTCGCGGGCGACGGCTTCCTCAATCGTTTCGCCCGGTTCGACAAAGCCGGCCAGCGCGGAATAGAATCCTTCGGGGAAATTCGGCTGGCGCCCGAGCAGCAACCGGCCATCGTGTTCGACCAGCATGATCGTGACCGGATCGACCCGGGGGAAATGCTCCGCGTTGCAGGTCCCGCAATTGCGTTGCCAGCCGCCTTTCGCGGGCGCGGTGGGCGCGCCGCACCGGGCGCAGAAGCGGTGGCGTGCGTGCCAGTCCACCACGCTGCGCGCCATCCCATAGATCGCCAGATCGTCCTGCGGCATCCCGCCCATGATCCGCCGCATCGCCGTGCCCATTGCGCCGGGACCGCCAGCGGGACCCGTGGGAATCGGCGCGAAGCACACCCGGCCCTCCATCAGGCCGAGAAACACCAGTTCCGCATCGCCCGCCTCGTCCAGAGAACCCCACTGCAGACGGTTCTCATCGTCCATCACCGGGTCGAGGCCTTCGAGCCGCAGCAACAAGGCCCGCTCGTCCTTCAGCGCTTCCAGCGCTTGCTTGTCGTTCCGGATATGGTCCGCCCGGTCGAGCGGCTGGCCAACGAAACCGATCTGCGTATCAATCATGCATTCCCCCCAATGCCGCCATGGCATCTTTCATTGCCACCTGCGGAAACTCTCCCTGGATCGGATAAGCGGCGGCGGGCATGTATTGCGCGTAAAAGCCGCCCCGCCAACCACGTTTGAGATCGGCGAAAGCGATTGTTCCGGCCGCCCCCGCCCAACCGAATGTCCCTTCTTCAAGGCCGAGCCCCACGCGCCCGCCCGCACCGAAGCCGCCGCCGGTGGCGAACGTGCCCACGGTGCTGATCCCGGCGGGCAACAGATTGCTCGTGCCCACACGAACCGCGTTTTCGCTCATCACCCGTTTCCCTTCGAACATGCCGAAGCCGAGCAGCATCCGCAGGAATCGGTCGTAATCGCGCGGGCTGCTGACCAGCCCGGACCCGCCGAACGGGAACGCAGGCCGCATGGCAAAGACCGATGCAGCCCCCGGATCGAGCGGCAGCAACACGCCCTGCATCACGCCATAATTGGTGGTGAGGCGGCCGATCTGGCTCTGCGGCACGCGGAACCAGGTGCTCTCCATCCCCAGCGGATCGAACAGCTGTTCTTGCAGGAAGGTATCGAACGGCTTGCCGGAAACCACTTCGATCACCCGCCCCAGCAAGTCGAGCCCGACCGAATAGCTCCACTTCGTGCCCGGCTGATAGACCAGCGGCATGTCCGCCAGCCGGTCGGCGAACTGGGCCAGAGTCAGCGTGGTGTTGCGTGCCCCGAACAGTTCGGCCAGCGGCAAGCGGCTGATCTGTCCCGGCACCAGCCCCGCCTGCACATAGGCGGCCTTGAGCGGGCCGTTCTGAATGATCGAATAGCCCAGCCCCGCAGTGTGCGTGAGCAAATGGCGGATCGTGATCGGGGCCTTCGCCGGGACGAGATCGGTGATCGACCCGTCCGGCACGCGCTGCACCGCCATTTTCGCATATTTCGGCAGGATATTGGACAAGGGCTGATCCAGCCGCAGCTTCCCTTCGTCGATCAGGATCATAGCCGCCATGCCGGTGATGGGCTTGGTCATGGAATAGATCCGGAACAGGCTGTCCCCGTCCATCGGCGCACCTTCCAGCGTCCGCTGGCCGCGCGCGATGTACTGGATCGCCCCTTGCCCCAGCCCCATCGCCGCCACGGCCCCGGCCAGCCGGCCACTGCGCACGTAACCGTCGGCATAACGGGTGACACCGGCCCAGCTTTCCTGCTTGCCCGCCGCCCATGCGGGGCCAAACGCAGGCGCGAAAGCCAGCGAGGCGCCCAGCGCCGCGCCACTGCCGATAAAGGTCCTGCGCGAAAATGCTGCCGGTGATCGGTCCATCGTCATTACCCTTCCATCAGCGCACGCTGCGCGGCCTTGGCGAATACAGTGGGCAGCCCGGCATCGTCCAGCGTGTCGAGCGGCCACCATTCGCCGTCCGCAGGCTGGAGCGCGGCCCATCGGTCGCCTTCGTACAACATCACGGCGAGATGGAGCGAAAAGTGGGTGAAGCCATGCTGAACCGCCCCAGCCCCGCGCCACGAACCGGGCAAAGGCTGCTTCCCATGCCCATCGCTACGGGCGGACCAGCCATCATCGGGCAGAGCGCGCATACCGCCGAGCATGCCCTTGCCCGGGCGGCGAACCAGCCAGACATGGCCATCCCGCTCGATCCAGTAGGCGGCGCCCTGCCGCTCCGGCCGGGCTTTCTTCGGCGCTTTCACCGGAAAGCGTGCCGGATCGCCTTCCATTCTGGCCCGGCAATCGCCTGCCAACGGGCAAAGCAAGCATTTGGGATCGCGCGCGGTGCAGATCGTCGCGCCGAGGTCCATCATCGCCTGCGCGAAATCGCCCGCGCGATGATCGGGCGTGATCGCATCGGCATGGTGGCGGATCGCCTTGCGCACACCCGGCAAAGGCTCCGCCAACGCGAACAGGCGCGCAACCACCCGTTCGACATTGGCATCGACCACCACCGCCCTGCGTCCGAACGCTATCGCCGCCACGGCCGCCGCGGTATAGGCGCCCAGCCCCGGCAACTGGCGCAGTTCCTCCTCCGTTTCGGGAAAGCCGCCGCGCGCCGCCACCGCCTGCGCGCAGGCCACAAGGTTGCGGGCCCGCGAATAGTATCCCAGCCCGGCCCAGGCGGCCATGATCGTTTCCTCCGGCGCGGCAGCGAGATCGGCGACCTCGGGCCAGCGTTCGGTGAACTTGCGGAAATAGGGGACAACGGCGGCCACTGTGGTCTGCTGCAGCATCACTTCGGACAGCCACACGCGATAGGGATCGGGCGGCGGCGTGCCCGGGGGGCTGCGCCACGGCAACACGCGCGCATGGGCATCGTACCAGGCGAGCAGACGCGCAGCGACACTATCCTCCATCCTCGCGCTATGGCATGGTCGCCCGCGCAATGGAACCGGATCAATCGAAAGCGAAAAACCCCTCCGCCAAAAGCAAACAGGCGAAGGCATACGAACGCCCGCGCGGCGGGCAGGCGCGCGCGATCGGCGATCTCATGCCGCAGATCGGCCGCACGGCCTTTCGCCGGTTCGGCTTCATCCAGTCCAGCGTGGTCACACGCTGGCCGGAAATCGTCGGCGAAACGCATGCCCGCGCCTGCATGCCAGAAGCGATCCGCTTCCCGCCCGGCGAAAAGAGCGACGGCATCCTGCAACTGGTGGTCAAACCGGCGCACGCCCCGCTGATTCAGCAGGTCATCCCCGAAATCATCGAGCGGGTGAATCGTTTTTTCGGATACAGCGCGGTCGCCCGTGTCAAAATCCGGCAAGGCGTGGTTAAGGCGCCCGATGCACAAAAGCGCCCCGCCGCGCCGCCGTCGCTCAAACCCATTCCGATGGAGCTGGGCGATTCCCTGCGCGATATCGGCGATGCGGAACTGCGCACCGTGCTGGAATCGCTGGCCCGCAGCCTTGGCGGCAAGGAGGATGGAACGAAGTGAGCATTGTGCCGAAAACGCTGAAATTCGCGGCTCTGGCCGTTATTGCCACCACGGCAGTTGCGGCGACACATGCCAGCTGGCTCACCACCGTTACCCGCACCGAAGCGGGCGGCCATCGTATGGGCAATCCGGAAGCGAAAGTCGCGCTGATCGAATTCGTCAGCTACACTTGCCCGCATTGCGCCAATTTCGAAAAACAGGCGAGCGGCCCGATGCAGGTCGCCTATGTCGCCCCGGGCAAGGCTTCCGTCGAAGTGCGCCATGTCTTGCGCAATCCGATTGATCTGGCCGCCGCGCTGCTGGCCGAATGTGGCCCCGAACAGAAATTCTTCGGCAACCATCACGCCCTGCTCGGTGGGCAGGAACAATGGCTCAAGCGGTTGTCTTCCGCATCGGAAGCGACGCAGGTCCGCTGGCGCCATGGGACAATGGGCGAACGGATGCGCGCCATCGCCAGCGATGCCGGTTTCTACGGCATTATGGAAAGGCGCGGGATCGACCGCGTGGCCGCCGACAAATGCCTGTCCGACGAAGCCGATGCCAAGCGGCTCGTCCAACAGAGCAACGCCAGTTCGGAAGCGTTCAACGTTCAGGGCACGCCCAGTTTCGCGCTTGACGGCGAACTGCTCGAAGGCGTCCATACGTGGGACGATCTGCAGAAGGCCATCGCATCCCGGCTCTGACACGCAGATATTCGCATCAAATCTTGTGGAATACACCATATCTTGAGGCACGCCTGCTTTGCGCACCACAATTTGCAGGCTACCCTCGTTCTCACAACAGGAACACGCCATGACGAAACTCCTTCGCCGCGCCACTTTTGCCGCACTGATCGTTCCGATGACTCTTGGCCTTGCCGCCTGCGGTTCCAAGGACGCGACCGGCAGCGGCGCCGAAAAGGGTGAAAAGATCGCCGCCATCGCCGCCCCGGCCGGCAAGCAATGGTCCGAAATCATCGCCGTGACGCCGGAAGACGGCTATCGCATGGGCAATCCCGATGCGCCGCTCAAGCTGATCGAATATGCCTCGCTCACCTGCCCGCACTGCGCGGATTTCTCCGAAAAGGCCGGGGCAAAGCTGCGCGATCAATATGTCGCCAGCGGTGTGGTCAGCTACGAGCTGCGCAATCAGGTGCACGATGGCCTCGATCTGACGATGGCCATGCTGGTGCGCTGCGGCACGCCGGAAAACTATTTCGCGCTGAGCGAACAGGTCTGGGGCAATCTCACAACCATCATCCAGGGCGTGCAGACCAACGGCGCGAAAGTGGACGCCGCGATGAAGCAGAGCGATCAGGCCTCGCGCTACAAGGCGATCGCCGATGCCGCCGGGCTGACCGAATTCTTCGCCGCACGCGGCATTTCGCGCGATCAGGCGGCCACGTGCCTGGCCAAGCCGGGCTTTGCCGAAGGCATCGCGGAACGCTCCAACAAGCAATCGCAGGAACTCGGCGTCGATGGCACGCCCACGTTCTTCCTCAACGGCCGCAAGCTCGAAGAACAGACCTGGGAAGGACTGGAACCAGCGTTGCAGGCGGCAGGCGCGCGCTGATGCGCAACGCCTGACGGCAAGGGAGGAGGCGCACACGCGATGAAGATCAGGAAGCTCAAACTCTCGGGCTTCAAGAGCTTCGTCGAGCCCACCGAACTGCGCATCGAACCGGGGCTGACCGGCGTGGTCGGCCCCAACGGATGCGGCAAATCCAACCTGCTGGAAGCGATCCGCTGGGTCATGGGCGAAAATTCGCCCAAGTCCATGCGCTCGGGCGGGATGGAGGATGTGATCTTCGCGGGCACGGCGCAGCGGGCCCCGCGCGATTTCGCCGAAGTCGTTCTCCAGTGCGAGGACGCCCATGCCGAAGAACTGGAAGTCACCCGCCGGATCGAACGCGGCGCGGGCAGCGCCTATCGCGTCAACGGGCGCGATGTGCGGGCCAAGGATATCGCGCTTGTCTTCGCCGATGCCGCCACCGGCGCGCATAGCCCGGCGCTGGTCAGCCAGGGCAAGATTGCCGCGATCATCGCCGCCAAGCCTGCCGAACGGCGGCAGATGCTGGAGGAAGCGGCCGGGATCGCCGGCCTGCATGTCCGTCGCAAAGACGCCGAAAGCAAGCTGCGCCAGACCGAAACCAACCTCGCCCGGCTGGAAGACCTGATGGCCGGGCTGAACGCCCAGATTGCCACGCTGCGCCGGCAGGCCAAACAGGCCGAGCGCTACAAGGAACTGTCCAGCCGGATTCAGGTGGCGGAAGCGCGGCTGCTGTTCGCCCGCTGGCGCGATGCGGCGGCGGCGGCGGAGGCCGCGCGCCAGGAAGCACAAGCCTG
>Ga0182743_1002742_pt1 | contig 14916 bp, 15 predicted proteins | sample eDN3rd30CKraftOP_FD_128522 | JGI IMG/M metagenome (GOLD analysis project Ga0182743, IMG submission 128522) | Enriched Organic Plus compost microbial communities from Emeryville, California, USA - eDNA 3rd pass 30_C Kraft OP (version 2) (version 2) ... | reverse complement strand
GGCTGACCAGCGAAACGCACCAGCTGATCGCCACGGAGCAAACCCGCCTGTGCTGCCGGCGAGTCTTCGGATACGTAGCCGACAAGCACTTCATTTTTTACGATTTTCGTATCAGACGCGATCGTAAATTGATTATCGAGCAGCTTGGGCATACCGACGAATGCCAGAACGGTCAGTAGTACAAACGCCACGATGAGATTCATTGCCACACCTGCAAGCATAATCTTCGACTTCACCCAAGTGGTGGCAGCGCCGAAACTACCAGGGCGGCGATCTGCATCATTCTCACCCTTGAGCTTGACGAAACCGCCCAGTGGCAGCCAGTTCAATGTGTACGTAGTGCCGTTCTTTTTGGTCAACACTTTGGCACGCGGCGGAAAAAAGAGACCAAACTCTTCAACGTCCACTCCATTGCGACGAGCCACGATAAAGTGACCCCACTCATGAATGAGAATCAGTCCGATAAATAGTACAAGTCCGATGATTAGTAGCAGCATTTACGCTCCGTGCCTTCGTTTCCTATGACTGTATTCTAGCAAGCATTCGTCGAGCGATTCGACCGAAAAATCTGGCCAGTGTTCGCTGCGAAAAATAAACTCACTATACGCAGCACGCCACAGCATAAAATTACTCAGGCGCTCCTCGCCACTCGTACGCACGATGAGATCGAGCGGCGGGACATCAGGCGCATATAACTCCTGCGCAAAACGCTCCTCTGTCAGCTCATCCGCTGGCGTGCCCTGCTCGATAAGTTTGCGCGCCGCATCGATAATCTCACGCTGCCCGCCGTAATTGAAGCAAATACCCAGCGTGATAGTGTCGTTGTCAGCAGTTCTAGCCTCAGCCGCCTCGAGTACTTCGAGCATCTTGGGCTCGAGGCGCTCACGCATGCCGAGCCAGACAAGACGCACGCCTTTTTTGTGTAGTTTTTCGAGATCTCGCGTCACCATTTTGTACACGAGATCCATGAGATAGCTCACTTCTTCTTCGCTTCGGCGCCAGTTCTCGGTCGAAAATACATAGCCAGAGACATAGCGAACACCTCGCTCGATACATGCGTCGACGATCGTCAGAATGTTTTCATACCCCCGGCGATGCCCCTCAAAAGACGGCAAGCTGTTATTCTCTGCCCAGCGGCGATTGCCGTCGAGGATGAAACCGATATGTGCTGGTACGTTCTCGGGCATAGACTAGATGGTCATGATGTCGGTTTCTTTTGCCTTGGCGGCAGCGTCTACCGAGTTCTTCAAGTTTGCCATCTCATCATCGACCTGCTTCGACAAGCGCTTGGCATCGTCTTCGCCGATTTCTTTATCCTTCTTGAAGCCGTCGATGGCATCGATAGCGTCACGGCGTACATTGCGTGCAGCAATCATCGCATCCTCGACTTTGCCGCCGAGTTGTTTGGCAATTTCGCGTCGTCGCTCTTCGGTCAATGGCGGCACGGGTACACGCACCACACGGCCATCGTCACTAGGGTTGAGGCCCAGACTTGGATTATTGCGAATTGCATTGGCGATCGCCTGGAGATTCGTAGGGTCAAACGGTGTAATCTGCAAAAGCTGGGCTTCTGGCGCAGTCACATTCGCGACCTGATTCAGTGGCATCGGTGCACCATATGCCTCGACCATGACGCTATCGAGCATGCTTGCGTGTGCACGGCCGGTGCGAACCTTTTTTAGCTCCTCTTCGAAATGCGCGAGGACACCGTCAAATTTCTTTTCCGTTTCAGTAATCACGTTGGATGGGTTCATAGATTCCTCTTCTATCAGTACTTATATAAGTATAGCGCGCCGTGGCAGTTTATGCACCGCCACCGTGGGCGAGATATTCTTCAAGCAAACGGATGTCGGCCTTGTCCTTGGGCCGACCTCGCTGTTTTTTCCATTCGAGCACAAATTCGGGACTCGTAAAAGTAACGCCTTCGATTTCTATGCCCTGCTCTCGAAGCTGTGCAAAATTTGGCACGCCGTCGCTACCCCATGACTTCCAGACCTCTACATCGAGTGCTTCGTTGTAGAGCGCCTGCTCTCCGTGCACTACCGCCAGCTCCCAACCCTCGCGGCCAGCAAGCTCGGCAAAGAGCGCTTCATCAGCAACCAAGTCTAGGTCATTTGCCTGTCGAAGGCCAAGCACATCGAGTATGCCACTCCCGATTACGATAATCCGCTCTACCGGAAGCTGTGTTTTGTGAACTCGTTTGATGATTGTTATCTCTGTCATACAGTATCTAGCGTATCACTAAAACCGCGCCCGAGGACGCGGTTTTGTATATCTTTTGATGCTTGGCCCTAGGCAGCTTCGCCGAGAGCGAAACGGCTGAAGCGACGAACGATAAGGTTCTCGCCAAGCTTTGCGACGTTCTCTTTGAGATATTCGCCGACCGTTACATCAGGATTCTTGATGTAAGGCTGATCAAGCAAGCAGCGTTCTGCGAAGTACTTCTTGAGCTGACCCTCGACGATCTTCTCTGCCATTTCAGCAGGCTTGCCCTGAAGCGCATCGCTCTCAAGGAGTTCAGCCTTCTTGGCGTCCTGAGTCTCAGCAGGAATTTCATCGCTTGACACGTACTCAGGAGCAGTCGCAGCAATGTGCATAGCAACATCGTGGACAAACTCACGGAAGCCCTCTGAGCGCGCGAGGAAGTCGGTCTCACAGTTGACTTCAACGATCACGCCAATGCGGTCACCGTGGACATATGCGTCAACAACACCTTCGCGAGCTTCTCGCTCACCTTTTTTCTCTGCCTTGGTTAGGCCCTTTTTGCGCATTGCAGCAAGTGCTGCGTCGAAATCGCCATCAGCCTCTACGAGTGCTGCTTTGGCGTCAGTCATACCGACACCCGTCAGTTCGCGTAGGCGCTTGATGTCATCAATAGTTACAGCCATAACTAATCCCCCTCTTATTTCTCGTCTTTGTCAGCAGTCTTAACTTTTGCCTTACCAGCAGTAACTGCCTGCTTTGCGTACTCAGCAACCAGCTCGATAGCCTTGATTGCGTCGTCGTTTGCAGGAACTGGGTACGTGACAGAAGTTGGATCTGCGTTAGTGTCGACAATACCGATGATTGGCAAGCCGAGCTTGCTTGCTTCGCGCACTGCGTTTACATCAGCGATCACGTCAAATACGAATACGATACCTGGACGTGCATGCATATCCTTGATACCACCGTAGATCTTATTCATTTCGTCGATCTGCTCCTGGAAGCGCTGCACTTCGAGCTTGCTGTACTTCTTTGCCAGCTCACCAGACTCCATCTTTGACTCGAGGTCTTTGAGTTCCTTGATGCGGCCACCGATAGTGTTCCAGTTGGTAAGCATGCCACCGAGCCAACGCTCAGTAACGAATGGCTGGCCAGCTTCGACCGCCATGTCGTGCACGATGTTCTGCGCCTGGCGCTTGGTAGCCACGAAGAGTACCTGCTTGCCCTGAGCGACCGTATCAGCAACAACGTCGAGAGCTTTCTCGAGCTGCTCCTTAGTCTGCACGAGGTCGATAACGTGGCTGTCGCCGCGCTTACTGTGAATATACTGTGCCATCTTTGGATGCCAACGGCTGGTCTTGTGACCGAAGTGGGCACCTGCTTCAAGCAGTTTTTTTAGATCTACATCAACTGTAGCCATGAGTATGTCCTTTCTCTTGAGCTTGGACGCTCCGTGCTGCCTACGCGGCTATCACACGAAGAGGATCGTCTCCAAGCCTGCTTCATTACTTAACAGGGGTTATTATACACGAATCGCCGCACTGACACAAGGGTGGCCTACGAGTATCGTATGAGCAGCTCGCCAAGCACAAGTCCAAGCTGCCGACACTCATACTGCCTGAGGGAGGCATCCGGGTCAGCTCCTTCGACAGCCGACTCGACGTGGTCGCCCAATCGGCCAGAGGTCCAGTGCCGCGTAGGATCGACGATACCCGGCGCCTCAATCCATGCCGACGACCACGTAGAACCACCTGCGACAGTCTCTTGGCCGAAGTCGAATCGTAGACGCGGGCTATGATGTTCCAGGTCGTCACCGGGGCGAACCTGACGATATGCCTCGTCCGTAAATGCAAGTCTCACTGATGTAGCGCCCATCCGAATAAGGTGCGGCGCAATAGCCCCTACAATCCGTGGCGCACGGGGCTCTAGCGCCATGCTCGGTATATTTTCTCCCAGATAGACAGGCAGCCCAGCCTGGGTACCGCTACGAATCACGTGATCAGATTCAAGCGCGCCATATGCACGCAGCAGCCTACTCCCAACCTCATATACCTCGCTCAATTGACGATCCTCCGCTGGCTCAAATGCCTGCGGACTATCAAAAAAATCCCAATTTCCCTGCTCTATGTTCTCTCGCATAATCTTCTTATCTTATATTATACCACAATGACGCAATAATAGCCATGTGACGCACTTGCATTACGGCCCAAAAACAGATACAATGTCCCTTGAATATTTTCCACTGACTGCGGAGTCGCTCACCGCTAACCAGTGTCAACAACTAACTGAGCAAGAGGATATTACCCTAATGAAAAAAGATCTTCACCCACAAAGCTACCGCCAGGTTGTCTTTCAGGACCTAAACAACGATCAAACGTTCATCACCCGCTCTACTGTCGCGACCGATGACACTATCACGATTGAGGGCACAACATACCCACTCGTAAAGGTGCACATCAGCAGCAGCTCACACCCATTCTTCACTGGCGAAGAGCGCGTGCTCGACATCGAAGGTCGCGTTGATAAATTCAAGGCCCGCGCCGCTGCAGCAGAAGCTGCTCGCGAGAAGCGTGCTGCCGCTGCTCAGAAGCAGGCAAAGCGCGCTGCCGCAAAAGCAGACAAAGCTAGCGACAAATAACAACTCTATAGCAAAAGCCGCCCCATGCCTCCAGGCAGAATCGGGCGGCTTTTGTTATGCTAAGGATATCCATGGAACAAAAGATTCAAGCCCTCCGCACCGAACTCGAAGAGATACAGGCAAAACTGCAAGACCCCAGCGTCTTCAGCAGTCCTACCTACCCCAAGCTTGCCAAGCGTCAAAGCTGGCTCGAGCGTACTATCGGTATTTATGATGATGAGCAAGCTGCCGCTGCGCAGCTGGAGCAAGCTCGCGCCCTGGTCAAAGAAGGCGGCGATATCGCTGAGCTCGCTGAGCTCGAAGTAGCTGAGCTCGAGGAAAAAATCGAGGGCCTGACGGCCGAGCTCACTGAGCTACTGACACCCAAGGACCCGAACGACGAACGTGATGTCATCGTCGAAATTCGAGCAGCAGCAGGCGGTGACGAATCAGCTATCTTTGCCGGCGAACTCTACCGCATGTACGCACGCTGGGCCGAAACGCACGGGTACAAAATCGAACTCTTCGACGAAAGTCCTTCGGATGCTGGCGGCTTCAAGGAGATCAGCTTTGCCCTACGCGGCGAAGACGCGTTCAAGTACCTGAAATTCGAAGCGGGCGTCCACCGCGTACAGCGCGTACCCGCCACAGAAAGCCAAGGTCGCATCCACACCTCGACAGTCACCGTCGCGGTCCTGCCGGAAGCCGAAGAGACTGATATCGAGATCAACCCAAGCGACCTAAAAATCGACGTCTATCGCAGCGGTGGGCATGGCGGCCAGAGCGTGAACACGACTGACTCTGCGGTGCGTATCACGCATATTCCGACTGGGCTCGTCGTCACCAACCAAGACGAGAAGTCACAGCTCAAGAACAAAGAAAAAGCCCTTAGCGTCCTACGTTCTCGCCTGCTTCAGGCAAAGATCGACGAAGAGCAGAAACAACTTTCCGATGCGCGCAAGAAACTCATTGGTTCTGGCGATCGCAGCGAAAAGATTCGCACCTACAACTTCCCGCAAGATCGCATCACCGACCACCGCATTGGCTATAGCCGCAGCAACATCCCCGCAGCACTTGGCGGCGACATCGATGATATCGTCGAGCAGCTGCAGCAGTACGAGCGCCAGCTAATCGACAGCGAGTAGGCCCGGGGTCTCCCATGACTATCAATGACTGGCTCACAACCCGAAGCAAATTACTCCTCAGTAGAGGTATCGAATCAGCACGACTCGACTGCGTCCTCATGCTCGAAAAAGCATTGCGCACCGATCGCGCTCAGCTCTACACACGTCTGGACGAAGATGTACCCAAGCTAGAGGCGAGTGTGCTCGAAGTTTTGTTCGCCAAGCGATATCGTCATGAACCGATGGCATACATTTTAGGTTCAGCTGAATTTTATGGCCGCAGATTTGTCGTCAACGAACACGTACTCGTGCCCCGCCCCGAGTCTGAAGCAATCATCGAGCTTGCTCAGCAGCAATCGAGCGTGGAAGCGGTCATAGATATCGGGACAGGTAGCGGAGCACTTGCTATCACTCTTGCACTTGAGCACATCACCGACGATGTCATTGGTATTGATATTGATCCACAGTGCCTCGCGGTCGCACGCGAGAACGCAAAGCAGCTTGGTGCAAATGTCACATTTATCCAAAGCGATTTATTGCATGAACTCAACATCGCCGGTACTGAACAAAGGACTGGCTTCGTAGCGAATCTACCGTACGTCCCTGACGACTACCCAATAAATGATGCGGCGCGGCACGAGCCAGCACTCGCTTTGTTCAGCGGTGCTGATGGACTGGAGCATTACCGTAAACTTTTTGTGCAGCTGCCTTCGGTGGCTGCCTGGATTATCACCGAAGCGCTCGAGAGCCAACACAGCCAACTCAAAAAAATAGCCGAGCAAGCTGGATATAGCTTACTCGGCCATGATGGACTCGCGCAGGTATTCGGCCCTACGGACGGGTTCCGAGCGTAACCGATATTTTCTCAGTCGAGCCGGCACGGTTCACCGTGACCGTGACTTTATCGCCTGATTTGTGCTTACTGAGAGCGGCAGACAGACTTGTACTGCTGTCAATCTTTGTGTCGCCGATTGCGGTTATCACATCGCCTTCTTTGATACCTGCTTTTGCTGCGGGCCCATCCGACACTACCGTCTCATCACCATAGTCGCTTGCCTTCGGTACATAAGCACCGTCCGAGACTTTGAGGTCAAACTCGCTTCTCAAATCCGAGGTGACCGGCACATAGACCACGCCGAGGAAAGGTCGCTGTATTTTACCGGTCGTCTTCACGCCGTCGATAAGGCCACTGATATTATTGATCGGGATGGCAAAACCGATATTCTCGGCTCCACCGCTTGCGACAGCAGTATTGATGCCGATCACTTCCCCGCTGACATTGACGAGTGGTCCGCCAGAGTTACCCTGATTGATTGCCGCATCGGTCTGGAATAAATCTTCGAGGCTCTCCGTCTCGCTACCGCTGCCGCCAGATGCTTGGATACTACGGCCGTAGCCGGATATGATACCCGTCGTGACCGTATTCTGGAAGTAGCCCAGAGCATTGCCAATCGCCACGACCGAGTCGCCCACGCGCATATTGCTCGAATCTCCGAGCTTTGCCGCGGTGAGCGATTTGCCTTCTGTATCATTGATTTTGAGGAACGCTACGTCCAGTGAATCATCATCGCTTGTACGATCAACGACCTCAACATCGTCTAGTTCGGTTCCGTCAGAGAGAACGACGCTCACGTCAGTCGTACCGCTTGGCACCACGTGACGGTTGGTAAGCACTAAGCCATCGGAAGAGATGATTACGCCTGTTCCGGCACTTTCTTGCTCGCTTGTGCGCCCATAGCCGAAGTAGCTTGAGGTTGTGGTGCGACTTGTCACATTAATCGAAACGACGCTTTTGCCGACGTCTTCCGCGATTGAGCTGATGAGGTCACCTTGCTCGTTCATGATAACGCGCTGCGTTTCAACATTGGCGCTTTGCGAACTGGTGTTGTTTTTGTTCTGCGCATAAGCGCCGAGCCACCCACCACCGAATCCCAGCAGCACAACTACGAGCGGGATAAGTGCTCGCTGTGCTAGCTTCGGCACGTCAGGTGACAGTTCAGTTTTTCTTGGCGACTCAGCCTTTGGTACTGCCGCAGGTGCTTTCGTGTCTGCGGCAAGCGCCGTATCGTGCCCTGCTGCAGGATACTTATTTGCCCTCTCGGTTGTTTCTGGCTTTACATCAGTCGACTTCTTGTCGTCTTCAGGCATGAGAATCCCCCTTATGATTTCTAGACTATTTTGTCACCCCAGTCTGAGAATGCAATGAGAACGAGCGTTACGGCCACCATGATAAACGTAATCTGCTGTCGTACAGCCTTGCTGAGGCGTGTCGTATGATCGAGATAGTATATAACTCCCAGGCCATATCCAAGGACCAACAATATAACCGCCGGCTGTGCGATGAGGCCGTTTGCGTAATAAATCAACCAGTGGCCAAGCACCCACACAAGTGCTGAGGCGAAAAATCCCCAAACAGACGCCAGCAATTTACCGTGCCGCTCATCAAACGGCGTGAAGAAGTGACGAGCCGCTGCATAGCAGATGACGCCACTACCGATCACTAGCCAAATGAGATCGAGGCCGCCGCCGATAACGAACAGTGCGCCAAGAGCTACAGACATACTGACGAGCGCCTGCAGGGCGACGTATTCGAGCTTGGCGGATGGGCGCAGTACAACAAGCCAGACGCCGTAGAGAACGCCCCAAAGCAACTGCCATGACATTGCATCGGTACTACTCATGAAGGTCACGAATGCCAGGCCAGCCATGAGATCCACGGCATTTGCCTGCAGCATACTCGGCCAAAAACGTGGCTTAACCGCAAAAACGCGCCACTTGCTGAGGAGCACTACGAGAAACGCGAGCGGCACAAAATCAAGCCTGATCAGTACAAAAACGATAACTGGCAGCACCACCAAAAGCAGTAGGTGAGCAATGTGTGAAAACCCCGCGACTGGGCGGACTTTTTCGATGAGAGGTTTCAAGTTAGTTTCCCTAGTTACTGCCTAGTATTATAACAAATCCTGGCTGCTCGGGCCTATCAATTCCCTCAGGAAGCGTCTTGGTCGCTATAGTACCGAAGCGCTTTTCGAGATAATTCTTGGTGTATTTCGCCTGATCGCCTTCGGTTAAGTCCACGATAACTGTATTGGCGTAATTGGCCGTTGGCGCATTGTCGACCTTCACCACATTGTATTTATAGCTCTTGAGCTCGTCGGCCTTTTCGCTGCCATAACCCACGGTCGATGTTCCGTTGAGAACCGTAACTTGCGCATTCTCCTTCACGATATAGCCATCAGGTAGCGCCGAACGGATATAGAGCTTGATGTCTTCGTACGCAAATGTTCCGGCCTTTGGCACTACGACTGATTGCCCGCTAATCATGTCAGTTGTGAGAAAATCGTGGGGCTCGTCAACGAGACCGATGGACTCGGGTTCACCCATTTTTTTACTGAGTTCGTAGAGGCGCATTAGTTCGTTTAGACCAAAGTCAGTGCGAATGTGATTACCAAAGTCATCCATGAGACGGGACACCGTTGCCGGATTACTATAGGTACCTACGCTGGTTATTTCTTTTTGCAGCGCTGCGATAAAGAGACGCTGCCGCTCAGCTCGATCGAAATCACCACGTGCACTGCCATGACGTGAGCGCACATACCAGAGTGCGTGCTTGGAGTCGAGTGTCTGCCGTCCTGCAGGGACGAGCAACGAACGACCGCCATTGAGCCATGCCATCGTACTATCTCGCAAATCTTCCGGTACATCGATCGTGACGCCGCCGAGCGTATCGACCGCCTTGCCGAAGCCTTCGAAATCGATCATCGCGTAGTAATGCATGTTGATGCCGAAGACATCATTCATCTCACCTTTTACTACTTGTGCGGCTTTTGCCTCCGCGTCGGCGACATTGCCGCCATTTTTGTTCATCGCTGATTCTTTGGCTCGCGCAAAGAGCGCGTTGATCTTCATAGTGCCATAGTCAGTGCGCACCCAGAGGTCACGCGGAATACTGAGGAGTGCCGACTTATTATTGACCGGGTCGATGCTTGCGATCAAAATCGTGTCGGTCAAATCTGGACCATCATGTCCTTCACCGCCACGCCCAAGCAGCAGTATGTTGACGCGTCCGTCGCCTTCACCCTTCAGTTTGTTTGGATCGACATTACCGTCCAGCGCGGCCGAGTAGCCACCGCCCTTAAATATATCGCGCAGCTTCAAGTAGCCCTTGAAGCCCAGGAAGCCAACAAGTCCGATGACCAATATAGTCAAGACGACGGTGATGCGTATGAGCCATTTTTTCCAGGTAGGGCGCGTTGCTCGAACATGACGGCGCCATGCTTTACGAGCAGCACGAGCATCTTTGCCCATAGCAAAACGACGCGGGCGCTTCATAGGAGGCGTCTGGTTTTTTGTGTCACGAGTCTGCAATTTCTGCTGCTTTTGTGGTTGCACAGTCTCAGCGGCTGCTGCGCGCTGAGTTAGTTGCTGCTCACGCGCGAGCTGCTGCCGCTTTTTTCTCATCTCGTCTAGTGTAGCTTGATTTGGCTGAGAATACGATGAGGTTTTCTGCTGTGGCTGCTGAGCATCGCGCAAACGATCACTAAATACAGGACGTCGTCCTGTATTAGGGCCGAGACCCTCGCTCGCTGCACCTGATTGAAAAAAGCCATCGATACTACGTGATCGATAGCGGCTTTTTTCGGGCTGTTGTTTCCGGTAATTATCCATAAGAAGCCAGTCTCAAGTATACCCTAGCGATCACCCTCACGTAAACATAGTAATGCTTATTCAAATGGGCTATAGTAAGCGTAAGGAAAGTTAGTAGCTACATATATGCAACCAGAGATTATTCGCCCAGCGGGTGCCGCGCCGCAGCCTGAAATACCACCGCGCCCTACGCCGCCTCCACAGCAGCCGCAGTCGAGCAATCCGCGTCGCCCTGAGCGCCGCAAATCTCATCGAGTTCGTGAATTTTTCTCGACTGCCTTTGTTATCATCGCAGCGGTCTGTATCGCTATACTGCTGACACTATACGTCTTTCAGTCGTACCAGGTTGATGGGCCCAGCATGCAGCCGAGTCTTCACAATGGGGACCGCCTCATCATATGGAAAGTACCGCGCACGATTGCACGCATGACAGGCAATCCATACGTCCCTGGGCGCGGCGATGTGATTGTCTTCGCAGAGCCAGCGATCACCGAACCAGACGGTTCACCAAAGCAGCTTATAAAGCGCGTCATTGCCCTGCCTGGTGAGCGAGTTGTCATCAAAGACGGCATTGTCACAGTCTACAATGACGAATCACCTGATGGATTTTCGCCAGACACTACACTGCCGTATGGCGAAGGTATAAATCTCACAGTAGATCCTGACCAGTCTATCGATATCATTGTCGGCGAAGGCGAGGTTTACGCTATGGGGGACAATCGCTTCAACTCTATGGACTCACGCATCTTTGGCCCGGTCAACTCGGATGATATCATCGGCAAGCTAATACTGCGAATGTATCCGATCGCGGATTTCAAAGCTTTCTAAAGTATTCACTCGCCAGCAAGCGTTAGGAGACTTTGAGGTTTTCGATAAGCCGCGCCAGCTCTTCGTCGCTCGTAAATGCAATCTCGAGACGGCCACCCTTTGCGGTGCGGCGAACATAGACCTCATGGCCAAGCCGTTGTCCGAGACGCTTGGTATCAGCATTTTGCAATTTCGAGCGAGCGAGAGCTTTTGCTCCTGAGCGTGGCTGCTCTTTCAGCGATGAGACGTAACGCTCAGCCTGACGCACCGACCAACCTTGCTGCATGATAAATTGCAGGAGCTTCTGTTGCTGTTCGGGGAAATCTTTGAGTGCCAAAATTTGACGCGCGTGGCCTTCGGAAATTTTTCCACCACGCAGTGCGTCTTGTGCCTCAACCGGCAATTGCAGTAGTCGCACAATATTGTTAACGGTCGATGGTGCTTTGCCGAGACGCTTGGCGATTGACTCGATCGTTACATTGAACTGCTCGCGTAAACGATGGATGGAATACGCTTGCTCAAGCGGCGATAGATCAACGCGCTGCACATTTTCGATCAATGCAATCTCTAATTGCTCAAGTTCCTTCGTTGACCGAACGATCGTAGGGATGGTTTTCTTGCCTGCGATTCTCGAAGCACGCCAGCGCCGCTCACCGGCAACGATCTCATACTGACCCGCGCGCTGCGTCACAACAATCGGCTGCACAACTCCATGTTCACCGATAGACGCAGCTAACTCAGCGAGAGCAACCTCATCGAAGTTGGTGCGTGGTTGATCTTTGTTTGGCGATATCTTGTCGAGCGCAACTTCCTGGATTTTCTCACCAGTTTCAATCAAAGTAGCAGTCGATACGTCCTGCGGGATTAGGGATGCGAAGCCGCGCCCCAGGCCAGTTTTCTTTGTATTAGCCACGACGTTCTATCTCCTTTGCTACGTTTTTGTACGCACGTGCACCCTTACTCCACTTGTCATGTTCATAGACCGTTTTACCAAAACTTGGCGCCTCAGCAAGTCGTACATTTCGCGGCACCACCGTGGAGAAAAGCTTATCTCCAAAGTGCTGCTGCAGTTCGCTCGCCACCTGCTCCGACAGGCTTGTCCGCTTATCGTACATCGTTAAGAGTATACCGAGCAGCTCAAGTCCCGGATTGATATGCTCTCGCACCGCCTGGATCGTGCCCATAAGCTGGCCCAGGCCCTCAAGCGCATAATACTCAGACTGCACAGGGATCAGGACGTTATCGGCAGCAGAAAGCGCATTGATCGTCAGCAGTCCGAGTGAGGGTGGACAGTCAATGAATACATAGTCATACGCAGCGAGCTTTAGCGCTTCGCGAAGCTTTAGCTCGCGGCTGAGCATCTGCACAAGTTCGACCTCAGCGCCCGCGAGGTCCTTGCCAGTTGGTAGTACATAGAGGTTTTGGACATGACTCTCGATTACTGCGTCGGCAAGCTGCACCTCACCGATCAACACTTCATATGTCGTTTTGTCATACTGCTCAGGGGCTATGCCGAGCCCGCTCGTAGCATTGCCCTGGGGGTCCAAATCAACGAGCAACACAGTCTTGCCCTGCTCTGCGAGTGCCGCGGCTATATTAACAGCCGAGGTAGTCTTACCTACTCCGCCCTTCTGATTGATGACTGCTATTGTTTTTCCCATGTTTCGTCTGCCCTACTGGTCATCCCTTTGTACATACACTAGCATTTTTGCGCTCTCGCATAAAGTAACATTTCACGGCTATCATAACTGGCCTTATAGTACTAGCTCTTCTATACCGATATTAATCGGCTTCCACGAGCGCTATCGTGAAGGCTGCCGGGCTCCATGGACCCGAGATGCTGAAGGCTGCCGTTCCGACGCTGCCCGCCGATGCTTGCTCGCTGTGAGCTACTATCACTACCGTAGCACCCCAGCCGCTCGTAAAGTCACGCCTCTGGTTCCGGCCCAGGGTAGCGTTGGCAGGATAGGATGAGTTGCTATTATTGTCAGCGATATCGCCAGCCGCGCGCATGATGAGCGCGTCCGCCACTGTTGTCGTAAGTGTCGGTGACGTAGCCGATCCGGCTGAGGCAATACCGTGCACCGCCACGGGGACGCTATAGCCCGTGATTCCGATAGTCACCCGAGCGCTGCCACTCCAGGACCAGTTTGAGCCAGGGGTTTCTGACGTTGCGACATAGATATATATATCATCTCTAGTGTCGGCGACATTCGTCGCATCAAAGCCTCTAGAGCCGACGAGCTGCCAACCCGCAGGGGCAGTTGGAGTAGTGCCATTCGCAGCAAAGTATCCGGACACGACCGCTGTATAACCCCTTGAGTTGCTAGGAACCGGAACCGAGAGTGATGTACCACCAGTAGTACCATTGGCACTCCAGCCAACGTACTGCGGCATCACCTTCTCTTCAGGTTCTTCGGGAGCGCTCACCACCACAGGGCCACACATGTCCATAGATCGAAGCGTCTCATCGTAGAACCACTTGCCACTGCGCATGCGAAGTTCCGTTGGCGCGCGCACAGGCGGTTCGTAATCTATGGTTACACTGCCGAGAGAAGATGCACTATTCGCTACATTATCAGCAAAGAGCGCATTTGCGGCATCATCAATAGTGACGGTCATCATGACATATTTCTGAGCGGCATTTGCGGCAGCCACACAAATATCTACAGAACTACCTCCGTCTACATCATTGTAAAAACGGCTAGCTCCAAACTCACCACTCGCACCAGCGGTCCTATACTTAACTCGCGTGGAGCCGCCCCCAAAACTACCGGTATACGAGATATTATTTATCGCACTAAACGCGCCCAGGTTCATAATTTTGCTATACGTAGCACTACGACTCTGCACGTCCAAAGAAGTGTACTCGACTACGTTTGTATAATCATCAAAACCCCGACCACTGATCAGATAGAGATACCCGTTATATACGGCAATGTCATGGTTGAATCGATCGGTGTTAAAGTCGCCATATGAGGGGCTCTGGATCCATTCACCGAGGGCACCACTTGCACTTAATTCAGCCTGTCTAATGTTATTTGTTGTGCCGCCAGTATCGTCGATACCGCCAGTAAGGTAGATGTAGCCGTTATAAACGGTGGCAGCAATACCGGTGAGGTCCTCGTCAACCGATCCAAAGGACGAAGCATAGCCCCACGTACCGAGTGAGCCATCGCTATTAATCTTGGCATACTGGACGTCTCCATACGCATCATCATTGTTATCTCCGCCCAAGATATATACGTAACCTCCTGCAGCCACGGCAGAAGCGCCACGGCGGGCACCACTAAACGAGCTTGTCGTTTGCCAGGAGCCAAAACTACCATCAGCATTTATCTTTACATACGACACACTAGTCAGGTATGTACCGCTTGCGCCGTCACGACCGCCCAGGATATAGAAATATTCACCGAATTGAACACTCGAGAAATTACGACGTCCGGCTGGCATTGACGTTGTAGTCTGCCACGCTCCGAGTGAACCGTCAGGATTTATGTCAGCATATTCAGAAGTGGT
>Ga0182743_1002741_pt1 | contig 14920 bp, 18 predicted proteins | sample eDN3rd30CKraftOP_FD_128522 | JGI IMG/M metagenome (GOLD analysis project Ga0182743, IMG submission 128522) | Enriched Organic Plus compost microbial communities from Emeryville, California, USA - eDNA 3rd pass 30_C Kraft OP (version 2) (version 2) ... | reverse complement strand
GTACGCGGCGCCGGCCGGTACGCGTCACCTGTTCGAGGATGCCAGCTTCGACCTTGCGTCGTGGTTCAATACCTGGGCTGTGAACGACTTCGCCATTACCGAGGGTGAGGCGTTTCTGTCCGGCGACGGCACCGGCAGCAAGCCGCGTGGCTTGACCACCTATCCGATCGTTGCCACGGCGGATGCGTCCCGCGCCTGGGGGCAGATGCAGTATCTGCCGGCTGGGCACGCTTCGGCTCCGACGGATGACAATTGGGCGAAGGCGCTGGTTAAGACCGTGCTGACGCTGCATCCGAAATACCGCCCCGGCGCCGCGTGGCTGATGAACAACGCGACGTTGATCCGCATTCGCGAGATTCAGGATTCGAACAAGCGATTCATGTGGTCGGATCACGGCAATCTCTCCGAGAGCCCGGAGAGCGGCACGCTGCTCGGCTATCCCGTCCATATCGACAACAACATGGACGGCATCGGGGCGGGCAATCATCCGATCGCCTTCGGCAACTTCAGCCAGGGGTACGTGATCGTGGACCGACACGGCATCCGCATCGTTCGGGACGAGACCACGGTAAAGGGCACGATCCTTCTCGACACCTACAAGCGGGTCGGCGGCGGCCTGGGCGATTCCAACGCCATCAAGTGGCTCAAGGTCGCGGCCTCGTAAGGCCGCGCTCTTTTCACCCTTCATTTCACGCGCAATCGGGAGATAGACACCATGCGCGATACGTTTCACAACCTCAAGGCGGTCGCTGCGATCGCGCCGGCTGTCAAGGCCGACGCCGAGAACGGCGGTGCCATCGACCTTCGCGGCTTCAACTCCGCGCTGATCGTGGTGCACACTGGGGCCGTGGTCAGCGATGGCGACTTCGGCTTCAAGCTCCAGCATTCGGATACGACCGACAACGGCGACTTCGAGGATGTTCCGGCCGGCGAAATGCTGGGCGAGGCCCCCGACGCCGAGATGGATGCCACGAGCGTCTATACGGTCGGGTATGTCGGCGGACGTCGCTACGTTCGCGTGGCGACGATCGACAATGGTGGGACGTCCGTTGCTATCGGTGCCGTTGCCATTCTCGGTCATCCGGCCGTCGCTCCGGTGGCCTGATCATGCCGGTTCGCGCCCCTCGCGTCTGTGGCCTTTGCGGTGGCGTTCACCAGTCCGGTGAGCGTTGCGAAAAGGCCGTGGCGCGGGACGCGGAACGAAAGGCTCGGCACGACCGGAAGCGGCCGAACGCCCGCAAGCGTGGTTACGACCGCGAATGGGAAGCGCTCCGGGCCAATTTCCTGAGCGTATTCCCATCATGCCGCCGGTGCGGTCAGCCGGCCACCCTGGTCGATCACGTCATCCCAATTCGCAGAGCGCCGCACCGCCGGCTCGATCCTTCGAACCTCCAGGCTCTCTGCACTTCTTGTCACTCAGGCGCCAAGCAGCGCCAAGATCGGAGTAGTTGAAATGGCTAAGTCGTTCGCGGCTGCGGGCACCAAGATCTACATTGGCGGCGCGCCGCTCGCTTCCAGTGGTGTCGATCTGACGATCGGCGATTTTCCCTCCGCGGGAGAAGGCGCCATCACATGGACGGAGATCGGTGGCGTCACCAACGTAGGGTCCGTTGGCGACTCCGCGGAGGTGATCACGTCAAGTCCGCTTGGTCAGCAGCGTATCCGAAAGATGAAAGGTGTTCGCAATGCGGGCACCATGGAGTTGGTGGCGGACCTCGACTATGCCGACCCTGGACAGCTCGCGCTCATCGCGGCCGAGAAGACCCAGTATTCCTATCCTTTCAAAGTGACGTTTAACGACGCCCCGGCAGGTGGCACGCCTTCAGAACGCTATTTCGTAGCGATCGTGTTCTCCGCGACCGAAGCGATCGAAGAAGCGAGCAACACGATTCGGCTTCTAAGCACGCTGGAAGTCGACAGCAATATGGTTCGAGTGGCTGCGGCTGAGGACGATTGATCGTGGCTACCGTCCACGGCGTTGTTCCATCAGTCGCTCGTGAAGGCGACGAGCTTTCACCTCAGGTTGGTTTTGAATTCGCCGACGCTGTTCATCCTTACGCTTTTTGAGAAGAGCTAAGGCGGCTCGCTCCTTCGGTGACATGTCTTCGTAGCGCTTGTTCATGGACCTCTCCTGAGCTTCGTTTCAAGCGCTTACTTCAGCATGGTTGCTTTTTATAATGCCTATTGAAATCAGCGACTTAAAAGCCCAGTGCAACGTCACCGGTGACGCCGACAACGCGGTGCTGACGCGGCTGCTCGCGGCAGCGTCGGTGCATGTCGAGCGTCTTCTGGGCTTTGCCTTGGACGACGAGGAAGAGTTTCCCGACGGTACGCCCGCGGACCTGGAGCTGGCCGTGCTTCAGCTCGCGGCGCATTGGTACGAAAATCGCGAAGCCAGCCTTGTCGGTGTGGTTGCACAGCTTCTCCCGCTCGGCGTGCAAGAGATCGTTCGCGAGTATCGTCGCTATACGTTCGGGTGCACCCATGGCGAATGATGGCGGTGTCGCGCGTTTTCGGCGGCGTCTCGCTGCCATCCCGGTGGAGATTCAGAAGGCGGTTCAGCCGGCGCTGGTCAAGCAAGCGGAAGCCGTCGCGACCACAATGCGTCACCTGGCTCCCGAAAAAACCGGCGCGCTGAAGGGCTCGGTTGCCGTCACGGGGCCGGGCCAGCAGACGCCGGCCTATTCGCAGCCAGGCGGTTCGATGGTGGTCGCCCCGAACGCTGCCGCGGTGACTGTCGGCGACACCGACGTTCGATATCCCCACCTTGTCGAATACGGCACCGTGAACGCGCCGGCGCATCCGTTCTTCTGGCCTGCCGTTCGGCTTCACAACGCCAAGGCCAAACGCGCTATCAAAGCGGCCGTGAGCCGCGGGGTGAAGAAGAATTGGGGCAAGGGCTCATGACGGCCGATCTTGCCGTTCAGAAGGCCATCCGCGCCCGCCTGGTGGCAACCTCCGCAGTGACCACGCTGGTGCCTGCCGGTTCGATCCTCGATCGTAACGCGCGGCCGGCGCCCGATCCGTCGCTCATTCTCGGCGAGGGACAAACCCTCGAAGGCGATGACCTTCACCGCAAGAGCTTGCGCGTCGTTTTCGATCTGCACGCTTGGAAGAAGGAGCCGGGTCTGTCCGGTGCCCGCGCCATCGCCGGCGCGGTGCGGTCCGCGCTGCATGGCGAGCGCCTGACGCTCGATCCCGGCTTTCATTGCGCCGATTGTCGCGTCTCGGCCATGCGATTTTTGCGCGATCCCGACGGCGAAACCGCCCATGGTGTGATCACGGTCGAATCTCTGGTGCGGGAGGCTTGATGCGCACCGGCAAGCTCGACCGCGTTATTGCGGTCCAATCATTCTCCAACACGGTCGATGACTACGGAGCGCCCATCGAATCATGGGCGACCCTCGCGACCGTGCGGGCACAGATCATCCAGGCCAGCACCGAAGAGTACCAGCGCGCCTATGGAGAGGGTGGAAATACCGCAATCATCTTCCGCGTGCACTGGCTGGCCGGAGTTACGACCGACCATCGCGTTTTCTACGATGGCATGAACCTCAACATCCGAGAGGTGAAGGAGATCGGCCGGCGCCGCGGTCTCGAATTGCGCTGCGAGCAGGTGCGATGATGCGGGGGACAAAGCCGCAGCTCGTGGTCGATAACGGTGCAGTGAAGAAAGCGCCGCCTGCGCCGACATGGCTTTCAGCAGACGCCAAGCGCGAGTGGCGCCGTGTCCTGCCCATTCTTGTCGAGCGACGAATTCTTACCACGGCGGACTTGGGCAGCCTGGAAAACTATTGCGTCGCGATCGGTCAGGTACGGGAGATGGAGCGTGTTCTTCAGTCCGAGGGCCACACCTATACCACCGACAACGGCGCGATAAAGCGGCACCCGGCAACCGCCATTCAAGCCGATGCGATGACCCGTGCGCGTCTGCTGGCCGCGGAGCTTGGCCTTACGCCCGTGTCACGTTCGCGGCCGGCCATTCGGGATGACGACGATTCCGACGACCTGGTGAACTTCTGATGCTGCGTCCGGAATGGATCTTTGATGGCTCGGAAATTGCCGATCCTTTGGACTGCGGCGCACGCGCCGTGCAGTGGTTGCGCAAGCTCAATCATCCGAAGAATCCAGCGCGTGAGCACCCGTTCCAGCTTGATCCCTGGCAAGAGCGTATCGTGCGCCGGATATACGGCCCGCGGCATCCAAATGGCTCGCGCGTGGTTCGACGTGTCGTGCTGTTGCTGCCCCGCGGGAACCGGAAAACCTCACTTTGCGCCGGCCTGACCCTGGTGCACCTGATGGGACCGGAGAAGCAACCCGGCAATCTGATCGTCTCTGCCGCGGCGGCTCACGAACAAGCGCGTGAGCTTTATCAGGAAGCCGCGCTCGTGGTGGATCACACCGAGGGACTTCGCAAGCACCTGACCGTGCGCGATTACACCTCCAGCATCACGTTCGGCCGAGACCGCAGCCGCTACATCGCTGTGGCGTCGGACGGCAAGGTGCAGCACGGCAAGACGCCAAACGTCGTCATCGCCGACGAGCTGCACGCCTGGGAAGGCCGGGCCGGCCAACGACAGTGGGAGGCGTTGGATTCCGCCCTGGTGAAGGTTCCGGGCACGCTCATGATCGTGGCCACCACGGCCGGCCGGGGCCAGGAGAACCTGGCCTGGAAGACGGTCGAATACGCGATCAAGGTGCAGAAGGGCGAGATTGACGATCCCGCCACGCTGCCCGTGATCTTCATGGCCGATGAGGGCGACGATTGGCGCGACGAAGCCCTCTGGCACGCGCTCAACCCTGGCATGGCGCATGGCTACCCGGACCTGGAAAGCTATCGCGACAAGGCCCAGAAAGCCGTCAATTCGCCGTCGGACCGGGATTCGTTCCTTCAGTACAACCTGAACTGCTGGCTCGATTACAGCGTGTCGCCCTTCGTGGAGATGTCGGTCTATGACGAGGGCGCCGGGGAGGTGGACCTTGGCGATCTGGAGGCCGAACAGGCGCCGTGTTGGCTTGGCGTCGATCTGTCTAGCAACTCCGACCTGACTGCGGTTGTAGCTTGCTGGCGCCATGGTGACGACGGCTACCGAGTCCATCCATGGTTCTTTTGCCCGGAGGATCGCTTGCGGGAGCGCGCGGACCGCGATGGGGTTCCCTATCCGACGTGGGCTGACGAAGGCCACATCGTTCCGACACCGGGCAACGTGGTCGACTTCCGAGCGGTGGAAGACCACATCCGGGAACTTTGCGCGACCTACAACGTGCAGGAGATCGCCTTCGATCCATGGATGGCGAAGGTGATGATGTCAAACCTAGCTGATGCCGGTTTTCCCGCTGTCGAGATGCGGCAGGGTTTTCAGACCATGGGTGAACCGGTGAAAGAGCTGGAACGCGCCATTCTCGGTCGCAAGTTTCGGCACGGCGGTCATCCGGTGCTGCGTTGGAACTTTGACAATATCGCAGTGAAGCAAGACCCGGCCGGCAATAAGAAGTTCGACAAAGGCAAGAGCCGCGACCGCATAGATGGCGCTGTCGCGTGTGCCATGGCCGTTGGCCGCGCCGCTTCCGGCGAAAGCAATCGATCCAGCTACGACACCGTGGAAGGCTGGAACCCTAAATGGTTTTCCGCGGGAGGATAGAGTTTCATGGCCACTGATGATGGACGCCTATTTGTCCTGTTCGAAGCTCGTTTAAAGGACTTCGAAAAGGCGCAAGCGCGGATGGAGAAAACGACCAATTCTCTCGTGAAGCTCCAGCGCGGTTCGAGGTCCGCCACTCGCCAGATGGAGCAGGACGTCGGTCGTATGACGTCCCGCATCAATGCCGCCCTGGCGGGCACAAGCGCTCGCATGGGTGCGTTCGGCAAGTCATTCGCGCTTGGTCTGGCTGGTGCGGCCGGCGTCGGTATCGGCATTCCGGCCGCTATTTCCGCGGTCACCGGTGCGGTGTCCGACCTGGCAAAGATGGCGGCCGACGCGCGCATGGCCGGTTTGGGCGCTGAGACCTTCCAGGAATTGAAATACGCCGCCGATCAATCGAAGGTCGGTGTCGACGCGCTCGCGGACGGCATGAAAGAGCTTCAGCTTCGCGCCGACGAATTCGTGGTGACTGGAAAGGGCAGCGCGGCAGAGGCGTTTCAGCGCATCGGTTTGACCCCGCAGGAGGTCAAGGAACGGCTCAAAGACCCCGCTGATCTTCTCAACGAGATCATGAATCGGGTCGGCAAGCTGTCGACGGCCGCGCGCATTCGCATCCTGGACGAGCTATTCGGCGGCACGGCCGGCGAGCAATTCATCCGCTTCCTTGACCAGGGCCGCGACGGGATCAGCGTTCTTCGCCAGGAGGCCCGCGAAACCGGCAACGTGCTGGCGCAAGATGTCATCAAGCGGGCTGAAGAGATCGATCGACGTTTCGGGGAGTTGTCGCGAACCGTCGGAACGCAGCTCAAGGGCGCGATCGTGGAAGCCGCGGACGCGCTTCTTGACTTTCTCAACCTGCTGCCGGGCGCCAAGGTGCCGATCGAGGACATTGGAAAACGCAGCCTCGAAATCACCCGTGAGATCATGCAAGTTGAGAGGACGGTCGAAGCGCTACGCAAGAACGACGCGCACACCGGGACTTCCTATTATGCCTCCCGGATCAAGTTCCTTGAACAGTATATCGAGAAACTGAAAGCCGAGGACGCGTTGCTCCAGAAGCGCGGGCAGGCGGCCGTCGACGCGCGCGATCGCAAGGCTGCGTTCCAGCCACCCGCCACCGGGGGCGACTATCGTGGCGGCGCCAATGTCGCGGATACGACCGCAAAGACCCAGTCCGCCTTTGACCGTCTTTCGGAATCCATTGCCAAGCGGACCCAGCTTCTCGGCGTTGAAGCCCAGATGATCGACAAGACCCAGGCGGTGCGAGAGCGTGCCCGGATTATTATCGAACTGGAGACGGCCGCCCGCCGTGCCAACAAAGAGGCTGGCAAAGAGGACATCGAAGTCACCGATGCGCAGCGGGAGAAGATCGAGCAGCTCGCGAACGCCTATGGCAATGCCTATGGCAAGCTGGAAGCGCTGAATGGTCCGATGGCCAGCTTCGCCCGCGAGGCCGGGAACGTCTCATTGCAGCTTGAACAGCTTGCCGTCAGTTCTTTGGATCGCATGTCCGATACCCTGGTCGACGTGATGCAGGGCACCAAGGACACCGCGACCGCGTTCAAGGAAATGGCGGCTTCGATCATCGCCGATCTGGCCAAGATCATGATCCGAAAGGCGTTCGCCGGCGTGCTCGGCAGCCTCGGATTCTCTGAGGGTGGTATCGTGCCCGGATATGCCACCGGCGGCGTGGTCCGCGGCCCTGGCACGGGCACCTCGGACTCAATCCCCGCGCGCCTGAGCAACGGCGAATTCGTGGTCAACGCCGCTGCGACGTCGCGGCACCGCCCGCTGCTGGAAGCGATCAACCGGGACCGTGTGCAGGGTTTTGCCGCCGGAGGCTATGTGGCGTCGCCTCGATCGGCACTGAGCGCTTCGGCTCCGCGATCGGCCGGAGCGCAGCCGGTGAATATTAAGGTCGACGTCACCGGCGCCCGAGGCAACACCGAGATTCAAGACATGGTGGAAGCAGGCGTCCGACTTGGCATCAAGCAGTTCGCCGGCAGCCAGGAGTTTCAGGCGCGCACGGTGAAGGCGGTTCGTATGGCCAAGTCGGGGCTGCACCTATGAAGCCCTTCCAGCGCTTGGAAAATCAGCTTGTCGCCATCCTTCGAAATCACCTGGCGACCGGCCGGCCGGCGATCGTCCCGGATGCAGGCGCGATCCTTTGGGGTGCGTTCTGCGATTTGAGCGCGTCGCGCACGATGGGTTACAGCGCGCCCAATCCGATCAGCTACGCCGAAATCGAAGCATGGGCGCGTCTGCACCGCTGGCCCTTGCAGTCACATCACGTCGCCATCCTGCGAGCACTCGACAACGCATTCGTTTCGTGGGCGACGAGCGGCGGGCGACCGACAATTCCTAGATCGTCTGGTCAGGCAGTGAGCCCGACCGCATTCGACGCTGTGTTTGGTTAAAGGAGCGTCTTCTATGGAAAGTACAGCCTTAGGGCGTGACTCCTCAATCAGGGGGTGTGTATCTTCCCGGCCGAAGAAGAGGGGGAGGTCAAGCATGGAAGTGGGACGGAAGGCTGAAGTTATCCGGGCGCTCAAGTTTGGCAACCAGATTGCCGAAGAAGAGCGAGAGGCGCTCAAAGAATACTTTGTCAAAACTCAGGCTTGGGATCGTATTCTAAATGGTGAGGTTGATATCATCTATGGCCCAAAGGGTGCTGGCAAAAGTGCGCTTTACGTTCTCACTCAAGACCATATAGATGAACTATTCGATAGAAGCGCTATTCTCTTATCCGCGGAAAACCCACGAGGTACGCCGGTATTTAGGGATTTAGATGTTAACCCGCCAACTAATGAGCGCGAATTCGTTGCCATATGGAAATTATATTTCCTTACATTGATTGCGCGAGCATTCGACGACTTCGGAATTAACAATTCAGCTTCTAAGGAGGTGCTCGATCGGCTAGCCGAGCATGGCCTAATGCCTGCGAAAAAGACTACCTTGGGCGCTATTCTGCAAACCGTAAGGGCATATGCCTCAAAAATCATGCGGGGCCCGTCAGCAGTCGAAGGTGGAATTGTTTTTCAACCTGAGACGGGACTTCCTGTGGGCATTACGGGAAAAATCCTTTTCGAAGATCCTCAAATCGAACAGCAAAAGGTAGGCTACGTTTCGATCGATGAGCTTCTTGCTAAGGCGAACGAAGCTTTGGAGGGCGCAGGTTTCTACATTTGGCTTATGTTGGACCGTCTGGATGTTGCTTTCGATGAATCTTCTGATCTTGAACGGAACGCTCTTCGAGCATTATTTCGAGTTTATCGAGACAACCGAAATCAAGATCAGATTAAGATAAAGATCTTTTTGCGTACTGATATTTGGAAGCGCATTACCGAGGATGGGTTTCGTGAGGCAACCCACATGTCTCGCGATATTAGTCTTACATGGGATAAGGCATCACTAAAAAATCTTATTATCCGGCGGTTGCTTAGCAACCCCGGCGTGGTCGATATCTATAGTGTAAATCAGGATCTAATCTTGCAGTCGACGAGAAGGCAGGACGAGTTTTTCAATCGGGTTTTTCCAGATCAAGTAGAGATTGGGGAAAAGCAGTCTAACACCTTGGACTGGATGATCCGACGTACGGCAGATGGATCAAAGTTGACCCAACCTAGGGACATCATCCTTTTCTTAAACAACTTGGCGCAAATCCAGAATCGGCGTTTGGAGCGTGGCGAGCCAGAACCACAGGGGGAATGGCTCTTTGACAGGGTTTCCTTTAAGGAGGCATTGCCTCACCTGTCCGAATACAAGGTCAATCGACAATTGTTCGCAGAGTATCCGGTACTTCGGCCTTACATAGAAGCATTACGTGAGCAGAAAACGGAACATAATGTAGAGTCTCTTTCGCGCGTTTGGGGAATTGATCAGGAAAAAACTATTCAAGTAGCTAAGGCGCTGCGCGACGCAGGATTTTTCGAAGAGCGTACCTCCAAGGGTGAAACGACTTTCTGGATACCTTTCGTATATAGGTCCTACTTGTCGCTTTCGCAGGGTAAAATGCAGGAATTGCAATCCTCAGGAACAATCAGCGATTTAAGTTGGCTTGATAGCTTGCTAGCGGAGGAGCAGGCAGATGAGCAGGGGAGGAAATAAACCACTGCATGAAAAGTTGGCCGGTAACCTGGGCTGTCCCGGATCGGTGTCCTCGATCTCCGCTAGGGCGGAGGCACCCTGCAGGTAATTGCCGACCAAACAAAATATATATGGTCCTAGAGTATTAAGAAAATTCGTTGGTCCCGGTTGACAATCTACGCCACGGTAGATTGTCAACCGATAATTCAATAATATCAAATGCTTGCTGTTTATTCAATCGCATTGTGTGCTTGATTTTGGGTGTGATTGGGCGATCCTTTGACATCTCAAAAAAGGAGCGAGCACACATGACGTGTCACGATATTCCCGGAACGATCGCCACTCCAGACCTGCCCGGAGCGGTTTTCTTTTCCTACGAAGCGCTGCTTGAAACCGTGCACGATGCGCTGGCCTATGAAGCAGCCGTCGCTGAGTATGCAAGGGAAGGGGATGAATTTCTGCTTGCGGTCGACCTAAATGAACTGGGCTTCCGGACACAGGACATCGAGTGGCATGTGAAGAACCGCGGCAAGCGGATGCGGCAGGGGTACGCATAGGGGGATGAGGCATTATGCGCGTTCTAATCGCCCTCGCCGTCCTCCTAAACCTCCCCAGCGTCCCCGCCGGCGCCGCCTGGCAGGTCCACACGTCCACCGACCGCATGACCGATCGCCCGGTCACCGATGCGTCGCTACGGGTCCCTGGCGCTACGCTACACCTGCACTGCGAGATGGGTCCCACGATCCGCGTTGACGCGCCCCTGCCGCCGCGGAGCGACATCGGCGTCAACTATCGCTTCGACCAGCGCGCTTTGGTGCCGCGCATGGTTTTCGTCTCGACGGACGGCCGCAACCTGCGCCCCTGGATGGGCGCGCCACGTGCCGGCCTCCAGGCTGTCGCCCGCGCCAAGCGGCTGCGGCTGGAAATCTTCGGGCCGAGCGGCGTCCAATTCCTCGATTTCGATCTGACCGGCGCCCGCGAGGCGCTGGCTAAGGCGTGCCCCTAGCCGAAGCGATAAGGAAGCCGATGCGGTTGGTGCCGTAGTGCTCGTGGGGCAGGGCGTGGGGCGATAAGGCAAAAATTGAATTTCACCAACATAATCAACGAGCCTTGGAGGACACCCCTTCCGCCATGTCGAAGCGCCATACTCCACCCTCGCGGAAATCGGCTTTCATGGTTCTGGATGACGAGGCCGACGGGGCCGTACCATAGTGCCAGCGCTTCTGGATCCATCCAGGCGGCGAAGACCTTGCTCCGGGGGGTGCTTCAGCGCCTTGACCAGAACGATCTCGCGGTTGAGCGACGAGGTCTCGAACAGCTTTTCCATCGTCACTCTCTTCGCGGTTTGTCCAAGTATGTTTCCAGCCGGTCGAACCGCTCGGTCCAGCGTCGCCGCTCCGATTCCATCCAATTGGCCGCCTCGTCGAAACGTGCCCGCTCCAGCCGGCACCAGCGGCTTCGCCCGCGCTTTTCGCTGGCCAACCGGCGTCTCCTCTTCGGCAAGTCGCGACACCACGACACGGCCGGTCGGATCGCCGAGAGCATGAACGGCAAGGTCGAGCGGGGTCGAATGGTAGGCATGCGCCACGGATAAAAGCGGCGCTCAAGGGAGACCTTGCAGAGCTTCTGGGCAGATGTATAGCGGTGCCGTCGCCTCTGGAAGGAGCCCGCCGACGCGGCAATGATACTCTGCTCAATGGCAGGGTCGGCTTGTCCGGCCGTTGAGCGACCCAGGACGCTTGCCTTTGGCGAGAGGCTGGTCAAATCTTTCGTGACGCGAGCTTTGGGAGCGCTGACATGGCAGTTTCAAACGGTTTGCGGCGCGTTTCCTTTGCTTTCGCGACTCTCGCTCTTTGTCGGTTCGCGTTGGCCGCAGAGGCTGATGACACGACGTTCGTCATCAAGAACACGACAGGGACGGATATCGTCGAAGTCTACGCTACCCCGTCTCACCATTCAGACGGTCCGGGTCAGCCGCTCCCGAAAAGTGCCGTTCCTGCCGGCGCATCTGTCAAATTCACGATTGTCAATGGCAATTGCGCTTATGAACTATGGTTCGTTTTCGTGGACGGCCATAAGTTTCACACTACGATGGATTTCTGCGACTTCGATACCTATGTGGTCGGACCGTAGAGTTTCTCTGATCCGCTCATGCTGAGCCATGGTCTCTAAAATGAGGCTGTGCGCGACCATTTGCGCTTGGCGCATTCGGCATCGGCGAATGAGCCGCGTGTTCCGGCTCCATGGCCAAGAGACTTGTCCAGTTGCTCATCAGGCAATTATGAAGGATCTCCCCGAAAGCCTCCGTCCTGAGGTTACGCTTTGAACGACTGAACTTTCGGGCCATGTGGGGAGATCGGCCGCGTGTCCATGCACGAAATCGAGGATCTGGTCGAGGAAAGCGTTCGGATGGTGCTGGCCACCGACCGTTCGCAGGACCAGAAGGTTGCCACTATCGGCGAACTCTATCTTGTGCAGGAATGGTTCGATACGGGGGACACGACCGGCCGGCTGACAGACGAGCTTCGCGCGATCGGCTACGTGGATGCCGAGAAGCCGCGCCACACGGCGCTGTTGCGGCTCGCGGGCGATGTAATGCATGAGGCCGATGCGGCGGGCCGTGTCGATATTGTGCAAGGCTGGCTGGCGCTTGCGCTCCGAGCCATCACAGAGCTGGAGTTGACCGACCAAATTCCCAAGACCTTCGAGGGTATGCTGGCCGAGGGCGATGGCTCAAGGATACGCGCGATTGCATTGAAATCAGGACTGCACAGCCGCTGGCGCAAAGAGTTTTTCATGCGTGTGCCGTCCTGGAGCAGCACCAAGACCTTGTTCCCGCCGCTCGATCCCGAGCGGTTGGAGCGGCGCTTCATCCTGCGCTTCTTGTCTGATGCCAAGTCGGAAGAGGCGAAGATTGGCGCCGATTACCGCGCCGAAAAGGCCAGGATAGAGGGTCTTTCCGATCTTCCACTGTTCACGCTGCCGGAGCGCGTGATCAAACGTGCGCCGCTGGTCTATCTTGGTTTTGAAAGTCTCCAGCAGTGGCGACGATTCGTCTTCGCGGACAGCATGGAGGCGCCAGCCCGCGATGGAGCGCGCCTGTTCGTCGTGATCGAACATAGCAACGATCTCAATCTGCTGACCTTCGAGGTGAGGGTGCAATCGGGCCTGCTGCTGTCATGGCAAGGCAAGCAGGACGGAAGCCGTATAGCCGATACCCATTTCCGTCTGAACGCCGCCATGCTGGTTCCTGAGGAGGAACTCGATCAGGACGAGGGATATCACTCGTTTGGCGGCTGGCCATTCAAGCTCAACCAATCGGCAAAGATTCTCGATTCACGCCTTGCCGCCATTCTCAGCCATTGGAAGCATTTGGATCGCGTTCGGACATTCCACCACACTCCGCTTTCCGCTCTACTGGCTAAGGAATCCCCGGAATCGATGGAGCTGCGCCGTCGCGATCTGCGCGGGCAATACGGCTTCTTTCTCAACGATATCGAGTTGCTGTTCGCCTACGCCTGCCTTGAATGGGACACGGCCGGCCGTCCTGATACGCTGATCGCCAAGATCGAGGACGAATTGAGGTTTGTCGCCGATCTCTACCCGCTCAAGCCGGTCTGGGAGGAGGGGCTTGTCTTCCTGCGCGAAAAGCCTTGGTTCCCGCCGACGACCGAGAATTTTCCTTACAAGCGGTTGGAAATTCCCGGGCCATCACGCGTATGATGGCTGCGTTACTGGAGGATTGCGGTCAGAACAAACCGAAAGCGGGTGAACCGTGAGCGGCATCGATGAAGGACGCATTCGCGTTGGGATTGGTGGCTGGACTTATGAGCCCTGGCGCGGAAGCTTCTATCCGGCGAAGCTGCCGCAGAAGCGGGAGCTGGACTACGCCAGCCGTCAACTGAATTCCATCGAGGTGAACGGCACCTATTACGGCTCGCAGAAGCCCGAGAGCTTCGCGAGATGGCATGACGAGACGCCCGATGATTTCGTTTTCTCGCTCAAGGCGCCACGCTTTGCCACAAACCGAAGGGTTCTGGCGGAGGCGGGCGGAACGATCGAAAGATTTTTCAACAGCGGTGTGACGCTGTTGCAGGACAAGCTGGGTCCGATCAACTGGCAGTTCATGCCCACAAAGGCGTTCGATCCCGCCGATTTCGAAGCCTTTCTGAAGCTGTTGCCGCGATCTCACGAAGGCCGCGCGTTGCGGCATGTGGTGGAGGTGCGTCATGTAAGTTTCCGCACCCCGGAATTTGTCAACATGATCGGTGCCTATGGTGTTGCGGCGGTGGTCTCGGCGGATGGAAAATTTCCGCAGATTGCCGATCCGACGGCGCCGTTCGTCTATCTCCGGATCATGGGAACGGTTGAGGCGGAGCCGCTCGGCTATTCCGCCAAGGCGCTCGACCTTTGGGCCTCGCGCGCGCGAACATGGGCGGAGGGCGGCATCCCGTCGGGGCTGGATTATGTGACCAAGAACGCGCCCGCGATGCCGCGCGATGTCTATCTCTACGTCATCAACGGCCACAAGGTTCGCAATCCTCAAGCGGCGATGGCGATCCTCGAGCGGCTGGAGTGAGACTTCCGTGTTGCGGCCGCCAAGTCGGCTGCTCAACGAGAAAGACGGCCCTGGCGTTCCAGCCACGAAAGAGCGCCGCGACCGGCGAGCCGTCCCGTGGCAAAGGTGGCCTGAAGCAGGTAGCCGCCGGTCGGCGCCTCCCAATCAAGCATTTCGCCGGCGGCGAAAACGCCGGGTTGTCTGAGCAGCATCAGGTGTTCGTCCAATGCGTCCCATGCGATGCCGCCGGCGGTCGAAATCGCGTCGGCGAGCGGCGCGGTTCCGACGAGTCGCAGCGGAACGGCGCAAATCAGATCGGCAAGCGCGTCGGTCGAGAGGTCGGCCAGCCGCTGCCCGCGCGCCAGAGCGGCCTCGTGCAGCAGGCCGATGGCCACGGGCGGCAGGCGCAACGCCTTTCGCAGCCGGTTGGCGAGTGATTGCTTCGCCGGCACGGCCTCCAGGCGCTGCCGCAGTGCGTTCACCGAAAGATCGGGACGCAGGGACAGTGATATCGTCGCCGTGCCCCCGCGCGCGATGACCTCCCGCAGCGGCGCGGACAGCGCGTAGATCGCTCCGCCCTCGATTCCCTGCGCCGTGATGGTGGCCTCGCCCCGGACATGGTCGTCAGCGAGGG
>Ga0182743_1002737_pt1 | contig 14931 bp, 19 predicted proteins | sample eDN3rd30CKraftOP_FD_128522 | JGI IMG/M metagenome (GOLD analysis project Ga0182743, IMG submission 128522) | Enriched Organic Plus compost microbial communities from Emeryville, California, USA - eDNA 3rd pass 30_C Kraft OP (version 2) (version 2) ... | reverse complement strand
TCCTCCTGGGCTTCGCCCTGGTGGCCTTCGGCGCCGCGGTTCTGGTCAACGAGCGTCGTCGGATGAACCACATCGTCTGACGCTTCAGCACTGACGACACGCGTGTCCCCGGTCGAGCCTGCCCCTGACGGGCTCGACCGGGGAGGAGGCACACCCGCCGACCTGATGCGTCTGCCCCGTGCCCCTGGTGGCCCCGCGCGCCCAGCAGTGCCAGACCTCAATCACCTGCCATGAACAGTTCCCTGATCGACCAGCTACGCGCGACCGCGGCCAGTCTTCACCTCTGGCTGGAGAGCCTGCCCCCGGCAGAACGGGTCGAGCCCCTGACCGACCTGCGCGAGACCATCGTGCGTCTCGATGCACTCGTCAAGACACTCCGCCGCGACACCCTCGTGGCCCTGGTCGACGAGAACGGCATCGACAACGTCGCCAGCGCGTTCGATGTCACGCCCGACCAGCTGCTCAAGGTCATCGCCGCACCGATCCGCCCGGACAGATGACCGAAGGGCCCATCGCTCCCTACGAGACGGATGCCACGATCGGCACCCCGGGGCGATACGACAGGTGGACGTGGCTCGGGGCGTCGAGCACGACGTAATCGGCGCGCGCACCCGGCCGCAGGTGGCCGATGTCGTCGCGATGCAGCGATCTGGCGCCCCCGGCCGTGGCGGCCCAGAGCGCCTCGCGCGGCGTCATCGACATCTCGCGCACGGCCAGCGCGACGCAGAACGGCATCGACGACGTGTACGAACTGCCGGGATTGCAGTCGGACGCGAGTGAGACCGTGACGCCGGCATCGAGAAGCCTCCGAGCGTCGGGATACGGGTGCCGGGTGGAGAACTCGACACCCGGCAGCAGACCCGCGACCGTGTCGGACGAGGCCAGCGCATCGACGTCGGCATCGGACAGGAACGTGCAGTGGTCGGCGGCCGCGGCACCCAGCTCGACCGCGAGCCGGACACCCGGACCATGCCCCAGCTGATTGGCGTGGACACGCGGCATCAGCCCGGCGGCTGCGCCGGCGGTCAGCACGGTTCGCGCCGCATCGGCGTCGAAGGCGCCGTCCTCGCAGAACACGTCGATCCAACGGGCGTGCGGTGCGCACGCGTCGAGCATCTCGCCCGTGACCAGTTCGACGTACTCGGCGACTCCGGCACCGGCCGGCACCACGTGGGCCCCCAGATACGTGGTCTCGGACGTGAAACGCCGGGCGATCCGCAGCGACCGCCGCTCGTCGTGCGTCGTCAGGCCGTAGCCGCTCTTGATCTCGACCGTCGTCGTGCCCTGGGCACGCATCTCGGCGACGTGGCGCGCGACGCCGGCGGCGAGCTCGTCGTCGGTCGCGGCCCGCGTGGCCTCGACGGTCGAGCGGATGCCTCCGGCCGAGTACGGCTGACCGGCCATCCTGGCCTCGAACTCGGCCGATCGGTCGCCGGCGAACACCAGGTGGGCGTGTGAGTCGACGAAGCCGGGGATCACGGCGCGACCGCCTACGTCGACGCGCTCGTCGGCGGCCGGCGCCTGGGCCGCAGCACCCACCCAGGCGATCACGCCATCGTCGACGACGAACGCCGCGTCGTGCCTGATCGGCTGATCCTCGTCCCAGGTGACCAGCTCGCCGATGCCGGAGACCAGCAGTGTCATGACTCGACCCTCTCCCAGACCGCCGAGATCGCGCGCTCCAGGCGTGCCGTGACGTCCGCCGGATCGTGCTCGGGCACCACGTCGGCCGCGGTCGCGGCCCACAGCGGCTCCGTCGCGCCGGCCGTACGCGGGGAGGCCGTCAGCTTGATCGGCGCCGGATCGCCGAATCCCAGGGAGGCATGACCCTGCGATGTCGCCATGTCCCACAAGTCATCGGCCGTCCAGGTATTCCGGCGGCCCGACGACAGGCGCTGGTGCAGCTCGACCGCTCGCGCCTCGGCGAACGGATCGATGACACTGTGCCCATCCGATCCCAGCGTCAGCCGCACACCGGCCTCACGCAGCGCGGCGGACGGTCCGATGCCGTCGGCGAGATCGGCCTCGGTCGTCGGACAGAAACAGACTTGGACACCGGCCGATCCCAGGATCGCGATGTCGGCGTCGGTCAGGTGGGTGGCATGCACGGCCGTCGTCAGATCTCGCCAGGCTCCGGCCTCGGCCAGCAGCTCGACCGGGGTCAGACCCGTCGCTGCCCGGCATTCCTCGTTCTCGGCCGGCTGCTCCGAGACGTGCACGTGCAACGGCGCCTCGGGCAAGGCCGTGGCCACCCGAACCAGATGTTCGCGCGGCACCGCACGCACCGAATGGATCGCCGCGCCGATCACGACATCGTCGTCGTTTGCGTGCCGTGAGGCGAGCTCGCCGACCCGCGCCACCCACGCCTCGCCGTCGCCGTCGCTGAAACGGCGCTGCACGCCCTCGGGGGCCCGTCCGAAGCCTGCCGCCAGGTAGCAGGTGTCGAGTAGCGCGATGCGCAACCCGGCGTCACGCGCGGCCGCGATCAACGCCTCGCCCATGACGTTCGGATCGTCGTAGCGCGATCCGTCCCGGCGGTGGTGAACGTAGTGGAACTCACCGACGGTGCGGATCCCCGCCAGATGCATCTCGGCGTAGGTGGCCGCGGCCAGGTCATACAGCACGTCCGGGTCGAGCACGCGCGCCACGGCGTACATCTGGTCCCGCCAGCTCCAGAACGTGCCGGCGCCCCGGTCACGGCCGCGCAATGCGCGATGGAAGGCATGGCTGTGACAGTTCGCGAAGGCCGGCACCTCGGTCATGACAGCTCGCGCTCGACCACGACGGCCAGGGCGTCGACGCCGGCCAGGCAGTCGGCGTCGTCGGCGTACTCCTGCGGCGAGTGCGAGACGCCGGTCCGATTGCGCACGAACAGCATGGCGGTCGGCACGTGACGGCTGAGGACCCCCGCATCGTGGCCCGCGGCCGTCGGCAGCACGGGCGCGGCGAGCTGCTGGGCGATCCGATCGCCCAGCTCTGCGTCGAATCGCACCGCGGGGGTGACCGACTCGGCCGTGACACGCACGGTCGTGCCGCCCTCGACCGAGGCCTCCCGCGCCTGCTCGCCGATCTCGGCGACCAGGCGATCGAGCAGGCCCTCGTCGGCCGCACGGGCGTCGAGCCATGCGCTGACCCGCGACGGCACGGCATTGGTGCCCCCGGGTTCGACGTCGAGCCGGCCGAACGTGGCCCGCGCGTCGTCACTCTCGAGCGCCAGCCGTCGTGCCGCGAGGGCCGTGGCGGCGTAGGCGAGCATCGGATCGTGCCGGTCGACCATCGCGGTCGTGCCCGCATGATTGGCTTCCCCGCAGAAGTCCAGCCGCCATCGGCCGTGCGGCCAGATCGCCGAGGCCACCCCGACCGCGGCACCCGCGTGCACGAGACCACGTCCCTGCTCGACGTGCAGCTCGATGAACGACCCGATCGAGTCCAGCCAGTCGGCCCGGCCCATGGCGCGGGGGTCACGGCCCCGGCGCACCAGCACCTCGGCCAGTGTCTCGCCGTCGCGGTCCTTCAGCGCCAGCGCCCGATCGGGATCGAGGTCACCGGTCGCCAGCCTCGATCCCGCACAGGCGATCCCGAAGCGTGCGCCTTCCTCGTCGACGAAGTTCCCGACCACCAGCGGTCTGGCCGGTTGTAGGCCCGACGCCTGCAGTCGGTCGACGACCGCGAACGCCGAGACCACCCCGAGCGGGCCGTCGAAGGCCCCGCCGTCGGGCACCGAATCCAGGTGAGAACCGATCACGAGTGCGTCGCCGCCTGTGCCCCACCAGGCCAGCTGATTGCCGTTGCCGTCCTCCATCACGTCCAGGCCGCGAGCCTCGGCCTCGCTCCTGAACCATTCGCGCAACTCGAGATCGGCGTCGTTCCAGGCGAAACGCCGGTATCCGCCGGTGCCCGAGTCGCGTCCGATATCGGCGATCTGCTCGAGCATCAGCTCTCCCGGGTCCCGTCCGACATCGGGACGCGCAGGCCCCGCTCGTGCGCCACCTCGACGGCCCGGTCGTACCCGGCGTCGACGTGGCGCATCACGCCGGTACCGGGGTCGTTGACGAGGACCCGTTCGATCTTCTGCGCGGCCAGGTCGGTGCCGTCCGCCACGATCACCTGGCCCGCGTGGATCGAACGTCCGATACCGACTCCCCCGCCATGGTGCAGCGACACCCAGGTGGCGCCCGACGCCGTGTTGAGGAGCGCGTTCAGCAACGGCCAGTCGGCGATCGCATCGGACCCGTCGGCCATCGCCTCGGTCTCGCGGTACGGCGAGGCCACCGAGCCCGAGTCCAGATGATCGCGCCCGATCACGACGGGGGCACTGAGCTCGCCCGACGCGACCATCTCGTTGAAACGCAGTCCCGCGAGGTGACGTTCCTGATAGCCGAGCCAGCAGATGCGGGCCGGAAGCCCTTCGAAGTGCACCTTCTCCTGGGCTTGGGTGATCCAGCGCCTCAGGTGCTGATCGGCCGGGAACAGGTCGAGGATCGCCCGGTCGGTCGCGGCGATGTCGGCCGGGTCACCCGACAGCGCAGCCCACCGGAACGGCCCCTTGCCCTCGCAGAACAGCGGCCGGATATAGGCAGGAACGAAGCCCGGGAACGCGAACGCCTTGTCGAAGCCGCCGAGCCGGGCCTCCTCACGAATCGAGTTGCCGTAGTCGAACACCTCGGCCCCGGCATCCTGGAAGCCGACCATCGCCGCGACCTGCTTGGCCATCGACGTCCGGGCCCGCTGCGTGAAGCCCTCGGGATCGCGGGTCGCCTCGGCCCTCCAGTCCGTCACCTCGACGCCCTCGGGCAGATAGCTCAAAGGATCGTGCGCACTCGTCTGATCGGTCACCACGTCGATCGGAGTGCCGCGGTCGAGCAGCTCGGCGAACACCGTCGCGGCATTGCCGACGAGCCCGACCGACCGCGGCCGCCGCTGCTCCTTGGCCTCGACCGCACGACCGACCGCACGATCGAGATCGGTATGGAACTCATCGAGATAGCCGTGTGCGACCCGCCGCTCGAGTCGTGACGCGTCGACGTCGACGATCAGGACCGAGCCCTCGTTCATCGTCACGGCGAGCGGCTGGGCGCCGCCCATACCGCCGGCACCGCCCGTCAGGGTCAGGGTGCCTGCCAAGGTGCCGCCGAACCTCTTGCGCGCCACCGCACCGAATGTCTCGTACGTCCCCTGGAGGATGCCCTGCGTGCCGATGTAGATCCACGATCCCGCCGTCATCTGCCCGTACATCGTGAGCCCCTCCGCTTCGAGCCGGCGGAACTCGGGCCAGGTCGCCCAGTCGCCGACCAGATTGGAGTTGGCGATCAACACGCGCGGCGCCCAGGCGTGGGTCCGGAAGACGCCGACCGGCTTGCCCGACTGCACCAGGAGCGTCTCGTCGTCGTCGAGCGTCCGCAGGGTCCGCACGATCTCGTCGTACGCCTCCCAGGAGCGGGCCGCTCGACCCGTGCCGCCGTAGACGACCAGATCCTCGGGCCGCTCGGCGACCTCAGGATCGAGATTGTTCATCAGCATGCGCAACGGCGCCTCGGTCTGCCATGACCTCGCGGTCAGGGCCGCGCCGCGTGCGGCACGGACGACGGGTCGAGTCATGGAAGGTCCTTTCCGTTCTGGGAGCGAGCGGCGGCCAGGAGGGTGCCGTCACGTACGAGCCCGGCGGCCACCTCGAGATCCGGCGACAGGACGTGGTCGGGCCCCGGTCCGGGCACCTGCTCGTGCAGCGCCGCGATGACGGCGGCCGTGGCCGGGGCCGGCTCGAGCGGCGCGCGCAGGGCGATGCCCCGGGCGGCGGTGAGGATCTCGATCGCCAGCACGCGGGTCAGCAGGTCGACTGCGGTCCGCAGCTTGCGGGCCGCCGACCAGCCCATCGAGACGTGGTCCTCCTGCATCGCGCTCGACGGGATCGAGTCGACGCTGGCCGGCACCGCCAGGCGCTTCAATTCCGAGACCATCGCGGCCTGCGTGTACTGGGCGATCATGTAGCCGGAGTCGACGCCCGGATCGTCGGCCAGGAACGGCGGCAGGCCCTGGCTGCGCGCGACGTCGAGGAACCGGTCGGTGCGGCGCTCACTGATCGCCGCGACGTCCGCGACCGGGATCGCCAGGAAGTCCAGCACGTACGCCAGCGGGGCTCCGTGGAAGTTGCCGTGTGACTCGATCCGCCCGTCGGCCAGGACCGACGGATTGTCGATCGCCGAGGCGAGTTCGCGATCGGCGACCGCCCTCGCGTGCGCCCACGTGTCGCGCGCGGCACCGTGCACCTGGGGCGCGCACCGCAGGGAGTAGGCGTCCTGCACGCGGCCGTCATCATGCCGATGGCTCGCCACGATGCCCGAACCGGCCAGGAACGCGGCCATCCGGCGTGCCGAGTCGGCCTGGCCCGGATGCGGCCGGAGCGCGTGCAGGTCGGGGGCGAGCACGCGATCGGTGCCCATCAGGCCCTCGATGCTCATGGCGGCCGCGAGATCGGCAGTGTCCAGCAGGCGCTCGAGGTCGTGCAAGGCCATCACGAGCATCCCGAGCATCCCGTCCGTGCCGTTGATCAGCGCCAGGCCCTCCTTCTCGGCCAGTTCGACCGGATGCAGCCCGTGAGCTGCCAGGGCCTCGCCGGCCGGACGGACGACACCCCGATCGGCCACCTCGCCCTCACCCATGACGGCGAGGGCGCAGTGCGCCAGTGGCGCGAGATCCCCCGAGCAGCCGAGGCTGCCGTACTCGCGGACGACCGGCACCAGACCGGCGTTGAGCAGTCCGGCATACGCCTCGGCGGTCTCCAGCCGCACCCCGGTGTGTCCCGTCGCCATGGTGGACAGACGCAGCAGCATCAGCGCGCGCACGACCTCGTCCTCCACCCGGGCCCCGGTGCCTGCGGCATGGGAGCGGATCAGGCTCTTCTGCAGCTGCCGCCGGCGATCGGGCGCGATGTGCCTCACTGCGAGGGCGCCGAAGCCGGTCGAGACCCCGTACACCGGTGCATCGGATCCCGCCAGCTCCTCGACCCAGGCACGCGCCTTCGCGATCGCCTCGCGGGCATCGGCGCCGAGCATCACGTCCTCACCGTCCCGTGCGACACGGACCACACCGTCGGCGCTCAGCCCACCGCATCCGATCACGATCGTCATGTCTTCATTGCAGACCGGCGCGCCGCGGGCCGCCAGCGCCCCCGTGGCAATCCTGTCTCGGATACGAGATCCTCGGACCATGAGCCGACCCGTCCCCGCGGCGACCTCGACCCTCCAGGTGCTGCGATACCTGTCCAGCCGTACCGAGCCCGTGCCCGCCGCCCGCATCGCTGCGGCGATCGGGCTGCCGCGGTCGTCGACCTACCATCTGCTGACCGCCATGGCCGAGGAGGATTTCGTGGTGCACTACCCCGACGACCGGGCGTGGGGCATCGGCATCGCGGCGTGGGAGGTCGGCATCGGATTCGCGCGCCAGGAACCGCTCGCGCGCATCGCCCGTGTCCCCCTCGTTCAGTTGGTCGACCGGGTGCAGGAGTCGGCGCACCTCGCGATCCTGCATGGCACCGATGTCCTGTACGTGATCGAGGAGCGGGCCCGCCACGGCCCGCACCTGGTCAGCGACGTGGGCGTTCGTCTCCCGGCCCACCTGACCGCCTCGGGACGCGCGATCCTCGCGACGCTCGAGCCGGCGCAGGTCCGGGCGCTGTACCCGAACCGCTCGGCGTTCGTGTCCCGGACCGGCACCGGACCGAGTTCCCCCTCTGAACTGGGACGTCTGCTGTCGCAGACCCGTCAGCGCGGCTATGCCACGGAAGACGGCGAGGTGACCCCTGGTTTCTCGTCGGTCGCGGCGCCGGTCCTGGTGGGCACTGTGCCGGCATCGGTGGCCGTCACCTGGGCCACCGGTACCCGGCCCGGCGTCCCGGCCGAGGCGGTCCAACAGGCCGCGGCGATCATCGCCGCGCGACTGCGCCGCCACTGACGCATGCCGGACAGGGCATCGGGTACGCCCCTGGTGACAGCACATCGATTCGAACCAGGAGGTCCACCATGGGTATGGGCGACAAGATCGACCACGCGGCCGAGGACGCGAAGGGCAAGATCAAGGAGGCCGCCGGCCGCGCGACCGACGACGAGTCGCAGGAGCAGGAGGGCAAGCTCGACCAGGCGAAGTCGGACCTCAAGCAGGCCGGCGAGAAGGTCAAGGACGCCTTCGACCACTGAGCATGCGTGGGGCCCCGACCGTGCGCGGTCGGGGCCCCCTCATGCCCGCGCCGTGAGGTCCGCGTGGTCAGCGCTCGAGATGACGCAGCCACAGCGGGCTGCGGGCGCTGTGGGGCTCCCGGCCCGATCGTTCTCCTCTACTCATCGCTCATACCTCCGGCGCGGGTTCCGGGCGGGGCGCGGCCTGCCCCGAACCCCGATATCCGGGGCGTACTCGGGAGGTCACCTGCTCATGCGGCGAGCGGCTCGACCCGGCCGCGCAATCGCGCGAGCAGTTGGGACAGACGCCGCGAGACCTGCATCTGGCTGATGCCGAGCCGGTCGGCGATCTGCTGCTGGGTCAGCTCGTCGAAGTACCGCCACGTCAGCAGTTGCCGCTCGTCGGCATCGAGATGGCGCCACAGCGAGGCGAGCACCAGGCGGTCGTCGACCGCGGCGAATCCCGCGTCCTCGACACCGAACGGATGACCGGCCTCCTCCGCGGACTCGATGGAGTCACACGTGAAGCACCCTCGAGCAGCCATCGCCTCCCGCACGTCGGCGACGTCGGCCCCCAGCGCCTCGGCGAAACGCTGCGGATCGGCCTCGCGCGGTTGGAGCTCGCGCTCGGCGCTGAGTCCGGCCTGCAGGTCCTGGATGCGGCGCGGCGGGCGCACGACCCAGGCATGGTCGCGAAAGTACCGCTTGAGCTCGCCACTGATGGTCGTGGCGGCGTAGGGAGCGAACGGCCCCCGGTCGGGCTGATAGTGCGAAGCGGCCTTGACCAGCGCCAGGCGTGCGACCTGGACCAGATCGTCGAGTTCGACCCCGCGACGGCGGAATCGGCGCGCGATGCGCTGGGCCAACTCGAGGTGGTCTTCGATGAGAGCCTCATCGGTCGGCGCCTCATCGGTGGGCGTGGAATCGGTCGGACGGATCGTGCTCGGTGCAGCCATTGGTCCCCCCAGGACGTGGTCCCTCTGATGGCTGCTGCTCAACCGCTTTTCACTCTGCCCCGTCCCGGCCACGAGCGCAAGCGTTGGCGCGCTCCAACCTGCGGATGACCCTGCGAGGCCGGTCGAAAACGGCGACGTTCCAAACACCGGACCTGCGCCTCGACGGCGCAGTCAGGGCCGCCACACCGTCGTCGCTGGTCCCCGGCCCGTGAGAGAATACGGCCATGACCCCCGGGCCGCCTGAGAGCGCTCTCCCCACCCCTGCCGAAGGCGATCTGTCGTTCTCGGAGATCGCCCTGGAGCTGCATGGGGCCGAGGGTGCGGAGGAGACCGTCGACCGCATCGTCGAATACAGTCGCAGTGCCCTGGCCAGCGATGACGCGGGCGTTCTGGTGGTCCGTTCACGCAAGCGCATCGAGATCGCCGCATCGACGAGCGAGTCGGTGACGCGGGCCCACTTGCTGCAGGTCGAACTGGACGAAGGCCCGTGCCTCGACGCCGTCGAGAACCCGACCACGATCTACCGCATCGACGACACCACGACCGATCGTCAGTGGCCACGCTGGAGCGCCCAGATCGTGGAGCTCGGCTTCCGGTCGGTGCTCGCCGCTCCGCTCGCGACCAAGGAACGTCACTACGGCTCGATCAACGTCTACGCCAAGCGCCCCGACGCGTTCGACGAGGACGACGAGGCGGTCGCGACGATCCTCGCGCGCCACGCCTCGGTGGCGCTCGCCGCGTCACACAACATCGAAGGCCTGCGCAAGGCGGTCGACGCACGCAAGCTGATCGGCATCGCGATGGGCATGCTGATGGAGCGTTACGGCATCGAGAGCCAACAGGCATTCGACGTGCTGCGCCGCTACTCGCAAACCAAGAACATCAAACTGCGCGACGTCGCCCAGCAGGTCGTCACCGACCGATCACTGCCTGCCCCCTGACGTTTCGGCCGCCCCGGCGCGGGTAACTCCTCAGGCACCGCGAATCGAGGAGGGGCATGGAGGCCGTCGTCGTCAACTGCACGCTCAAACCGTCGCCCGAGCAGTCGAACACCGAGCAGCTGACCCGTACCGTGACATCGGCGCTCGAGCAGCACGACGTCACGGTCCGGTGGTTCCGCCTGGCGGACATGACGATCGACCACGGCGTCCAGACCTCCATGTCCGACGACGACGAGTGGCCCACGGTGCACGACGCCGTCGTGGCCGCCGACATCCTGGTCGTCGCGACCCCGACCTGGGTCGGGCATCCTGCGTCGTACGCCCAGCAGACCCTGGAGCGTCTCGACGCGATGATCTCCGAGACCCGCGCCGACGGCGAGCCGGTGGCACTGGGGAAGGTCGCCGGCGTCGTGGTGACCGGCAATGAGGACGGCGCTCATCACGTCATCAGCGAGATCAGCGGTGCACTGGTGGACATCGGTTTCACGATTCCCGGTCAGGCCTGGACGTATTGGAACCGCGGGCCAGGACCGGGTCCTCAGTACACCGAGACCGATGCGGGTCATGACTGGTCGGAGAAGACCGGCCGGACCATGGCGACCCGGCTCGTCGAGGTGGCTCGTGCGCTGGCCACGGCGGGCGTCTGATCAGCGGGCGGCGCTGAGCCGCGTGACGGCGGCCCTGGTCGCCGTCACGTTGTTCGTCGGATGCGGAATCGCCAAGGATCCCCTGGCGGTCGCGATCGGCGACGCGGCGTCGGCCGGTTCCTCGTCCGCCCTCGCTCTGGAACAGCACGCCGACGGCCGTCTCACGACAGCCGCTGCGCAGACGATGATCGACGATGCGCGACGCGAACTCGCGGGCTCCGCCCAGCGCCTCAGCGATCTGTCGACCTCGGGACGCCAGTCCTCTGTCCAGGCAGAAGCGGTCACGGTGCTCGCTCGCACGGTGCAGCACGTGCACGAGGCGCGGCGCAGCCTCGGCTCGGCCGATGCCGAACAAGCCGCCGAACGGCTCCGGCAGGACGCAGGCGCCCTCGAGAAGCTCGAGGAGCGGGCGGAGCGCGCCGGATGAAGAAGCTGCTCGGAGTCACGCTCGGCATCCTGACCGCGATCGGCGGGTTCGTCGACATCGGCGATCTGGTCACGAATGCCGTGGTGGGATCCCGCTTCGGGCTGTCGCTGGCCTGGGTCGTCGTCCTGGGCGTCGGTGGCATCTCGCTGTTCGCCCACATGTCGGGGAAGGTCACCGCCATCAGTGGCCGTGCGACCTTCGAGATCATCCGCGAGCGGCTGGGTCCGCGCGCCGCGCTGGCGAACCTGATCGGATCGATGGCGATGACCCTGCTGACCCTGATGGCCGAGATCGGCGGCGTGGCGCTCACCCTGCAGCTCCTGACCGGCGTGGTGCCGGTGGTCTACATCCTGCCCGTCGCGCTCGTGCTGTGGCTGATCCTGTGGCGCGTCAAGTTCTCGATGCTGGAGAACGTGGCGGGCCTGATGGGCCTGCTGCTCATCGCGTTCGTCGTGGCGCTGTTCCAGCTGGGGCCCGACTGGGGCGAACTCGGCCGCCAGCTCGTCCAGAACCAGCCGACCTCGAACGAGAACGGACTGACCTATGCGTTCTACGCGGTCGCGCTGTTCGGAGCCGCGATGACGCCCTACGAGGTGTTCTTCTTCTCCTCCGGAGCGGCCGAGGACAAGTGGGACAGCACCGATCTGTGGCTCTCGCGGGTCAACGTCTCGCTCGGCTTCCCGCTCGGAGGCCTGCTGTCGATCGCGATCGCCGGCTGTGCCGCGGTCGTCCTGCTCCCGGCCGGCATCGGCGTGAGCAGCCTCTCCCAGGTCGTGGCGCCGGTCGGGGTGGCGCTGGGGGTCGCCGGCATCGTCGTCGTGCTGGTGGGCGTACTCGCGGCGACCGGCGGAGCGGCGATCGAGACCGCGTTGTCCTGCGGATACGCCATCGCACAGTACGCGGGTTGGCCGTGGGGCAAACGAGTCCGGCCCGCCCAGGCACCCCAGTTCCATGCGGTTCTGCTCGGCGTCGTCGTCGTGAGCTGTCTGGTCATGCTGTCCGGTATCGACCCGGTGATGGTGACCGAGTTCTCGGTCGTGTTCAGCGCCGTGGCGCTGCCGTTGACGTACTTCCCGATCCTGGTGGTCGCGAACGACCCGCAATACCTCGGCGAGCACACGAACGGGCCGGTGCTCAACTTCTTCGCCCTGATCTACCTCGTGATCGTCCTGGTCGTCGCGGTGGCGGCGGTGCCCTTGATGATCCTGACCCGGATGGGGGCCTGACATGCCCGATGACCTTCCCCAGCACCCTGCGCAGGACGGCCGGCTGCTCGACGCCAATCTGCACCTGCTCGACCGTCAACTGCTGGACCGCGACGGCCGGCCGGTCCTGGCGATCGGCGACGTCGAGATGGACCGCACCGAAGGCGGCCGCCTCGTCATCACCTGCTTGGTGCTCGGCTCGGGCCTGACCGCACGATTCTTCGGTGCCGACCGACCGGTGAGCACCCGAGAGACGATGGCGTGGGACGCCGTCACCGAGATCAACGCGGCGATCTCGACCGATGCCGACCGCGACGACATCCCCGGTCTGTGGATCGAACGCTGGTGGCGCGATCACGTGATCGGACGCATTCCTGGAGGCCGACATGATCCTGGGTGAGGTGCTCTCCCGTCCGGTGCGATGCGACGGCGAGGACGTCGGCGTCGTGATCGACGCCCGCTTCCTGCTGCGCGATCCGGACCGTCCCGGCCGCACGCCGCCCGAACTGGTGGGCCTGATCGTCGGACCCCGGCGCGGCGCGGCATTCCTGGGTTACGAACGTGCCGATGTGGTCCGGCCGAAGCTGCTGAACGGCTGGTTCGCACGCCGGCAGCGTGGCAGCTTCCTGGTCGACGTCGACGACATCGACCAGGTGGGCGAGACGGTCGAACTACGGCCCGGATTCACTCGATGGTCCGTACAGCTGCCGCCCCACGGAGGGGAATCCGCATGAAACCTGCCGAACGAGTCGCTGCCTGGACGGTCGGCCTCACGGTCGCCGCGGTCCTGATCGTCACCGGAGTCGCCGGCATGACGGTCGTCCGCTACGGCCCGCTCCACGCTCGGCCGTGGGCGTTCGTGTTCCTCGTGGCGGCCGCGCTCGGCGCGCTGCTCGGCCTGGTCCTGGCGATGATCAAGGCCCGCGACATCGAGGACTGACCCCGGGCGCGAGACCGCTCCACCCGCGCGCCTATGCTGGCGTCGTACCGCTGATGCAGCTGGCGGCTTGGCCGCTGCATGTCAGGATGTCAGCTCCGGTGGACGACCTCATCACCCGATGTCCCTTCTGTGCCCACGACACGGCCGTGCGTCTGGGCGGTGACGACGGCCGATCGTTGTTCGCGTGCGTCTCGTGCGACGAGGAGTTCGAGGTCGACGAACCCCCGGAGGGAGTCGCCCCCGACGAGTAGGTCCTCGCCTCGGGGGTACCCGCTTCCCATGGACACCATGGACACCATGGACGCGTCATGGACGCCGGGCGAGCTCGCCAACGTCCGCAAGGCGCTGTGCAATGCCGAGCTCGATCTGCGCCTGCGCATGCAGCGATACCAGACACCCCCGCCCGAATGCGGCGATGACGCCGATCTCGCGGACTGGGCCTCGCGCGCCGAGTTCGACTCGTTGAGCCTGGAGCGTGACCGCGTGCTGCTCGAACAGACCGAACACGTCATCGATCTGATCGACCAGGGCCTCTACGGCCGGTGTGAGACCTGCGGGTCGACGATTCCCAGGCAGCGCCTGCTGGCCTATCCCCAGGCGACGCTCTGTCTGGCCTGTGTCCACCCGGGGAGGCCCGCATGACGGAGACGACGCTGGACCGGCCCGCCGAAGGCGACGTGGTCGATCTGATCCTGCGCGACCACGCGGAGTTCGAGCGCTTGTTGCGCAGACTCCGCGATGCCGACGACGACCGCAGCCAGGCGCTCGATCTCCTCGCGACCCTGCACGTGGCGCACGCCGAGGCCGAGGAGAACCAGGTGTATCCGCGCCTGCGACGGCGCGGCGCCGTCGACGAGGACGAGGTCGAGCACGGCGAACACGAGCATGCTGAAGGGCACGAGGCACTGCTGGCCGTGATGGAGCTCGACGAGACGTCGGGCCAGGAGTTCGACCAGGCCGTCGAGGAGCTGACCGCCGCGATCAGCCATCACCTGGCCGAGGAGGAGCTGACGATCCTCAATCCGGCCCGCGACGAGGTCTCGGCGGAGGAGCGAGAGACGCTGGGCACGGCGTTCTGCGAGGAACGCAACCGGTTGATCGACTCCGGCTGCGGCGCGATCGACGTGGTGCGGCGACTGGTCAGGCAGGCCGAGGACGCCGGTCTCGTCGATTCGTGACGCGCGGGCTTGAACGAACCGGTTCTGCGTGCTTCGGTGGAGGAACCGTCTCCGGTTGAGCCAGCAGCCGCTGTCCGACGATGTCAGAGAGGCATGTCATGCCTTCATCGATCTCGCACGAAGCCACCTCACGTCGCCTGCTCCACGCGGCAGATCATCAAGACTCGCGGCGCCGGCGCGCCACTCAGAATCGGGTCCTCGAACTCAACCTCGGCCTGGCCCGTCGACTCGCCCGCCGTTATCGGGGACGAGGGGTGGCTCAGGACGATCTCGACCAGGTGGCGAGCCTGGGGCTGCTCAAGGCGATCCGCCGATTCGACACCGACCGCCGGTCGTTCACGGCGTTCGCCGTGCCGACCGTCCTGGGCGAGCTGCGCCGTTACTTCCGCGACAGCGCCTGGACCGTGCGGCCGGGGCGTCGAGTGCAGGAGGTCCAGGCTGCCGCGGTGGCGGCGCGGGAGGAGTT
>Ga0182743_1002736_pt1 | contig 14931 bp, 13 predicted proteins | sample eDN3rd30CKraftOP_FD_128522 | JGI IMG/M metagenome (GOLD analysis project Ga0182743, IMG submission 128522) | Enriched Organic Plus compost microbial communities from Emeryville, California, USA - eDNA 3rd pass 30_C Kraft OP (version 2) (version 2) ... | reverse complement strand
GGTCTACAAGCCCAAGGCCACGCGCAAGCAGGCCGAGAAGGCGATCGCGATGCTCAACGAGGCGGAGAAGCCGCTGATCGTTGCCGGCGGCGGCATCATCAACGCCGACGCCTCCGACCTGCTCGTCGAATTCGCCGAACTCACCGGCGTCCCGGTCATCCCCACCCTGATGGGCTGGGGCACCATTCCCGACGACCATCCGCTGATGGCGGGCATGTGCGGTCTGCAGACCAGCCACCGCTACGGCAACGCCACGATGCTGGCCTCCGACTTCGTGTTCGGCATCGGCAACCGCTGGGCCAACCGCCACACCGGTTCGATCGACGTCTACACCAAGGGCCGCAAGTTCGTGCATGTGGACATCGAGCCGACCCAGATCGGCCGCGTCTTCAACCCTGACTTCGGCATCGTCTCCGACGCCAAGGCGGCTCTCGAACTGTTCGTCGAGGTTGCCCGCGAGTGGAAGAAGGCCGGCAAGCTCAAGGATCGCGGCGCCTGGGTGGCCGAGTGCCAGGACCGCAAGCACCGCATGCAGCGCAAGTCGCACTTCGACAACGTGCCGCTGAAGCCGCAGCGCGTCTACGAGGAGATGAACCAGATCCTCGACCGCGAGACCGTCTACGTCTCCACGATCGGCAATTCCCAGATCGCCGGCGCGCAGTTCCTCAAGGTCTATGGCCCGCGCCACTGGATCAATGCCGGCCAGGCCGGTCCGCTCGGCTGGACGCTGCCCGCCGCGCTCGGCGTGCGCGCCGCCCTGCCGGACGCCAAGATCGTGGCGCTGTCGGGCGACTACGACTTCCAGTTCCTGATCGAGGAACTGGCCTCGGGCGCGCAGCACAAGCTGCCCTACCTGCATGTGGTCGTGAACAATTCCTATCTCGGCCTGATCCGCCAGTCGCAGCGCAACTTCGACATGGACTACGAGGTCAGTCTGGCCTTCGACAACGTCAACATGGAAGACGAAGGCTCGGCCTACGGCGTCGACCACGTCGCGGTGGCCGAGGGCCTGGGCTGCAAGGCCATCCGCGTGAAGTCGCCCAACGAGTTCAAGGACGCCTTCGCCCGCGCCGAGAAGCTGATGCAGGAATTCCAGGTTCCGGTGGTGCTCGAATTCATCCTCGAGCGCGTGACCCAGATTTCGATGGGCACCGAGATCGACAACGTCAAGGAGACCGAGGAAGTCCTCGATCTGCCGCCGCAGAAGGTTCCGGCCGAGTAAGGCCGAGAATCCTTCCGCTCGGGAGGTTCTGTCACAAGCAGGAGCGACCGGCATCTGAACTTTGAAAAAACAAGGGAGTGCTGCCTTGCCGAAATTTGCGGCCAATCTCACCATGCTGTTCAACGAAGTTCCCTTCCTCGACCGCTTCGACGAGGCGGCCAAGGCGGGCTTCAGGGGCGTTGAATACCTCTTCCCCTACGATTTCGAGCCGGGAGAGCTGGTTGAGCGTCTGCGCCGCAACGACCTGACGCAGGTGCTGCACAACCTTCCGGCCGGCAATTGGGGCGCGGGCGAGCGCGGCATCGCCGTCCTGCCCGATCGCCAGGACGAGTTCCGCGAGGGCGTCGACAAGGCGATCACCTACGCTACGGCGCTCGGCTGCAAGCAGGTCAACATCCTGGCGGGCATCGCCAAGGACGTGGACCCGAAGGAAGCGCACCGCGTCTTCGTCGAAAATCTGAAATATGCGGCGCCCAAGCTGAAGGCCGCGGGGATCAAGCTCCTCATCGAGATGATCAACACCCGCGACATTCCGGGCTTCTTCCTGACCAGCACCAAGCAGGCGCTGGACATCCTGGACGAGGTCGGCTCGGACAACCTCTATCTGCAGTACGACATCTATCACATGCAGATCATGGAGGGTGACCTGGCCCGCACGATGGAGGCCAACCTGGCCAAGATCGCCCACATCCAGCTTGCCGACAATCCGGGCCGCAACGAGCCGGGCACCGGCGAGATCAACTATCCCTTCCTGTTCGGCTTCCTCGACAAGATCGGCTATCAGGGCTGGATCGGCGCCGAATACAAGCCGGCCGGCAAGACCACCGACGGTCTGTCCTGGCTGCCGAAGGGCGCGTGAGCATTCGTGAACGATATTTGAAGGACTGATTTCATGGCTAAGACTCTCGGCTTCATCGGCCTTGGCATCATGGGTCGCCCGATGGCGGGCCACCTCATCGCCGCCGGCCACACCGTTCACCTGTTCACCATCGAGGGCGTTCCCTCCGAGCTGACCTCCGCTGGCGGCAAGGCCTGCTCCAGCGCGGCCGAGGTCGCCAAGAACGCCGACATCATCTTCACGATGGTGCCCGACACCCCGCATGTCGAAGCCGTTCTGTTCGGCAAGGACGGCGTGGCCGAGGGCATGGCCGCCGGCAAGATCGTCGTCGACATGAGCTCGATCTCCCCGATCGAGACCAAGAAATTCGCCGAGAAGATCGAAGGCCTGGGCGGCAGCTATCTCGACGCCCCGGTCTCGGGCGGCGAAGTCGGCGCCAAGGCGGCCTCGCTGACCATCATGGTCGGCGGCCCGGAGAAGACCTTCAACGAGATCAAGCCGCTGTTCGAGCTGATGGGCAAGAACATCACGCATGTCGGCGGCAATGGTGATGGCCAGACCACGAAGGTCGCCAACCAGATCATTGTCGCGCTGAACATCCAGGCCGTGGCCGAAGCCCTCGTCTTCGCCTCCAAGGCCGGCGCCGATCCGGCCAAGGTCCGCCAGGCCCTGATGGGCGGCTTCGCCTCCTCGAAGATCCTCGAGGTCCATGGCGAGCGCATGATCAAGCGCACGTTTAACCCGGGCTTCCGCATCGAGCTGCACCAGAAGGACCTGAGCCTCGCCATCAACGGCGCGCGCAGCCTCGGCGTCGCCCTGCCCAACACCTCGACCGCGGCCCAGTTGATGAACGGCCTCGCCGGCAACGGCCAGGCGGGTCTCGACCATTCGGCCCTGGTGAAGGCGATCGAGCTGCTTTCCGGCCACGAGATCGCCCAAGGCTGAGACTAGAAGACCGGCGGCGGCCGCATGGCGCGGTCGTCGCCGGAATTGTATTTGGGCCGGTGACCGCCAAAGATGCGGCGCCGGTCCGCGCACTAAGGCCGCGGCGACTTTTGGCGCTTGCAGGCCAGCCATTGCCAGAGGAGGGCATCATGAAAATCTGCGTGTACGGAGCGGGGGCAATCGGCGGGTATATGGGCGTGCAACTCGCCCGAGCCGGTGCCGAGGTCAGCCTTATCGCACGCGGAGCCCATCTCGAGGCGATGCGCAAGAACGGCCTGAAGCTGCTGATCGACGGTGAGGAGCGTGTCGAGCACCTCAACTGCACCGACGATCCCAAGGAGCTCGGCCCCCAGGATTATGTCATCGTGGCGCTCAAGGCCCATTCGGTGCCGGGCGTGGTCGATGCCATGCAGCCCCTGCTCGGCAACGACACCAGCGTCGTCACCGCCATCAACGGCGTGCCCTACTGGTACTTCTACAAGTTCGGCGGCGCTCTTGAGGGCCGCACGCTCGAGACCATCGATCCCGGTGCGAAGCAGTGGAGCGGGCTGCGCCCCGAACGCGCCATCGGCTGCATCGTCTACCCGGCCACCGAAGTGGTCGAGCCGGGCGTCATCCAGCACGTCTACGGCGACAAATTCCCGATCGGCGAGCCCTCCGGCGAAAAGACCGCCCGCGTCGAGCGCTTCAGCGAGATCATGGGCGCCGGCGGCCTGCGCGCTCCGGTCATGGAGAACATCCGCGACGAGCTGTGGCTGAAGCTGTGGGGCAATCTCTGCTTCAACCCGATCAGCGCGCTGACCCATGCCACGCTGGACATCATCGCCTCCGACCCCGGCACCCGTGCGGTCGCCAAGGCCATGATGCTCGAGGCGCAGGAGATCGCCACCAGGCAGGGCGTGCACTTCCGCGTCGATGTCGAGCGCCGCATCAACGGCGCGGGTGCGGTCGGCGCCCACAAGACCTCGATGCTGCAAGACCTGGAGCGCTCGCGCCCCATGGAGATCGATCCGCTGGTCACCGTGGTCCAGGAGATGGGCCGCATGATGGACGTCTCCACGCCCACCCTGGACGTGGTGCTTTCCCTCGTGCAGCAGCGCGCCAAGATGGCCGGCCTCAACTAAGCCGATCCGGCCTCCGGAACAGATGGAAAGGCGCCCTTCGGGGCGCCTTTTCTTTTTAATCGAAATGGAACTAGCTCCCTAGACCCGCGTTCCTGTGTCGGATGAAAGTCCAAGTATTTCCAAGAGGAGAGACAGGACTTTCAGAACCTGAACAGACGTTCAGGTTTGCTGATCATCTGCAGAATTCCGTTTTTCTACCGGAATAACGACATAAACGAGCATTCTTTTCAGGCTCGCTATGTCGCAAGAACACAGGGACGGATATGAAAAAGCTTCGACTGACCCTTCTCGTCGGCACTGTTGCGGGCGCGTTGCCTTTGACCGCGGCCATGGCGCAGCCAGCCGGCGCCCCTGCCGACGCCTCCAGCCGGCCTGCCCTCCTCCTCGCCCAGGCGGATGCGCCCCCGGTGCCGCCGGAGGCCCTGGAGCGCAAGAAGCAGCTTGAGGAAAAGGCCTCTCCCCGTGGCCGCGAGCCCGGCAGCGGCGGTGGGGAAGGCGGCCGCAGCGAACGCCCCTCGCGCGCCGAGCGTCCCTCGCGTGGTGACGCCGCCGACGAGATGAAGCGCCGAGCGCGCTCCGGCGACGAGGAGCGCGCGCCGAAGCCGAGGACAGAGGAAGCCGCGCCCAAGGCGCCCAAATCCGAGGCCTCCGAGTCGAGCCCGAAGACCCTGAAGGCGCCCGAGGAGAAGCCTGCCGCCCGTTCCACCGGCAGCGAGGAGCGCAAGGCGCGCCAGTCCGACCGCGAGGAACGCCGCCAGCGCCGCGACGAGGACCGCAAGGCCACCGACACGGAGAGCAAGACTCCCGCAACCGAGGAGAAGACCGGAACGGAGAAGTCGACGACCTCCGACGAGGACAAGGCGACGATCCAGCGCAGGTCGACGGAGGAAAAGGCGCCCGAGAAGGCTCCAGACAAGGCCACCGAAACCGAGCGCCAGCTCCGCGGCACCAGCGGCACCACGGAAGATACCAATGCGCGCGACCGCGACATCCGCGACCGCAGCCTGCGCGAGGGCGATCGTGATCGCGCCGGCCGTGATCGGGACCGTGGCGACCGTGACCGCAACGCCCGTGACAACGACATCCGCGACGAGGCCGATTACCGCGACCGCAACCGCGATTTCGACCGCCGCTTCGAGCGGCGCGAGGAGCGCGAGGGCGACCGCGTCGTGATCCGCGAGAAGGGCGACCGCACCATCATCCGCGAGGGCGACCGCACCATCATCCGCCACGACGAGGATGACCGCCTGCGCCGTTTCGGCCATGATGTCCGCACGGAGCGCCGCGGCAACGAGACCGTGACCATCATCGACCGTCCCAACGGCGTCCAGATCGTCACCTATACCGACCGCGACGGCCGCCTGCTCCGCCGCGTGCGGCGCGATCACGGTCGCGAGATCGTGTTGATCGACAACCGCTACGACCGGCCCGATTACGACGTCTATGTCGAGCTGCCGCCGGTGCGCCTCGACATCCCGGAGGACGAGTACATCGTCGAGGCCGACCGAGCCTCCTACGACGACATCCGCGGCGCGCTGATCGCCCCGCCGGTGGCGCCGATCGAGCAGAACTACACGCTGGATCAGGTGCGCCGCAGCGTCAGCCTGCGCGAGCGTGTCCGCAGCGTGGACCTCAACACGATCAACTTCGCCTTCGGCGACTGGCACGTGCCCGACAGCCAGGTCGACCAGCTCGACAACATCGCCAAGGCACTCAAAGCGATCATCGACGACAACCCCGACGAGGTCTTCCTCATCGAGGGCCACACCGACGCGGTCGGCTCGGAGATCGACAATCTGTCGCTGTCCGACCGCCGTGCCGAGGAGGTCGCCGCGGCATTGACCCAGGATTATCAAATCCCGCCGGAAAATCTGGTCACGCAGGGATATGGGGAGCAATATCTCAAGGTGGATACAGAGGAGGCCAATGCCGAGAACCGTCGCGTCGTGGTCCGTCGCATCACGCCGCTGCTGAAAGCAAACGCCGAACGGTAGGCAACCTCCCTGCCAGGAAACGACTTCGGGCGGGACGCGTTGCTTCCAGGAGGCAACGCGTCCTTTTCACTGCCTGAGGAGTCTCCAAAAATGCAGGTGCCGCTGGAAATCGCCTTCCACAATGTCCAGAGCACGCCCTGGGCGGAACAGGAGATCCGCAACCGCGTCGCCAAACTCGAGGCCATTTTTGAAAGGCTTGTCACCTGCCGCGTCCGGGTCGCCCGGCGCGCGGGCAACGGAGCAAGCTCGATTCCTCCCGTGGTGCGCATCGAGATCGGCGTGCCCGGCCACAAGGATCTCGTGGTCAGCCATGAACCCGAGCACCTGCAGAGCAAGTTCCAGGATCCCGACCTGCGCAAGGCCATCAACGAGGCCTTCCGCATCGCCGAGCGCCAGCTCGTCAGCTTCAAGGACCAGCTCCAGGGCCGCTCCAAGACCGCGCGGCACGACGTCGCCAACCAGTTCCTGGGCCAGGTCGCCGAGATCGACCCGGAGCGCGACCACGGCTTCCTCCTGACCAAGGAGGGCAGCCTGCTCTATTTCCACCGCAACAGTGTGCTCTCCGCCGACTTCGACAAGATGAAGCGCGGCGACGAGGTGCACTATGTCGAGGATGTCGGAGACACCGGCCCCATCGCCACCAAGGTGCGCATGAAGGTCTGAGGCGTCACGACACGCCCGACAGCGAAACGCGGGCTCGATGCCCGCGTTTTCGCTCCAGCAAATTTCAGGGCTGCAGGATGTCGGACAGGCTCTGGCTGGATTTCTTGCCGCGCGAGAGGTCGAGCCCCGAAAGCAGGTCGACGAGGTGGCTCTTCATCAGGTCGGCCGCCTCCTCCGCCCGCCCCTCGGCAATGGCGTCGCACAGCGCCTGGTGGGCGTGGCGCTCGCAGGTGGTGTCGCGCCGCCGCCAGTAGAGCGCGATGATCAACGAGGAATGCGAGACAAGGTCGCGCACGATCCCGGTCAGGATCGAGTGATCGGCGATCTCGGCGATGTCCACATGGAAGCGCGCCGAGAGCACGATGGCGTCGCCGTCGCGCCCGGCGTGCAGCGCCTCGTGCTCCAGCTCCAGGTGCCGGCGCAGCCGCGCGCCGTCCTCCGGCGTCGCCGCGCGGGCGGCGAGCTCGGCCACCTTGGGCTCGATCAGCGCACGCGCCTCGAACACCTCGCGGGCCTCCTTCTTGGAGGGCTGGGCGACGAAGGCGCCGCGATTGGGCTCCAGCCGCGCCAGGCGATCATGCGCCAGCGCCTGCAGGGCCGAGCGCACGATGGTGCGGCTGACGGAATAGATCGAGGCGATCTCGTCCTCGGGCAGCTTGGTGCCCGGCGCCAGGCGATGGCTGACGATGGCGGTGCGCAGGCCGTCATAGACCGGGTGCCAGCGGGCCGGCCGTCGCGTGCCACTGCCTGATGTAGATGTATCCAGCATCGCCTTCATGGGCTTGGTCGCCCGTCTCCGCGGGCGTTTGTCTCGGCCCGCCGTTCACTTTCCATCTTCCCCGTGTCAGCGCCGGTCAAGTGCCGGCGTGGCGTTTCCCACGTCTGTCGCCCTTCAGGTCCCATCCGGCGGCGAGGCGGCGGCGAAAATCCCCGCATAGGCCTTGCCGCGCGGCGGCGCGTAGCCGCCCCGCTTGGAGGTCTTGAGCTTGAGCCCGACCAGCCCCTCCGCAAGCTTCACCGCGCAGGCCACGCCATCCAGCACCGGCACGCCGTGCTCGGCGGAAAGACGTCCGGCCAGATCCGCCATGCCCGCGCAGCCGAGCACCACCGCCTCGGCATAGTCTTCCTCCACCGCGCGGCCGATCTCGGCCGAGATGGTTTTCGAGGCATTCGAACCCGGCTTCTCCAGGTCGAGCACCGGGATCTCGGAGGCACGCACCCTGGCGCAGCGCGAGAACAGGCCGTATTTCGCCAGGTTGTGCTCGATGGCCGGCACCGAGCGGCCGAGCGTGGTGACCACGCTGAACTTGCCGGCCAGCAGCGAGGCCATGTGGAACGCCGCCTCGCCGATGCCGATCACCGGCGCATCGGTGGCGCAGCGCGCCGCGTCGAGCCCGGTGTCGTCGAAACAGGCGATGACATAGGCGTCGGCGCCGGGATCGCGGCGCATCTCGGCGATCAGGCCGGGGATGGAGAAGACCTCGTCGAAATACCCCTCGATGCTCGGCGGCCCGTCCGGCGGATTGACCGCCTCGATCTCGGTGCCGGGCGATGCCGCGAGTCGCGCTGCCTCGCCGATCTTCTCCGTCATGGAGGCGGTGGTGTTGGGATTGATGACGAGGATACGCAACTCACACTTCTCCGCCGAGATAGAGTTCCTTGATGCGGTCGTCGGCCAGGAGTTCGGGCGAATTGCCGCTCAAGGCGATGCGGCCGACCTGCAGCGCATAGGCGCGCTGGGAAATGCGCAGCGCCATGCGCGAGTTCTGCTCGACGAGGAGCACGCTGACCCGATCCTCGCGGTTGATGGCGACGATGGAGCGGGCGATGTCCTGCACCAGCTTGGGCGCGATGCCGAGCGAGGGCTCGTCGAGCAGCAGCAGCCGCGGTCTGGCCATCAGCGCGCGGCCGATGACCAGCATCTGCTGCTCGCCGCCGCTCATCGTGCCCGCCGCCTGCGAATAGCGCTCCTTGAGGCGCGGAAAGCGCGTCAGCACCAGGTCGAGCGTTTGCGCGATCTCGGCCTTGTCCTTGCGCGTGAACGCACCCATCAGGAGGTTGTCGCGCACGCTCATATAGGGAAAGACCCGCCGCCCCTCCGGCACCATGGCGATGCCCATGCCCACGATCGCGTCGGGCGAGGTGCCGTCGAGCCGCTTGCCCTGATAGTGGATCTGGCCCGAGCGGATGCGGTGCAGCCCGGTGATCGCGCGCAGGATCGAGGATTTGCCGGCGCCGTTGGCGCCGATCAGCGCCACCGTCTCGCCTTCCTGCACCTCGATGGAGACGCCTTTGAGCGCATAGACGTGGTCGTAATAGAGTTCGATGTTCTCGAGGGTGAGGATCGCGCTCATGGCTTACAGTCCGATCGTCTCGTCCTCGACGCCCAGATAGGCCTCGATCACGGTTGGGTTGGCCTTGATCTCGGCGGGCGTGCCCTCGGCGATCTTCTGGCCGAAGTTCAGCACCACGATGCGGTCCGAAATCTTCATCACCGCGGGCATGTCGTGCTCGACGAGCAGCACGGTGACGCCGCGGTCGCGCACGCCGCGCACGATCTCGACCGCGCGCCGCGTCTCCTCGTGGTTCATCCCGGCGAAAGGCTCGTCGAGCAGGATGACCTTGGGATCGGTGGCAAGCCCAATCGCGATGCCGAGCGCGCGCAGATGGCCGTGCGGCAGATTGCTGGCCACCTCGTTGCGCATCTCGCCGAGCCCGAGAAAATCGAGGATCTCGTCGGCCGAACGGCCAAACGACGTCTCGTCGGTGCGCGCGGTGGTGGTGCCGCAGAAGAAGCCGGCAAGGCTCGCCCTGGAGCGCAGATGGTGCGCGGTGACGACGTTGTCGCGCACCGTCATGTTCTTGAAGATCGTGGTCTCCTGGAATGTGCGCACCACGCCCTGGCAGGCGACCTTGTGGGGCGCCTTGCCGGAAATCCGCTCGCCGCGGAAGCGCACCTCGCCGCTGCTCGGGCGCAGGAAGGACGAGATCAGCTTGAAGAGCGTCGACTTGCCCGCCCCGTTCGGCCCGATGACCGAGAGGATTTCACGGTCGCGAACCTCGAAGGAGACATTGTTGACCGCGACCAGGCCGCCGAAGCGCTTGGTCAGGCTGGACACCTGGAGGATCGCGCTCATCGGGCAACTCCCCGCCCGCGCTTGGGCAGCGCCAGGCTGAGCAGGCCGTTGGGCAGGACCAGCATCAGGACGATCAGGATGACCGAGAAGACGAGCAGCTGGAAGTCGCCCAGCGAGTAGAGCAGGTTCCAGCCGAAATAGAGCACGAAGGTGCCCAGGATCGGCCCGAACACGTAGCCGAGGCCGCCGAGGAAGCAGTACAGCATGAAGTTGATGCTGTCGGCGACGGTGAAGCTGGAGGGATAGATCGATTGCGCGATCGCCATGAAGATGGCGCCGCCGACCCCGCCGAAGAACGACGACACCGCATAGGCGAGGACGCGCAGCATTGCGGTGTCCACGCCGATGGAGGAGGACAGCTCCTCGTTCTGCTGCAGCGACTGGCAGAGCTGGCCGATGCGCGAATGCACCAGCCGGTAGAGCCCGAGATAGCACAGCGCCAGCAGGATGACCGCGACCACGTAGAAGGCCAGCCGCGGGTTCGACAGCGTGGCGAAGTCGGGAATGATGGTGATGCCGAAGATCGTCAGCGCGCCGGGCAGCGGGATATTGACCATGCCGCGCGCGCCATTGGTGATCGGCAGAGCCATGGCCAGGAGGCGCATCACCTCGGTCAGCACCAGGGTGACCATGGCGAAATAGACGCCGCGCAGGCGCAGGATCGGCAGACCGATCAGCACGCTGGCGCCGGCGCAGAACAGGCCGGCGATGGGCAGCGTCCACCAGAAGCTGACGCCGTAATGGACAACGAGGATGGCGGAGACATAGCCGCCCATCAGCGCATAGGCGCCCTGTCCGATATTGATGCGGCCGATATAGAAGGTCAGCCACACGCCGGCGCTGATGATGCTGAGCAGCGCCACAGAGGTCAGCACGTAATAGAGGTCGTCGCGCCCGGTGGCGGCGATGAACATCGGCACGCCCACCAGCAGCAGCGCCAGCACGACGAGGAACGCGATCGCTTTCATGGTCATGGTCATCGGCTCAGCCCCACGGTTTGCCCATCAGCCCGTTGGGGCGGATGCTGAGGAAGACCATCAGGGCGACGAAGATCACCAGATAGGTGATGTCTCCGTAGGCGCGCAGCACGTCGAGGCCGACCGATTCCATCATGCCGAGGATGAAGCCGCCGGCGATGGCGCCGCCCACCACGCCCGCGCCGCCGATCATCACCATCATGAAGGCCTTGATCGAGATCGGCCCGCCGATGCCGGAATTGACGCCGGTGATGGTGACGAGAAGCCCGCCGACCAGGCCCGCCAGCATGGCGCCGAGCGCGAAGCCGAGCATGGAATAGCGGTCGACATTGACGCCCATCAGCTGGGCCGCGACGCGATCCTGCGCCAGAGCGCGCATGGCGCGGCCGGGGCGGCTGTATTGCATATAGAGCATGAAAGCGACGATCAGGCCGATGGCGACGACGCCGACGACGACGCGGTCATAGGGGATGATCACCGCGTCGGAGACGAAGACGCCGTCCACGATCTTGGGCACGCCGCGCTGCTTCTCGCCGAACACCAGCAGGATGACGGCATCGAGCAGGAAGGCGGTGGCTGCGGCCAGCAGCATGGTGCTTTCCTCGCGCTTGCTGCGGCGCAGCACCGGGCGGAAGAGAAGCTTCTCGAACAGGGCCCCGACCACCGCCAGGGTCACGGCCGAGGCGAACAGCGCCACGACGAAGGGCAGGCCCATCTGCCCGTAGACGGTGTAGGTGACGAAGCCGCCGAGCACATACATCTGCCCGTGGGCGAAGTTCAGCACGTTCATCAGCGAGAAGATGAGCGTCAGGCCCAGCGCAATGAGTGCGTATTGCGCGCCGAGATAGAGCCCGTTGACGATGACCTGTTCCATGGCCGCGTCTGCCTTTCCTCAAAGCGGAAGGTGAGGCCCGGATCCTGCAATCCGGGCCCCAGGCAGGGAGGACGTCAGTCGACCTCACCGACGAACAGCGTCTTGAACTCGCCGTTCTCGTATTGCGTCACGACCATGGGCACCGAGATCTGGCGCTTCTGGCCGAAGGACTTCATGCCGACATATTTCAGCTCATGCCCCTCCTTCACGAAGGGATTGGGCGCATGGAAGGTCTCGATGGTCTTCTTGTACTCGTCGATATCGTCGATCGCCTTGGGGTTCGCCTTCAGCGTGTCGACGATGTATTCGAGCGCATAGACCTTGGTGTTCGACTCGTCGTTGTACTCGCCATACTTCTTCGTATAGCGCTGGATGAACTCTTCCATCAGCGGCGAGCGGATTTCCGGGGTGGACGCGCCACCGACCGAGATGAAGCCATTGGCGAGGTCGCCCGCGCCTTCCTGCAGCACCTTGGCGTCCTGGGCCGTCTCGGCCGAGATCAGGCCCTTGTAGCCGAGCTCGCGCGCCGAGCGGATCAGCAACGGCGCATTGGCCGGCGCCACGCCCGACAGGACGAGGAGGTCCGGCTTCAGCCGCACGATCGGGGTCAGCACGGGCGTGAAGTCGCGGGTGTCGTTCTGGTAGGTGTCGCTCGCGGCCACCACGTCGAGCCCGAGTTCCTTGGCCGCGGCCACGCCGCCGTCACGCTGGCTGAGCGGATCGGACTCGTTGGCGGCGACGAAGGCCACCGACTTAACACCCTTGTTTTCCTTCAGGTATTTGTAGATCGCCGGCGCCGACTGATAGTTCGCCACCATGCCGAGAATGGCGTTGGAGGCCGGCGGCGAGAACAGCGCCTTGGGGAAGGAATAGGGGAAATAGATGATGTTCTTGGCTTCGGCCACGGGGCGCACGGCCGCCGCGCCGTCATCGACGTTCGGGCCAACCACGTAGTGGATGCCCTCCTGCGCCATCTTCTCCATGCCGGCAATGGCGCGCTTGGGGTCCTTCTGGTCGTCGAAGGTGACGATCTGGATCTTGTAGGTGTCGTCGCCGATCTTCACCCCGCCCTGCTCGTTGAGCCAGTCGGCGCGGGTCTGCATGGAACGCACGTTCGAGGTGCCCCACGCGGCGGCGGGACCGGAGGTGACGCCGACGAAACCGATCTTCAGAACCTTGTCGGCGGCGGATGCGGGGTTTGCGGCCAGCGCCGAAAGCGCCACCGCGGAAGCCGCGGCCAGGGCCAGAATCCTCAGGGTAAACTGCTTGGATTTCATCGCACTCTCCCTGTGGCTCCGCCCTTGTTTGTGTGCCGGAAGCGGCGGGCTGGTGGGCGGATGCTGCCACGAAGGATTTGATGAAACCGGCCTATTGTCAACATTGCTAGCCCATAATGTATACAATAAGCTGCCTTATTAGGCACAACACGGCGTGAGAGTCGTATCCACCACCAGTCGGACGAGGCGGCGATGACGAAACTTCGGGTGAAAGCGGGGCCTTACGAATTCGAGGCGGTGCTCGAGCACGAGCTGGCGCCCAAGACATGCAGGATCTTCCTCGACCTGCTCCCCTACAAGGAACGCATCATCCATGTGCGCTGGAGCGGCGAGGGCTGCTGGATTCCGCTCGGCGAGCGCGATTTCGGCCTGGCCTTCGAGAACGCCACCAGCTTCCCGGCGCCGGGGCAGTTCATCTTCTATCCCGGCGGCTACAGCGAGACCGAGCTGCTGCTGGCCTATGGCGGGGTGTGCTTCGCCAGCAAGATGGGCCAGCTTGCCGGCAACCACTTCATGACCATCACCAAGGGCCAGGAGAACCTGGTCGCGCTGGGCAAGAAGACCCTTTGGGAGGGCGCCCAGGACATCCTGTTCGAGCGCCTCTGAGGAGGCAGGACAGATGCCCGGTCCAGCCCTGAGCAATCTGCGCGTCGACGGCGAGCGCCTGTGGGCCAGCCTGATGGAGACCGCGCGCTTCGGCGGGACGGAAAAGGGCGGCATCCGCCGCCTGGCGCTGTCGGAGGAGGACCGCGCGGTGCGCGACTGGCTGCTCGAACAGACCCGCGTGGCCGGCTATGACAGCGGCGTCGACGCCATCGGCAACATCTACGTCCAGCGCCCCGGGGCCGATCCCTCCCGCGCGCCCGTCGCCATCGGCTCGCATCTCGACACCCAGCCGACGGGCGGAAAATTCGACGGCGTGCTCGGCGTCCTCGCCGGCCTCGAAGTCTTCCGCACGCTGGACGATGCCGGCATCAAGACGCAGGCCCCGCTCTGCCTCGTCGACTGGACCAACGAGGAGGGCGCCCGCTTTGCCCCTGGCGAGATGGGCTCGGAGGTCTATGCCGGCGATGTGACGCTCGATTTCGCCCTCTCGCGCACCGACGCCGATGGGGTGAGCGTCCGCGAGGCGCTGGAGCGCATCGGCTATCGCGGCCCGGAGACGCCCGGCGCCCGCCGCTTCGACGCCATGGTCGAGCTGCACATCGAGCAGGGCCCGCTGCTGGAGGCCGAGGGGCTGACGATCGGCGTCGTCACCGCGGCCAAGGGCCAGCGCTGGTACAATGGCGAGGTCGCCGGCCGCGAGAGCCATGCCGGCACCACGCCGATGAACCTGCGCCGCGACGCGCTGCCCGCCTTCGCCGAATTCGTGCTGGCGGTGGAGGCCATAGCCCGCGCCGAGGCCCCGGCGGGCGTGGGCACCATCGGCATGGCGGAAGCGCAGCCCGGCGCGCGCAACACCGTGCCGGGCGCGGTGCGCTTCACCCTGGAATTCCGCCATTCGGACGCCGAGCGCCTTTCGGTCATGCACGGCCAGGCCATGTCTGCGGCCCAACGCATCTCGGCCGCGCGCGGCGTCGAGATCGAGCTCGATCCGTTCTGGCGCAAGGCCCCGGTGGCTTTCGCCTCAGCCGTCGCGGAGGCCATCGCCCAGGCAGCCCAAAAACTCGGCCTGCCCAGTGTCGAGATGACGTCTGGCGCCGGCCACGACGCGGTGGCGGTGGCAAGCACCGTTCCCACCGCCATGATCTTCGTCCCCTGCTCAGGGGGCATCAGCCACAACGAGGCGGAAAGCGCGACGCCTCGCGACTGCGCGGCAGGCGCCGATGTCCTGCTGCACAGCGTCCTCGCGCTCGCGGGCACAAAGACATGCCAGACCT
>Ga0182743_1002727_pt1 | contig 14964 bp, 12 predicted proteins | sample eDN3rd30CKraftOP_FD_128522 | JGI IMG/M metagenome (GOLD analysis project Ga0182743, IMG submission 128522) | Enriched Organic Plus compost microbial communities from Emeryville, California, USA - eDNA 3rd pass 30_C Kraft OP (version 2) (version 2) ... | reverse complement strand
CTACAACGCGATCACCACCGACTTCTGGGCGAATCTCGACGGCCTCTCGCGGGAGTATGCGATGCACGGCACCGGCGGCGATGCCAAGGGCCAGCCGACGCAGACCAACAGCATCTCGCACGGGTCACCCTGGCTGCTGGTCCGCAACATCATGGTCGGCGCTGCGTTCGACTAAGGCGATGTGCCCGGGTTGCGGTTCTCGCCGTTTCGAATGGCGGGGGCGCAACCTGGGCAGCGTTTCCCACGGAGTTCACGGAGGTTTACCAGCGAGGTCACTGAGACCATTAACCGCCGTCACGTATCCGAACAGCACGCGTCCCCTGTTCAATAGAAACAGAACACTTGTTGCACGCCATCGCTCCACTCTCTGCATGGATTCGATCGGTAGTTATGCGCGAGGCAAGGTAATGAGCTCTAGGTGGCGACGCGGTTAACAGAACACAACGATTGCGGCGGTCATCGCACCGAAGGGGATCAGCGTAAGCGGTACGTTCTTCACGGATTGCCGCTCAAGGCTCCTTTGAAACTTGCAATTGAAGCTGGACGTACTTGGCCGCGCAGCCAACAACTAAAACGGGTATTCAGATAAGTTTTATTAAGCACCAGGGCACACTCCAGTCTCACCGCCATGTTTGCGCCGTTCGGACGAACGGGTAAATCGTCCTCAGGCCAACTCGAACAGCTGCAAGTCATCAACGCGGTAGTAGCTCTGTAAACGCCGTGCGACACCAACTACGTGCACGGTTTGGCCCCGGCCGTGCGCAGTAACCGCATCAATATAGCCCGCCCTACCTAATGAGAGCGCAAGCTCCATTTCCCGCCGGTCGCTAAGGTCATATCCGCGGACCCGGACATGATTGTTGGAGGACTTGATATCTTGGCTTCTAAGCTCAGTAACTTTTCCTGCGACGTTGATCGAAATGCCTGACGCTAGTTTGTCGCGCAAAAAGCGAACGTACCCATACACGTTGTCAATATCACGCCGTGTCACCGGTTGTGGCTCGATTGTTGTCTGCTCGTCCGCGCCCACAAAGCGAAACTCGTAACTTCGGAAAGCCGCGTCACGAAGTAGTAGGGCCACATTCCGCAGTAGGGGTATGTGTACGAATCCGCTAAGTCTGTCAATAAACTCCCTCTCATAGATGTACTGCCGCTGTGGCACAATATCATCGAATACCGTGCTGAGAGTGGTGCGGATACGGTTTGTCGCCGCCGTCGCCGGAACACCTTCAGGGCGTTCCAAGCGGCGGCCAAGTTGGAAGTCATTCGGTATTGTTATGCGGCTTTCGAAGCTTCCGATTCGCGTCTGCAAGAAGGAGCACTGGCTTACGAATTCTCGCGCGTCCGGTGAGTCGCCTTCATCCAATGGGTCATCTGTCAGAATCGAGGACGCCGCCGTTAAGCAGACCTTTCTGAGTCGGTCGACGAGTGATTCGAAACGGTCGAGAGGCAGCGAGCCCCCGCTCGCCGCGTCGTCCCGTACTCGCGTTGAAAATACTGTGGCATTCTCCGACAATGCGACGAATAGATCCTCCTGATCGACACGATGGACTTCGGCGATCAAGGCTATCGATCGGAGCATTTGATCTTCTGCACCACTCGCAGTCGGATCTTCCGGGAGTAGAAGGCGAAAATCCTCAGGCAGGCCGCAACTATTTGGAGCCTGAAAGCGCACAAATGGACCGAAATGGTCGACTTGGTCCCAGCCGCGGATTTCGAGGAGCCGGTGCAAACCGGCCGACACTGATCGCGCATTCATCGTTCGGCTCCGTACGCATCGACGAAACGCTCGGGGAGGAAGTCAATCGTGACCCGCTGGTTCTGCGGTATTTCTATTCGCACGGTCCTCACGTTAGCTGTAGGAGGCGTTCCCATAGCTGGCCGCCACCAGTACGCACACTCTCGTACAGCCAGCTGCTCCGGGGTCACGCCTACCCAATGGTCATGCTCATCGGGTACAATTAGTAGAACCAAGTAGAACGGTATGAGGCCACTCCTCCGGTGGACGAGATCGTTGAAGTTCTTTGCTTCAAGATCATATATCACCCGATCTTCGCTCACAGTAACCCGGCGGCGGTGAACGCACTTGAGTTGTACATCCAAGTTCTTGTCCGAATCGAGCCAGCGCGTTTGTCCGTTCGGCTCAACGCGCGGCACCGATGGGATGAACTTCTGATCCACTCCGGTATCCGGGGACGGGAATACGGACTTGTACCCCCGCCGAGCTCCCACGACGGACAGGAAGCCCTTCGAGAGCTCACCCATTATCATTTCGTCAGTCATCAAATACCATAGCCTGATCGGTCATGACGTAGTTCGAAACGGCGCCGAGACGAGAGTAAAAATGGCTCATTACGTAGCAAGGTTAATCTGCGTTGTGGGTGGACGACCAGCCGTGCGAAGCGAAGGCGAGCAGCGGGCAACCACGCCATCTCCATCCGTTTTTGAGACGGCTTCACGTCTCCCCGTGCATCGACCGCAAAATACGGCCGATTTTGAGCCAATGAAGCAAGAGAACTCGCATTCCCATCCCAGGTTTCGCATCAGGGGGTAAGGTTTGCAGGAACGACAACAGGGGAGGTGGATTCCCGAGGTCATCGATCTCAGCTCCGAGGAGTCTTTCCGTTTCAGGTCCGTAAAGGTTAGAGACAGTCATGTTTATGACTTTGCCCGCCGTATGGTACGTGACGGCGACGGTCACGTCATCCCCATTCTTAAGCCGCGAAGTTTCAACGTATGGCCCGAGACCCAGCATACCGTTGAAGTGGCCCCAACGTTTGCGGAGCAGCCCGAGTTCCCGAAGCGAGTCAACAGCGCAAGCGCCACTCGCAATAATCAGGCGTGGACGCAGCAGGTTGATTTGACCGTTAAGAACACCCCTGCAAGCTTGTCTTGCAACGGGTAGCTCAGCGGTACGCGTGGAACCGCCGCGACCGTGCATAATCGCATTAGTCCAGTAGTGGCCCGCGAGATATTCTCGGGCTTGACTTTCGGTTGATGCTACCGCGGCCTGCCAAAGCCGGTAGTTATTCTGAGCGGTGCGGTCGGACGTGCTCGCGCTATTGCAAACGAAGCACAGCCTCCCGGTTTTCTCAGGCGTCGTTCCGGCTGGATCCTGCACGACCTGCATACTTACTGCGCGCATACCGGACGACCATTTTACACCGTGCTCCTCACAACTCACGCCGAACGCAACGTCGGATGCGCGGCGTGGATTCCATGGGCACGGTACGCAGTGATGAAGCCTACCCAAGGCGGCATCTTGAAGGAAGTCCGAAGTGGCCATAATCGTAGGATTAGTATGCGTCTATCGCTACAAGGTTAAGCTGCAGGCCCCAATAGCAGCTTCGCGTGCGAACAGCTAACGAACCCTAGCCAGCATCTACCTGTCAACGCAACCTGCCTGGGAGCTTCACCCGATGTTAACGGCACGTCCAGACGTTTCGGCGTTGTTCTCAGGGTCGACTCCCTCAGCCGCGCGCCGGGCGACGAACTGGGCTTCCCCCGATTTGGTGGACACCGGGTTTAGGCTGCTTTCTCAAGAAGCAGCGCTTCGTATGAAACCGGCGTCATGTACCCCAGCGTGCGCTCCAATCACCGCAACGTCTATGTCTTCGAAGTCCGCAAATCTTGCAATTGCCGCAATGCGATCGACGGTGGTATTGATTAGACACCGATACACTGGAGGTGTCCTAGATCTGCCCACCTACGCCTTTGAACTTCTCCACAAAAGCCGCAATCTTTTGGAACACGCTCTGCTTCTTGGTCAGGTATTGCGGATTTAACGGGCTCATCCTGGGCAGGATGGAATTGAGCTCGGTGCCGTTTTCGCTGGCATATTCCCGCTTGAGTGAGCTAGCGATATAGCGCCGCGCCGCCTCGGCATTCAGGCCTTCGGCTTCGATCAACTCCTGCGCCTCGCGCGCTTGTTCCGCCTGCGCGAAGGTAAAGAAGGCCTCGATCACGCTGGCCTTGTCGCCAAGCCGGTCCAGGTCGGTCTGGTTGATGAAATCCACCAGCAGACTTTCCTTGGCGCGGTTGCCCAGGCTCGCACGAATCACCCTGCGCACGTCCTCGACCAGCGCGACCTTGTCCTTGACCTTCTTGTTCTTCTCGAAGATCAGTTCCAGGATGTAGTCCAGGTTGATCTCCTGCGATTTCAGCAGGTCCACCTCGAACACCACGTCGTCCCAATCGAGCGTGGACTGTTCATTTTCATTGGCGGCCTTTTCCTTGCGCAGCCAGTCCCGGATGTCGTTGTAGGTCGACCGGTAATCCTGGAGCTTGCGGTCGGCCGGCAGCTTGATCGACTGCAACGCAGCCAGGTCCTCGTCACTCAGGTAATGGCTGGCCTTGAACGCCTCCACCGCCGCAGGGTCGTCCGTGTCCACGCCCTGCAGAGCCTTCAGGCTGGCGAACTCATCGTAGTTCTGCAGCACGTTCTCCACGCGCAGGTACTCGCCGAACAGCTTCACGAACGCCTTCTTGTCGGCCTCCTTCTCGATCGCGGCCGGGTCCGGGAAGCGTTGCTCCAGCTCGCGCACCACCTCCACGAAGCCCCGCCGTGCCTCACCGGTGAGCACGTCGGTAAAGCCTTCCATGTACTCCCGGTAGCTCTTCTCCAGCACCACGTTTCGGGTGTTCTTGTCACCGAACAGGGTGATGGCGTCGATCGTGGCCTGCTCCAGGTCGCGGAAGGTGACGATGTTGCCGAAGGTCTTGGTAGCGTCGAAGATGCGGTTGGTGCGCGAATACGCCTGGATCAGCCCGTGGTAGCGCAGGTTTTTGTCCACGAACAGCGTGTTGAGCGTGGGCGCATCGAAGCCGGTCAGGAACATGCCCACGACGATGAGCAGGTCGATCTCCCTGGCCTTCACCTGCTTGGCCAGGTCGCGGTAGTAGTTCTGGAACCCGTTGCTGTCCACACTGAAGTTGGTCTTGAACAGCGCGTTGTAATCGGCGATGGCCGCGCTCAGGAACTCTTTGGCGCTGCTGTTCATGGCCGAGACCTCGAAGCTCTCGTCCTGGATCTCGCCGATGGCGTCCTGCTCCTCGTTAGCAGCAAACGAGAAGATGGTGGCCACCCGCAGGGGCTTGGGGCTGCCCTCCTGCAGTGTCCTGAACGTCTCGTAATACAGCTTGGCCGCGTCCACGCTACTGACCGCGAACATGGCGTTGAAGCCCTTCGCGCCGGGCTGCAGACGGTGCGTCTTCTGACGGAAGCTGTTCAGGATGTACTGGCTGATCTCACGGATGCGGTCGGGGTGCAGCAGCGCCTGCTTGTTCTCGGCGGCGCTGAGCTTCTGTTCGTCCTGCTCGGTTTCGATGGCCTTGAATTGCGGGCGCACATCGTTGTAGTCCACCTTGAACTTCAGCACCTTCTCGTCGCGGATTGCGTCGGTGATCACGTACGAATGCAGTTCGCGGCCGAACACGCTGGCGGTGGTTTCCGCGCCTAGCGCGTTCTGCGGGAAGATCGGCGTGCCGGTGAAGCCGAACTGGTAGTACTTCTTGAACTTCTTCCTGAGGTTCTTTTGCGCCTCGCCGAACTGGCTGCGGTGGCACTCGTCGAAGATGAACACGACTTGCTTGCCGTAGATGGGCAGGTCGCCTTCGCTCTTCATCAGGTTGTTGAGCTTCTGGATGGTGGTGACGACGATCTTGTTGTCGTCCTTCTCCAGGTTGCGCCTGAGGCCGGCGGTGCTGTCCGAACCGTTCACGCTGTCCGGCGAGAAACGCTGGTATTCCTTCATAGTCTGGTAGTCCAGATCCTTCCGGTCCACCACGAAGAGCACCTTGTCGATGAAATCCAACTCGGTGGCCAGGCGCGCCGCCTTGAAGCTGGTCAGGGTCTTGCCGCTGCCCGTGGTATGCCAGATGTAGCCGCCGCCTTCCGGCTGGCTCCACTGCTTGCCCGCATGGGCGCTCCGGATCTTCCATAGGATGCGCTCGGTGGCGGCGATCTGGTACGGCCGCATCACCAGCAGCGTGTCGCTGACGTCGAAAACCGAGTAGTGCAGCAGGACGCTGAGCAGCGTGTGCTTCTGGAAGAACGTCGCCGTGAAATCCTTCAGGTCCTTGATCAGGCTGTTGTCCGACTTCGCCCAGTTCATGGTGAAGTCGAAGCTGTTCTTATCGCGCTTCGTGGTGTTGGCGAAGTAGCGCGTGTCGGTGCCGTTGGAGATCACGAACAGCTGCAGGTACCTGAACAGAGACTGCTCGGTGTTGAAGCTCTCTTTGCTGTAGCGGTGCACCTGGTTGAACGCCTCGCGGATCGCCACGCCGCGCTTCTTCAGCTCGACCTGCACCAGCGGCAGGCCGTTGACCAGCACCGTCACGTCGTAGCGGTTGGCGTGGCGGCCGCTCTGCTCGAACTGCTTGATCACCTGCACCTTGTTGCGGGCGAGGAGCTTCTTGTCCACCAGATAGATGTTCTGGATGCGCCCGTCGTCGAACACGAAGTCGTGGATGTAATCGTCGTGCAGCTTGCGGGTCTTCTCGAGGATCCCGTCGCTGGGCTTGTCCAGGTAGGTTTCGACGAAGCGCAGCCACTCGCCGTCGGAGAACTGAACCGCGTTGAGCGCCTGCAACTGTACGCGCGCATTGGCCAGCAGCGCCTGGGGCGTGTTCAGCCCGGGCAGGAACTCATAACCTTGGGCGACCAGGTCCTGGATAAACTCATGCTCCAGCGCGTCCTCGCTCTGGTAGCGCTCCGCGACTCTCCACGCGCGGGTATACCGGTCCAGGACGATGAAATTGTTCGATTCGGCGATGAGCGTGAGGTAATCAGCCATGGGAACCGTCTTGGTGCTGTGCGTAGCCGTAGGTGTGGGTCAGATGATCGAGCAGTAGCCTCACCGTCTGCTTCTCCGGTGGTGTAGGCTCGGCGATCGACTCGCCAGCGAGCGTGCTGTGGCTGGTGTACTGGATGATGCGATTGAGATACGCAACCCGGTCCCCAGGCAGTAGCGCCGACCACTCCCGATACCCCAGGAAGCTCGCGGTCTTCTCGTACAGATTGCGCAGCAGAGTGAAATGGTAACGCTGTACATCATCGTCGGCGATCGCCTGCTCGAGCGCTCTCTTCAGATGCAGATGATAGGAGAAGCTCCTGTTGGAGTCGCCGTATTTGGTGTTGAGGTTGAACGTGCCGTCCGCTAGGCGCTCCAGAAGGTAGCAACCTTCCTTCTTGCCTTTGTTCTTCAGGCCAAGCTCGTTGTGGAGCACGTTGTAAAACAGCGGGCTGTGCGTGGTGATGACGAACCTGAGCTTGGACGCGCTGCTCTTGATCAGCCCTGCGAGGTTCACTGCCAGCTCGATCAGATGGTTGTCGTCCAGCGAGCTGACGGGGTCGTCGATGAAGACGTACTCCAGCTGATCGAACTCTCGGGTTTCGCGTTCGTCGGGTTCGGCGACGTTGAGGGTGCTGATCGCTTGGTCGAGCAGCGTATAGAAGACGCTCCAGATGAAGCAGCTCTCCTCGCCTTTGGACAGCTTGAGGTTGCCGGAGCTTTCGTCGTCGCCTCGCTCGACGGAGAAGGTGACTTCGGTGAGGTCTTCGCTGAAATACGGCGTCAGCTTGTCGTTCGCGTAGTGCTGGAAGTAGCTGACGATGTTGCCGTCGTGCCCGAGGTCCCGCAGAAGCTTGAGCAGCCAGTCGGTGAACGAGTTGGGCTGGATCCTGAGCCTCGGCTCCGCATCCAGCGTCAGGTCGTTATCCCAGTAGAACAGGTCTTCGGTGAAGGCGTTGTAGTACAGGATCTTGCTGCGCGACGGCTCGGACGGCTCCGGTTCGTCATCGCCTTGCCCGCCATTGGCCTTCGGCGCGATCAGCCGCTTGAACTCCCGGGAAAGACGCGTCTTGCCCGAGCCGTTGAAGGCATAGATCAGCTGCACCTTCTTGTTGGCGTGGTTCAGCTGCTGGGCGATCTCGGTCAGCGTCTTGCCCATGTCAACCCGCCGCGTTTTCCGGCTTGGGGAAGCTCAGCAGTAGATCGCGGTAGTAGGCGTACTGCTTCTGGCGCAGCGCGATTTCGCGCGGCAGACCCTCGCTGAGGGAGCTGGTCAGTGCGTCGAACTTGTCGAGGATGGCGACGATGCGCTCCTTCCGTTCCAAGGAAGGATTAGGGATGCGAATGCTTTCTAGGTTGCCTTTATTCAGCTTTGGTTGGGTCGCGCCCGAGATGTAGGGCATCAAGTCAATACTGTTTAAGAAATACTCCACGTACTTGCGCTCAGCATAGGTTTCAAATCTGAGCACGTGTGCATGATTGTTCACCCAGCTCTTTCCACTGATGCTGAAAGCGATTGGGGTATTTCGTGCCACCAAGTTGGCGCCGTCCTCTGAGACGAGTAGGAAGTCTCCATCAAAGATGTAGTCCTTGACATAATCGACAATCCCCGACGCGCCGTAGTACGGGATATCTCCAGGCTCTCTCTGGCTGCTCGTGATCGGCTTGCGCTTAGAGTCAAGATTCTCCGCCACCTCCCCCAACGTTTTCCACTCCACTTCCCCGTCTTCAAACCGCAGCAACTGGTCGCGGTAGTGGTTATACTGTACCTTGCGGGCGGTCAGCTCGGCGGTCAGCTCGGCGGTCAGCTCGGCGGTCAGCTCGCTGAAGGCGTCCAGGATGCGGACGATCTCGGCCTGGACGGCCAGCGATTTTGGGGGGTCTTCCGGGCAGGGGATGGGGATGTTAAAGCTCCCCATTACCGATGAGTTTAGGTTGTTAATGGTTGAGCTGTTCAACATCTCGTCAAGGTATCTCTTGAAGAGATCGCTTGTCAGGACATGAAACAAGTACCTCGGAGTCAATGATGTCGAACACCTAAGAACCCCCATGAATCCACCGAAGCAAAAATCCATGTTGCTTTTAATGTAAGCAACTTTCCCAATGTGCTCACGGCTGCCACTGGCTGCGCTTATCAGAATGTCGTCTTTGCGAAGCCATTGTCCCTCCTTCACTTTCACTGCTTGACTGACGTATTTTAGGTCATCAAAGTTCAGTGCGTTGCCAGACAGGGTAATGTTGTTCGCGCGGAGGACTTTGTATCCGTTCTTATCTGCGGTTTCGTCAGATTTGCGGTAAACCAAGCCGCGTACGTACTCAGCTACATCTCCCAGCGCCTTCCACTCCACCGCCACTCCATTCAGCAGCTGATCTAGATAGTTCATGCCGCTTATACCTCCGCCCCGGCGCCCTCGATCTCGGCGACGATGGTATCGATCTCCCGGCGGAGCTGGTCGATGCGGGAGACGGTGGTCTTCAGCTCGTCGTTGACCGCCGCGATATCCACCACTTCGCGGGTGTCCCTGGCTTCCACATAGCTGCTCACCGACAGGTTGTAGTCGTTGCCGGCGATGCGATCCAGCGACACCGAGCGGGCGAAGTGGTCGACGTCGGTCTTGCTGTCGAACACCTCCATGATATGGTCGACGTGCGTGTCCAGCAGCACGTTGTTGTTGGTTTCCTTCCTGAACAGACTGCTGGCGTCGATGAACTGGGTGCGGGTGTCGGTCTTGTTCCTGGCCAGCACCAGGATGTTGACGGCGATGGTGGTGCCGTAGAACAGGTTAGGCGCCAGCGCGATCACCGTTTCCACGTAGTTGTTGTCCACCAGGTACTGGCGGATCTTCCGCTCGGCACCGCCGCGGTAAAAGATGCCGGGAAAGCAGACGATGGCCGCGCGGCCCTTGCTGGAGAGGTAGCTGAGCGCGTGCAGCACAAAGGCGAAGTCGGCCTTGGACTTGGGCGCCAGCACGCCGGCCGGGGCGAAGCGCTCGTCGTTGATCAGCGTGGGGTCGTCGCTGCCGATCCACTTCACCGAATACGGCGGGTTGGAGACGATGGCGTCGAAGGGCTTGTCGCCGCCGAAGTGCGGGTCGGTGAGGGTGTTGCCCAGCTGGATGTTGAACTTGTCGTAGTTGACGTTGTGCAGGAACATGTTCATCCGCGCCAGGTTGTACGTCGTGTGGTTGATCTCCTGGCCGAAGAACCCGTCCTCGATGACGTGCGTGTCGAAATGCTTCTTGGCCTGCAGCAGCAACGAGCCTGAGCCGCAGGCGGGATCGTAGATTTTGTTGACGCTGGTCTGCCCGTGCATGGCCAGCCGGGCGATCAGCTTGGACACGTGCTGCGGAGTGAAGAACTCGCCGCCGGACTTGCCGGCGTTGGCGGCGTAGTTGGAGATCAGGAACTCGTAGGCGTCGCCGAACAGGTCGATATGCGCGGCATCGAGCCGCCCGAAGTTCAGCTCGGCCACGCCCTTGAGCACGGCGGTCAAGCGCGCGTTCTTGTCCTTGACGGTGTTCCCCAGACGGTTGCTGGTGGTGTCGAAGTCGGCGAACAGGCCTTTGATGTCGTGCTCGGACGGATAGCCGTTGGCGGAAGCCTCGATGGCGGCAAAGATGGCGGCCAGGTCAGTGTTCAGCTTCTCGTTGCTGGCCGCCTCGGCAGCCACGTTGGCGAACAGCTGGCTGGGGTAGATGAAGTAGCCCTTCGTCTTGATCGCGTCGTCCTTAATCGCGGCCGTGATGACGCTGTCGTCCAGCTCGGCGTAGCGGATGCTGTCGTCGCCGGCTTCGAAATAGGCCGCGAAGTTCTCGCTGATAAAGCGGTAGAATAGCGCGCCGAGCACGTACTGCTTGAAATCCCAGCCATCGACGGCGCCGCGTACGTCGTTGGCGATCGCCCAGATCTGGCGTTGCAGTTCGGCGCGTTGTTGGGTGCTGGTCATGGGGTCAATATTCTGGATTGGGTGCACATGGGCTGAGGCACTAGTGTCCGGTTAAGCTTTCGAGGCGACGCTGTAACAGCATTTCGGTCCGCTCATACCAAGTGGGAATCCGGGAACGTAGCGAAGTACAGGTCAACAGCGGCTTGCGCATTGGCGCCCTAGAATATGAGAAAAGGTCGTACTGTTGTCACCAAATACACCTAGGTTGAATAGGCACGCGCCGTGAAGTGCGGCTCGACGTCGGTGAATGCCCGCAGCGGCGCGGGTTCAATCAGCCGGTCCGGAAACTCAGCCCATCACAATGGAGCCCCAGCACTATGCACACAAGGAAGCGTGCGGCGGCCGATTGGGACACCAGGCACCCTGTGCGTCACTCGCGTGGTGCCGCGGACCGGAGGGCCTAACGTATCAAGGATAAGCTGCGTGGTGTCTGAACGACAGACCGAGCGAAGCGAGGGAAGGAGCGAAGACCCATGTCAGCTTCATCCGATTGTTAGACACCCTGCCTACCGAAACAGTATGAAGAAAAGGGTGTCAATAGCGAGGAGAACCTTTGTTGCGTACTCGCGATCATACCTCGCGGCTTCAGTTGCACCATGCGCATGCGCGTGCCGACCGAGCTGAAACGGGGCGTTCGGATCATTTGGGTCGAACTTCGCATTGAAAAACTCGTTGAGATGGCGGTCATACCAATCACGGAGATTCTGACCGATCCACCGATCTTTTGTTATGCCTGTGGCCGCTGCTTCAATCGCTCCAAATGCCTTTGCGAGTTTGGACTTTGCCTCGAGTCCGTTTAACAATAGCGTACGGTTAATCAGACCTTCTATTCTCGGTAGGGCGACGGCCACTGCAGATACGAAGTCGTTGGCTAGATAGCGTGAGATCGCGATCTCGAAAAATGGTCGATCTGAAGCGAACGGCTCTTTAGTGCTCCACGTCGCCAACATATTGTGGAGTCGCTCGGGAGTAAGGTGGGCGGCGGCCTCAGCCGTAACGTCTGTAAAGCGCCCTTCCACAAATGCCGTTCGCATGCGATCCCACGGTGACGGTAGGATGCAGGGGGCTGGGAACCAGCCAGCTTTGGCCATGGCGTCCCTTAGGCCAGGCTCAGCTTGGAAGGGATTACCGAGACTCCCGCGGAAGAATTCATCAGCCATTCCGTTTTCAATTACTGAATTGAGTGCACGCTCAATGTCAGGATCAAGCGTGAGTTCCGGATTGCATTTAAGAAAATTGAAGTAGACGGCATAACTGCCGCGCTCCAGATGAATCCATACAAAACCATCTCGGTCCGGCCTAACGCCATTAAAAGACAATCCTGAAATGTCGAAGAGGTCCTCTAGTCCAAGTTCCGCACCAATTTCTGCGCGGCCGTATTTCAAGGTTGCACGACCTAGAACTTCGACCTCGTCGTTAAATAGGACTTTGAAGCGGTGTGGCTCTATCTCCGGCGGAAACACGATCAGCGCTTGGCGAATAGGAGTCACTTTGGACAGATCCTCACCTGCCGATCGTCGTGCGGCTAGTGCTGGTTGGATGTACGAAGTATCGAGGGTCTTGAACGTAGTATCATTGAGCGGGTCATCGGTACGGTGAACGCCACACGCCGCTATGGCTGCGGCTTGAAGCGCTGCCGATAAGTTATCGATCCGAATCTCCTCGACTTTGTCCGGAAGAACGAATGTCAGTTTTTCGCCGGCTTGCGTCTGATTCTGACCTGGAGGAGTTACGACGATTCCGACCAGTGGCTTGTATACCATAAACGCGAGTTCGAGGTGTGTCTAACGCCTTATAGACTGCGGGGCCGAAGCCATGAGTCCAGCGGTCTCCGCAGCCTTTGCAGCAGCCCGACCGCATACCAACAGCCGCGTGCTTCGCAAGGTAATCGCACCGAGCGTCGAGGAACTTGCGTTTAGGTAGGTAACGCTGCAACCCTTGAGCACTGGGCATTCAAGAGAGCATTAGACTAGACCAGGCCGTGCCGGCTCCGTGATACTGCCTCGAATCAAGCCCTGGGTTCTGCTACAAAATAACAATCGCCATCCATTGGAGCGCAGTGCAAACTGGCTCGAAAGAATTGCTCCCCCACACAATCCGATATCCATACCTTGCCAGCCTGAAACCTGCGAGGGGCCGCCTCAATACACCCCCAAGGCGGCCCCGCACCAGGACCCCGAATCACCCCAGCTCGCGAAGAATCGTCTGCGCCGCCCACAGCGCCAGCGCCGCAAGCGTGAGGGTCGGGTTCCCGGTCGCAACCGTGGGGAACACCCCGCTGCCAACCAGGAACAGGTTCGGGTGGTCCCACGACCGCTGCTCGGGATTGACCACGGAATCCGCGGGGGAGGTCCCCATGCGATACGTGCCGACGGTGTGCCCCGCACCATAGAAGCGGAAGTAGTCCGTGGTGCTACCAGCGGGGGGCGCCTGCCCATCGGGCACCGGGTTGCCGTCCGCGTCGACGCTGATCGCGAACACGGTCGGGTCCTCGCCGACATCCGCGGCGGTCGGCTGTCGTGTGAACTCCTTCGCGCCCATCGCGTTGTAGATCGCGGTGGCGGTCTGCTTCGCGGCGACAAAGCCGAGCTTCGTGTAATCCGAGAAGTTGTATTCGATGCGCGGGCGCGGCAGGCCGAGGCTGTCCTTCCACTCCGGTGAAAGCGTAACCCGGCAGTCGTCGTCGGGGGTCTGCTCGACCAGGAAGCCGAGGCGGAATTGACGCGTGAGCACGAAATTCAAGCCGGCTGGTCAACGAATCGCCGAAGAACGACTCAGTGCCTGAATTGGTCTGGCTGACATTCGCGCCGGCGATGTGGTCGAGCGTTGTCGTGGCGGGGTCGCCGATTCGGCCAGTCTTCGGCAGCGCCGTACTCGCTCCTCAGCCGGAAATCGTCTGACGCACCTGGCCATGTACGCGACCACGTCGGCCGCACAGGTTGTTCCGGGAGACCAGTTCTATGGCTTGTTGCCGTAAACACGTTTGTATATACTAGAGAGATCGGCCATGGAGGAATTCGAGTGGGGTGACGCGAAGGCCGCTGCAAATCTGGAGAAACACGGAGTCGACTTCGAGGACGCAATCGGGATCTTCGAAGGGCCTGTTCTGGAGGTAAGGTCAGATCGCGACGAGGAGGAGCGCTGGAAATCGATCGGGGTCGTCAATGGCGTTGAGCTTGCCGTCGTCTACACGATGCGCGCGAGCCGTTGCCGCATCATTTCTTCAAGAAGAGCGAGGAAAAGTGAGCGAAGAGCGTATCACGAGGCGTTCCCCGGGCAGCAGGCGGAAGGGTAAGACTGACTGGGAGCGAGTGAAGCGCATGAGCGAGGAGGACATCGAGCGGGGCGCGGCACTCGACGAGGAGAATCTGCCCTGGACGGATGCAGAACTCCACGCCGCCGGTCTCGTGCTTCCCTCGACGGGTACGAAGGTTCCGCTCTCCATCCGCCTCGATTCCGAAATCGTGGAGTACTTCAAAGAGCAGGGTTCAGGTTACCAAAGCCGGATCAATGCCGTCCTTCTGGCGTACGTTCGAACCCGTAAACGTCAGCAAGGTTGATCGAATCTGAGCGAGTAGCACTATTGTTCTACTGTTTGCCACAACCCGTGGACGAGCCCGTACGGTTGAGTCGGCCGATCGTCAAACCCATGCATGCCGCTCAGGTACGCGAGCACAGCGGGCAAGTGGCACTGCCGGATCCGAGGCTGCGGTGAATTCTTCCGTGGGTGTCAAGGTCGGATTCCTATCAGCACACCGGTAAACCTGGTCCACTTTCGATCTGTAAATCCGTCTTCATACTTCCACTTGGCGGAAATCTGTCCGATCTCGAGCCCGAGCGTGATCACCCCGACGCGCCCTGTGAGTACTCCGCTGACGAAGGGTTCGCGCGTCGGAAAAAACTCACCGACCCGACCCGTTATCACGATGCGTTCACCGATCACGGGATAACCGATTCCCATTCCCAACCGGAAAGACGGACCTTTCGTGTCGACAGGTACAAACGTCGGAACGGAATCGGTGCTTGTGCGACCGGGAAGACACTGATCGAGACTCCCGATCGACGCTACTTCGGCCAGAAACTCGAGGAAGAGCGGCCGCCCGGCCCCGGCGGCCACCTCAAATTCCCCCATCCGTGGCCGGGTCAAATTCCTCCACCTTGACACGGCAGGAACGACTGGAAGTTAGTCTGCGGCGGCTCGCTTTGCAGCCCGGGCCGCAGCTTCCT